>OGCK01000262.1_pt1 | contig 11007 bp, 9 predicted proteins | sample 1570051 | NCBI WGS metagenome assembly OGCK01 (sample SAMN06266181, study PRJEB24510) | hot springs metagenome | isolation source: hot spring sediment | place: USA: Zodletone Spring, Oklahoma | collected 2013-12-03 | reverse complement strand
TCTACACTATCCTCTTCGTCGGCAGCGTCAGATGTGTATAAGAGACAGGCATAGAGTCCTACGGCCGCGAGACAGCCTGCGCCTGCACTGCACCACACGGTAGCAGCCGTTGTCAATCCTCTAACGGTGGTACCTGTATGTAAGATCACCCCGGCGCCAATAAAACCAATTCCCGTAACCACCTGCCCCATGACCCGGGTTATGTCTACAGAAGGTTCACCTCTAAAATGAAAAGAAACCAGCACAAAAACCGCGGCTCCCAATGAGACCAGGGCATTGGTTTTTAATCCGGCGTTTTTATTTCTTATTTCCCTCTCTACGCCAATAAATAATCCCGAAAGTAAAGCGGCTCCTATCCGAAGGCCAAAATCCCATAATTCCATAGAATCGATCAAAAGTTATATTTTTACCTCTATGCAGAAGCTTCCATTAAAGTTAGACAAAAACCTTCAGTTAAGAAAGGAAACTCATTCCCTGCGCAAATTGGGCACCAATGACCTGTCGATCGACCTTGCGTCCAATGATTACCTCGGTTTTTCAGCCAATTTATCGATTTTTGAGAATGCCGGGCGAATTTTAAAAGAGAAGAATCTGTTAAAAAATGGCGCCGGCGGATCCAGGCTTTTATCAGGAAATCACGGGCTTTACGAGCTGGCTGAGAAGGAGATCGCCGCGTTCTTTTCTTCGGAAAGTGCCCTTATTTTCAACTCGGGTTACGATGCCAACATTGGCTTTTTTTCGAGCGTGCCGCAGCGCGGAGACCTGATAATCTACGATGAATTTTCCCATGCCTCCATCAGGGATGGAATTGCTCTTAGTAAGGCTAAAGCTTTTAAATTCCATCATAATGACCTGAAGGACCTGGAAGAAAGAATTATCAGGGCCAAAAACGCTTCTTTTGAAGGGGAGATCTTTATCGTAACCGAAGGAGTCTTTTCGATGGATGGAGATATTCCGCAGCTTCACGGACTGGTGGAGCTTTCGGAAAAATACAACTGTTTAACGGTCATTGATGAGGCACACTCTACCGGGGTGATAGGTGATTGGGGCAAAGGCCTTGTTGCCTCCCTTTCCCTTCAGGATAAGATCTTTGCAAGGTTGGTTACTTTTGGGAAAGCAATGGGAGCCCATGGGGCTGCCATCCTGGGAAGCAACAGCCTGAAAGAATACCTGGTGAATTTCTCCCGAAGCCTCATCTATACCACCGCACTGCCCCCGCATGCTGTAGCGACCGTTCTTGCCGCCGTGGATCATCTTCAGAAAGAAGGACAGGAAGAACTCGAAGTCATACGTTCCAGGATAAGGTTCTTCTCTTCAGAGGTCATAAAACACGACCTGCAGGATAGATTCATTCCCGGTTTTTCGGCTATCCACTCCTGTATCATTCCCGGCAATGCAGAGGTTAAGAGAATCGCGGCAGGTCTTCAAAAAGAGGGTTTTGATGTCAAACCTATTCTTTCTCCCACGGTTCCCGAAGGCAGCGAGCGTTTAAGATTTTGCCTTCACAGCTTTAATTCTGAAGAAGAATTATCTACTGTGGTATCTTTGCTGGCGCGTCTTTTGAAATAACCTTTAAAAATAGGAAATTGAATACATATTTTATAACAGGAATAGGTACAGAAATTGGAAAGACAGTGGTTTCGGCTATTGTGACAGAAGCCCTTGAAGCAGATTACTGGAAACCCATACAGGCGGGAGACCTTGACCATTCAGATACGCATAAGGTAAAGGGAATGATAAGTAACAGCCATTCTGTTTTTCATCCTAACAGCTTTGCGCTTAAGACGCCCATGAGTCCCCATGCCGCAGCCGAAATTGACGGGGTGGAGATCACTTCAGAAAAAGTAAAAGAGCCCGAAACACAAAATGACCTGGTGGTCGAAGGCGCCGGAGGTTTACTTGTGCCCATTAGCCACACTCAAACTATTGCCGATCTTATTAAACCACATTACCGGGTGATCCTGGTTTCCAGGAATTACCTGGGGAGTATCAACCATACCCTGCTCACTGTGGAAGCCCTAAAAAGCAGGGGCCTCAATTGCATTGGGATCATTTTTAACGGCGATGAAAATCCTTCAACAGAAGAGGTTATTCAGGAAATGACAGGTTTACCTGTTTTACTCCATGTTAAACAGGAAAAAACTTTTGACCGGGAAACGGTGAAAAAGTATGCCCAGCTCCTTCAGAAAAAGCTTAAAAAGTAAATCTTAAAGAGGCGTTTGGAGTGAAGCCAAGGGAGGTGTTGTTGATCTCCACGGCTTCCTGAGGGCTGTTGCTGTCTACCCTATAGTAGCGGTTGATCACATTTTTGCGGTCGAGAATATTCAGGATCCCCACCCCAACATTCAAGGCACTATCGTCGGATAGATCAAAACGATAAGAGGACGAAAGATCAATCCTGAAGAACGAGGGCAATTCCGCAGCATTGGGACTGGAATAATTCACCACCCAATTGTTCCCTTCACGCCTTGTTTCGTTCCCTTCTACCGGTTGGGTATAGGGTTTTCCGCTTCTTAAATGGCCCCCCGCAGAGAATTTGAAATTCCGGTAAGAATAGTTGGCGGCCAGGGACACCGAATGCCTTATGTCAAAATTGTTCGGGAAAGTTTGAGGCGTGAGCTCCTCAAAAGTATAGTCATTCCTGCCATAAGTATAGTTGAGATAGGTGTGAAGCGGGCCGGCCTTCTTGTTGACAAGTACTTCCAGGCCACTTGCCGTATAGCTGCCCGAGGTTCGTATAAATTCATGCTGATCCTGGAAACCCTGGTTTGAAGTACTTATTCCTTCTACCAGTTTGTAATATCCTTCAATGTCTATATACCAGCCACGGGCTTTAAAATCAAACCCCGAAGACACTTGTTTACTCTTGATGAGGGGATAGGTTTCCTTGTCGGCCAGGATCCATCTTCGGCTCTCCACTCCCAGGAAATCCTCCTGCAGGTCAATGATCTGACTGGTGGTCTGGCTTTTTATTTCGGCTTGCACCTTAAAGGAAATTTTCCTGCTCAATTCCTGATTAAAGCTCAAACGCGGTTCAAATAAGAATTCCCGGAATTTTGAAATGTAATTCACCCGCAGTCCGCCTCTCAAAAAGGTGCTTTCTCCGGAATATTTTCCTTCGGCATAAACTGCATGGTTTCGGATCACATTCTTAATGGTACTGCTGAAAAAAGGATTGTTCAGGTTTTCGATATTGGAAACTCCAACCTCGTAAAATTGATAGCCGCTCAAAAGGTCAAAACCGGGTGCCAAATTTTTGACGGTGTTCAGTTTGAAACCCGTTTCCAGTACCTCATTTTCCTGGAGCAGGCGCTGGTCGTTATTTACCGAATAATTCATCGCGTCCAGCCGGTAATGCGTAAGGTAGGCGATGGTCTCTGTCGAAAATCCGGGCCTCCAGTCTGCTGCCCATTTGCCTCCCAGGGCGAGGTTATTCTGGCCCAGGCTGCTTCTTCGCATTTCTTCGGAAGAGGAGTTGAATTGAGTATATCCCAGTTCATTGTTCACCTGCATCAATGAAAACCGAAATTTCTGATCCTCGTTGAAGTCATATAAGAATTTAAGGCTGGTGTCGTAATAGCTGAAGTTGGAATCCTCCAGGGTCTCATCTGTTGAGCTGAAGGAGATCTCAGAATCCTGAAAAGTACGGGAAAAATAATTCTCATAGGTAGGCGTGTCGACCAGGTCGTTTATTGATCTTCTGCCAGAAACCCGCAGTTCCATTTTTTCTGAAACCGGAACCTGCACAAAAGCATCCGCGCTTACCAGGTTCACTCCAATTCCTCCCGAAAATTCACCGGTGAGCTCATCTTCTGAAAAGATCTCAATAGTGCCCGAAACCCCGTCGCCCAGCCTGGCGCTGCTTCCGTTCTTTACCACCCGTACCTCCCGGGTAAGATTGGGATTGAAAGCAGAGATAAGCCCGAAAAAATGTCCGGTAAGGTACATTTTTATGCCGTCAAACAATACCAGGTTCTGGTCGCTGGTTCCGCCGCGAATATTGATATTCGATATTGTCTCGTTCACACTTTCCACTCCGGGCAGGGCTTCTACCGTTTGCAAAACATCGGGTTCTATTTGCCCGGGCAGGGTACCGAATCGTTCGGTGTTAATATAAGTGGAACCATCCTGCCTCTTGCTGATCCCCGAGGTTAGGTAATTCACCACCACGGTCTCCTGAAGGGCTTCTACCGACGGTTCCAAAAACACCTCCCGGCAATCTCCTTCTGCTGCCGTAAGGCTTAGCTCCCGGTAGCCCAAAAACCGAACCCTGATCTCTGTTCCTTCAGGAATTTCTGAAAAATGGAATTTTCCGTTCGTGTTGGTAACGGTATATGCGGAGAGATCTGTAGCCTGGAGGGTAGCACCGGGGAGTGGATCTCCTGTTTGGCTGTCAAGGATGATTCCGCAGTAATCAATGATCTCTGGAGAAAAAGTTATGGCGATATAACGCTCGTCGAGCATCTCGAATTTGAGCAGGGTTTGCTCCTCGAGAGAATGGAGAACTTGCTGAAGGCTTAGCCCCGGTTTGGGCTCTGTAATTTGTATATTTTCCAGGTCCTGTTCCCGGTAAGAAAACCGAACTTCAAAAGTATTTTCCAGCACGGGGAGGAGCTCTTTCAGCAGGATCTTATCCCGAACTTCTTTTTGCGCATGTAGTGCGCCACAGTCAAATAAAAAGGTGGTAAAAAAGAAAGTGAGCAACCAAATCCTGGAGCTATTCTTCATAGAGAATGACTTTCTTATCAGAAATGATTTCGTATTCTATCTTTAAAGGAATGGTCACTGCTTTTAAAGCAATTTCTTTGTTCTTGTGGCTGAAGCTTCCAGTAAACAACTGGCTGAGGTTTACATTCCTGGTCTCTATTTTCATATCAAACTGTCGCTCCAGTTCGGTAACCACCTGAAGGAAGGGAACTGCATCAAAATGTGTTTCATTTAAGGTCCAGCCAGGATTTTCACTTTCAAAAATATCCACGCCCATCACAGTGCCATCTATTACTTTCACCGAGTTCCCTTTGCGCAAAATGATCTCCCGGTTGGAAACATTTACTTTCACTGCGCCTTCATAGCAATAAACCTCGAAATATTCTTCCCGGTCTTTCACATTGAATTTAGTTCCCAGAACAGTTACTTCACCCTGGTTCGTTTCTACAGTGAATTTTTTTCCTTTTTCAACTTCAAAGAAGGCTTCCCCTTTCAACTGAAGTTTTCTTTTTTTATCCCATTTTGAAGGCCTGAATTTGATCTGGGAATCCGCGTTCAACTTCACTGTGGAATTGTCTGGCAACTCCACCACTGCGATCTCAGAATTTTGGGTAGAAATGATCTCGGGCCTGCTTAACCAGAAAAAAATTCCGGAAGCAAAAACCACCACCAGGATAGCAGCGACCCTGTAAAAAGATGCGAAATTCAGTTTTTTAACCGGCGTATCTTTAGGAGCAGACAATCTTTTTTTAAGATCCTGTAATCCCTGCTGCTCGTTAAATTCCGGTTTTTGAAATTTTGTAGCATTTTCAACGATACCTCTGTACGCCCTGTAATCTGAGGTTTTTTTGAACTCCTCAAACTCGCGGGCAGTCAGCTCGTCATTGAGCCATTTTGATATGAGATTCTTGTTTTCCATGCTTTCTGTAGATAAAACAACTCAAGAGTTATTTACCCTACCCGCAAAAGGTAAAAAAATTAAAAATTATCCAGTTGTGACCGGAGCTTTTTTAGAGCTCCCATCATTCTTTTCTCCACGGCTTTTTCAGAAATATCCAGAAGTTCGGCTATTTCCCGATATTTTTTTCCGTCAATCCTGTTCATGAGAAATACTTCGCGCTGCGCTTCAGTAAGACTGGCGATAGCTTCCTCCAGCTGGGCCAAATATTCTTTTTCCTGTAAAATAAATTGGGGATCCTCTCCTGAAATAGCCTCTGCAGGTTGTTGCTGTTGGGCATAAGCCAGTTTCACCTTGTGGTGTTTTACTACATTAAGAAAAAGATTGTTCGCAGTGGTGAATAAATAGCTTTTAGCTTTCTCCAGCTGAATTTTTCCGCAGTTTTGGAAAACCTTCACAAAAGCTTCCTGAACAAGGTCCATGGCCTGGTCACCGTCACCAGATTTGTAATACATGAAGTTGTACAGGTCTCGCGAGTGTTTAACGTAGAAACCGTTGAAGATCTTATCGTTACATAAATTCTTTTGAGGCATCTATAGGGGGCTTAAATTCTCAATTGGTCAAAACTATTTAATTTTTATGTGGAGAGGGTAGGGTTAACGTTCTTTTAACTGTTATATAGGTATAAAGGTGATTTCTAATTAAAGAAGTCATGAAAAATGTTTAAACCCAAATCAATTATTATGAAAAATCTATTCAAACTTTTTACCTGTTTTGCAGTACTTGGTCTTGCCTTCACCAGTTGTTCAACAGAAGATTCAAAAGAAGGAGCCGGCTTTAGTGTTAAACTTGTAGACGCACCCGGTGATTTTGAACAGGTGTTGGTCGATGTACAAGCGGTAGAGGTGATCCTGGATGGAGAAACGCACGAGCTTCCTGTTGCCCAGCCGGGGGTTTATGATCTTTTAGAGCTTACAGGCGGAGTAAGCGCCATGCTTGTAGAAACCGTGCTTCCTGCCGGAAAATTAAGCCAGATGAGGCTGGTCTTAGGAGAGCAGAATTCGGTTGTCACCGAAACTGATACCATCCAACTTCAAACCCCCAGTGCACAGCAATCCGGGCTGAAGCTGAATGTACACCAGGACCTTGAATCGGGAATCCTTTACAGCTTTGTATTAGACTTCAACGTAGACAAATCTATTGTTGAAGCTGGAAATGGAGAAGGCCTCATTTTGAAACCGGTTGTAAGAGCCACTCTGGAGGCTCAAAGCGGTGCTATTTCGGGAGTAGTTACTCCGGCCGAAGTTCAAAGCCTTGTCACCGCTAAAATGGACAGCGTTGAAGTGGCGGCTTATACCACTCCTGATACCGGGGCCTTTCTTCTTTACGGGGTTCCTGCCGGCACTTACCAGGTGACCGTTACTCCTGACACTACTTCAGGATTCGCGCCTGTGACTGTTGAAGATGTGGTGGTGGAAAAAGGAGCTATTAAAGATATGGGGTCAATATCTCTGGAATAAGATCCCAACTTGACCTACTTTATGAAGGGCAGTAACTTTAAGTTGCTGCCCTTTTTTGTTTTTAACTGACTGATAAAAAGATATTTACAAAGTTTTTTCAAATTTTTCCGGGTTAGGGGGTGGGGTAATATAGAAGTGGGTTGTTTTATTTACAGAACAGGCAATTAGAGAAAACCAACTTAGAAAATGAAAAATATCCTGGACATAAAAATACTTTTCTTCTTCATGCTGTTGACAATTTCCTGTCAAACAGAAAAGCACGAGGTGCTGACCGAAGAGGAGGGAGTAAGTTTTACTGAAGGATCAGAATTTTACAGCCTGGTTGAAAGAAGCTCTATGCACGATGGTTCACAGGATGATGAGCTTGACCAGAGCCCTTGTTTCTCTTTGAGCTTTCCTTACCGGGTGCTGCTGGAAGGTGTTGAAATAAAGATCGCTTCTTTGTCAGACCTTAGGGTGGTGCTTGATAAGATCTCGGGAGATGTACCGGAAAAACTTTCGCTGAAGTTCCCGATCTCCGTAACCACGTCCTCTTATGAAAGCATAAGTGTAGCCAGTTTGGAAGAACTTCGGGAATTGCAGCAAACTTGTGGGATGCAGATCGCAGCCGATAACGCGCCCATCACCTGTGCGAAAATAGAATTTCCGGTTAGAATGCTGGTTTACAATACCGCGACCCAGGAAACAACTTCGGCTAATATCGCAAACAAACAGCAGCTGTACGTTTTCCTGCAGAACAAAGCGACAAATGAAGTTTTGAGTTTCGAATATCCTCTTACGGTTTCCTATGAAGGAGAATCTGAGGTGGTAGTGAACTCCAGTTCCGAACTCAGGACAGCTCTGAAGACCTGCAATAATTAATCTTAAACTTAATCTAAATCGTTAAACCGTGGCAGAAATGTCACACAAATCAAATGTTATGAATTACAGAAATTTAATGAAAGTCGGATTTTTACTTTTTTCCATGCTCTTTATCGTCTCTTGTTCAGAAGATGAAGATGACAACATGGAACCATCAGCAGAAACTTATAACACCAAAGTAGAGGTGACCGATGCCCCAATTGACAATGCCAATGTACAGGGAGCTTTTGTTACTATCACCAATGTGAAGATCAACGGAAAAGCCCTTGAAGGATTCAATACCACAACAGTAGATTTGCTGGCATATCAAAATGGAGAGACACTGCCTTTAGGAAATGTTGATCTTGAAGCGGGTACCACTTCTAACATCGTGGTGGAGCTTACAAATGAAGCAGACGATCAGGGCAATGACGTTGCTAACTACGTCCTTTTAGAAGGAGGTCAAAAAGTAGAACTTCTTCTGGAAAATACGGAGATTGTTCTTACAGATGCTGCTGAAGTGGTGGCAAATGCCGATAACACTATCGTGCTTGACTTTGATCTTAGAAAAATGATCGGGAAAGACACCGAAGGTACCTACCAGTTAGTGTCACAAAGCGAGCTGCAGGCTAGTATCCGCGCGGTTAACAAGCTAAACGCTGCTACCATTGAAGGTAATGTGGAAGACACAAATAACACTGCTGAAGCTATCGTGGTTTATGCTTATGAAAAAGGAACTTATACTGAATCTGAAGCTACTGAAAATGCAAGCGGAGTTCGTTTTGCAGGTGCTGTGAACAGTTCTGTAGTGAGCGAAGCTGATGGTAGCTACTCTCTTAATTTCCTTGAAGAAGGAGACTATGAACTTCATTATGCTGCTTATTCTGAGGATGAAACAACTGGGGATATGACTTTCCAGGGAATGCTGACAGTAGAAGCTGCAGCCGGAGTAAACCTGGATATTCTAGGAGGTTTCAATTTAGCTGCCAAAACGACTGCTCAAGCAGATGTAGTTGTTACCGGAATGGTGCAGTAATCATAATAAGTTATGCTGAAAAGCCCCTCACAAGAGGGGCTTTTTTTATGGACGTTTATTTAGCTTTGCCCAAAAAGAGGAAAAAAGAATCATTTTATGGAGACGGAAAATTTCAGCCTTGCGGAAAGGGACAAAAAGCACCTGTGGCACCCGCTAACTCAGCATAAAACTTCCGGAGAAATGTTGCCGATCGTTAGAGCCAAGGGAGCATTGCTCTATGACGAGGAGGGTAAAGAGTATATTGACGGGATCTCCAGCTGGTATACCGCGGTCTATGGCCACTGCAACGAAAAGATCACCTCAAAGGTCACCACGCAGATGCAGCAACTGGATCAGGTGGTTTTCAGTGGATTCACTCATAAACCGGCGATAGAACTTTCCGAAGCTTTAATTAAGATCCTTCCCGGTAATCAGGAGAAGTTGTTCTTCAGCGATAACGGTTCCACCGCGACGGAGATCGGGATCAAAATGGCGCTGCAATATCACCACAATCTTAGTAATGACCGGAAGGTAATGCTGGCCTTCGAGGAAGGTTTTCACGGCGATACCTTTGGTGCCATGTCAGTATCGGGGTTGTCGGTCTATAATGGCGCTTTTGAAGAGCATTTTATAGAGGTGGTACGGCTTCCGGTTCCAATGGGTGAGAATAATGAGGAGGTACTTTCAAAACTGAGGACTTTGATCTCCACCCACAAGATCGCCGGGTTTATCTACGAACCCCTGGTGCAGGGAGCAGCCGGTATGAAAATGAATGATCCAGAAGGGTTAAATTCGATCCTGAAGCTTTGTAAAGAAAACCAGATCATAACCATTGCCGACGAGGTCATGACCGGCTTCGGGAAGACCGGGAAGAATTTCGCTTCGGAATACCTCGAGACAGATCCCGATATCATTTGCATGTCCAAAGCCCTTACCGCCGGCTTGTTACCCATGGCCATAACCTCCTGCACCAAGGAGATCTTTGATGCTTTTTATTCTGAAGAAATCTCTAAAGGGCTTTTTCACGGTCATACCTACACCGCCAATCCGTTGGCGTGTACCGCTGCGCTCGCCGGACTGGAGCTGCTTATTTCCGAAGAGATTCAGCAGGATATTCAGCGGGTGATTGCTTCTCACCAAAGGTTTGCGGAACAGATAAAAAATCATCCAAAAGTGAACAACCTGCGGCAACTTGGGGTTATCCTCGCTTTTGAGCTGGATCATGAAATGGAGCGATATGGAAACCTGCGAAACCAGCTTTTCGCCCACTTCATGGAGAGGGGAATCTTTCTGCGGCCCCTGGGAAATACCATTTATATTGCCGCGCCTTACATAGTTTCGAACGTAGAGCTGCAAAAAATATATTCAGCGATAGAAGCCGCGCTTGAAAAATTTTGAGGCATCAGGATTTTTTTGAAAAAGGAACTTCTTATTTTGTATTTTAGACTGTAAATCAGTCAAATATGATGCATCCACATACCGAGGTTCAGTTTATTAGTGATGAAATAGGCTATGGAGTCGTAGCGACCAAATTCATTCCCCGCGGCACGATAACATGGGTGCAGGATGAGCTGGACCAGGTTTTAACGGCTAAAGAAGTGGAAAAGATGAGGCCCAAAACCCGGGAGCTGGTTGATAAATATTCCTTCCGAAACAGCAAAGGCCACTTTGTGCTTTGCTGGGACCTTTCCAAATATGTCAATCACAGCTTTAGATCGAATTGTATCTCTACCGCTTATGATTTTGAGCTGGCCGTACGGGATATTCATCCCGGGGAGCAGTTGACAGATGACTACGGATATCTCAATGTTTCCGAACCTTTTCGCGCCCAGGATGAGGGCACAGAACGAAACACCGTCTATCCCGATGATCTGCTGCATTTTCACCGGGAGTGGGACGCCCAGCTAAATGAGGCTTTCGAGTTCTTTAAAAACGTGGAACAGCCGCTTACTCCTGTCTCTTATACACATCTCCGAGCCCACGAGACCGTACTAGACCTCGTATGCCGTCTTCTGCTTGAAAAAAAA
>OGCK01000261.1_pt1 | contig 11015 bp, 8 predicted proteins | sample 1570051 | NCBI WGS metagenome assembly OGCK01 (sample SAMN06266181, study PRJEB24510) | hot springs metagenome | isolation source: hot spring sediment | place: USA: Zodletone Spring, Oklahoma | collected 2013-12-03 | reverse complement strand
ATATATACCGTTTCCAAACTGAATAAATACTTAAAAAAGCTCTTTGAAAATGATTTCAATCTTCAGGATATATGGATATTGGGAGAGATATCTAATTTTAATCTACATTCTTCTGGTCATATGTATTTTGTGCTCAAAGATAAGGAAAGCCAGATTAAATGTGTTATGTTTAGAGGAAATAATAGCTCTTTACGATTTATGCCGGGTGATGGCATGAAAGTTAAAGTACGAGGAGATATTAGTGTTTATGAAAAAAGAGGAGAATATCAGCTCTATGCAAGGGAAATAATAGAAGCAGGTAAAGGTGAACTTTATTTGGCTTTTGAGAGATTGAAAGAAAAATTAAAAGAAGAAGGTCTTTTTTCAGAGGAACATAAAAAGAAACTAACCCTCATTCCCCATCATATTGCAGTAATAACTTCTCCTACCGGTGCCGCCATTAGAGATGTTATCACTATCTCATTGAGGAGATTTCCCAATCTTTCTATTTTGGTTGTCCCTTCCTTGGTACAGGGGGATTCTGCCGCCAAAGAGTTAGCCAAGAAAATAGATTTTTTAAATAAACACTTTAGAGATTTAGATTTTATCATCATAGGCCGAGGGGGAGGTTCATTGGAAGAGTTATGGGCTTTTAATGAAGAAATATTAGCGCGCAGTATCTACAAATCTAAAATTCCCATTGTTTCAGCAGTAGGACATGAAACAGATTTTACTATTTCAGATTTTGTTGCTGATCTGCGTTCCCCGACACCTTCCGCTGCTGCCGAAATGACTATTCCCGATAAAAATAGCCTGCTAAACAATCTAAGTTTATTAAAAAGCAAAATGAGTAGAGCAGTGAAAAGAAACCTTGAGTTAAAAACAGAAAGCCTAAATTATGCCCGGAGAAGCCTTAAGTATCAAGGACCAGAAAATAGAATAAATCAATATTACCAGTATATTGATGAATTCTGTATTCGTTTAAATTCAAGAATTAAGCAGAAAATAGAATTATACGAAGAAAGAATAAAAAAGGATTCCCAAAGATTGGGTTCTTTAAGCCCCTGGGCAATCATTGGAAGAGGATACTGTATCTGTAGAAAAATATCCAACCAGGAGATTATTAAAAAATTAAAACAAATTGAAATAGGTGAAAATATTGAAGTTATCATTAGTGATGGGAAAATATTGAGTAAAGTAGAAAAAAAGGAGGTTATTTCAAATTGAAAAACCAGAAATTAAAAGAAGATATTCCTTTTGAAGAATATTTAAAAAAATTAGAAAATATAGTGCACCAATTAGAAGAAGGTGAATTGACCTTAGACGAGTCGGCAAAGATCTATGAAGAGGGAATGAATATATCTAAAATATGTTTAGAGAAATTGAATAAAACCAAAAAGAAAATAGAGCAACTGGTAATTAAGAGTGAAGAGGATTACGCAATAAAACCTTTTTCTGAAAAAGAAGGAGAAGACACCATTAATGAATTTTGAAAAATATCTGGAAAATAAAAAAAATGTCATAGACGAGGCTTTAGATAAATATTTACCGACAGAAGAAGAACCGACTTCAATTATTCACAAAGCTATGCGTTACAGTGTTTTCAGCGGAGGAAAGAGAATTAGGCCAATTTTAACTTTGGCTGCCGCTGAACTATTAGGGAATGATAGTAAAAAAGTAATTAAGGCGGCTTGTGGGCTTGAACTAATTCATACTTTTTCATTAATCCATGATGATCTCCCTTCTATCGATAATGATGACTTTCGAAGGGGAAAACCAAGCAATCACAAAGTATTTGGTGAAGCTATTGCCTTATTGGCAGGGGACGCTCTTTTAGTTTCTGGATTTGATTTGGTGATTAAAAACTCCGAAGTAAAAGAAATAAAAAAGCAAGCCGTTCTAAAATTGATAAAAGAAATATGTTTTTGTATTGGAACTGAAAATATGTTAGGAGGACAGGTAGAGGATATAAACTTAAAAGACGAGAATATTAAAAAAGATGATTTGATTAATCTCTACATGAAAAAAACTGCTGCCTTAATCTGTCTTTCTATTAGAGCAGGAGCAATATTATCTGGGGCGAAACAAAATGAACTTAAAGCTTTAACTAAATATGGTGAAAATATAGGATTGGCTTTCCAAATAATTGATGATATGCTCGATATAATGCAAGACCAAAGAGATATAGGAAAACCAACTTACGCTAATAAATTCGGATTAAAAGAATCTAAAAGCGAATCCGAGAGATTGATCAAGGAAGCAAAAGATGCTTTAGATATATTTGAAAACAAAGCGGAAACGTTAAAAAATATAGCCGATTATTTATTAACCAGAAAAAGATAAAAAATTAGCGTACAGCGTTTAGCGTAGAGCGTAGAAAATTGGTTAGTTTGTTACCTGGTCAAATATTTAGGAAAATAGAATTCAGAAGACAAATAAGAGAAGTAAAGGTTTATATCTCGTAAATTATTAAATAGCAGATAATATTATTACTCATTACTGATTACTAATTACTGTATTTTATACGCGATACTATACTTACTATACGCTGTAGGCTATACGCTAAAAAAAATTGGAGGGGAAATGTTTAGATCGAACAATCGTAAATACAACGAAATACGACCGATGAAGATTACCAGGAATTACATAAAATATGCAGAAGGATCTACCTTAATGGAAATGGGTGCTACTAAAATAATATGCACTGCTTCGGTTGAAGACAAAGTGCCTTTATTTTTAAGAGGGAAAAAAAGCGGCTGGATCTCAGCTGAATACTCTATGATACCTCGGGCAAATCAAATTAGAAATATTCGGGATTCAGTTAAAGGTAAAATAAGTGCCAGATCTTCTGAAATACAAAGATTGATTGGCAGATCTTTAAGATCGGTAGTAGATTCAATGCAATTAGGAGAACGAACCATTTGGATAGATTGCGATGTCGTTCAAGCAGATGGTGGAACCAGAACCTCAGCTATTATCGGTTCTTTTATTGCTCTATATGATGCCTTAACTTATCTGAGGGCAGAAGGACAATTAGAGGATATGCCCATAAAAGATTATATCGGTGCCATTAGCGCGGGTATAGTTGATGGAGAAATGTTACTGGATTTAAATTTTGAAGAAGATTCTCATGCGCAGGTCGATCTAAACATGGTAATGACTGAAAAAGGCGAGGTAATAGAAATTCAAGGAACAGCTGAGGGTAAGCCTTTTTCAAAAAGAAATTTAGGAGAATTGATTGAATTAGCAGAAACAGGAATAAAACAGATCATTGAAGAAGAAAAAAAGATCTTGGGAAAATTATGTTAGAGATACTTATTGCAACTAATAATTCAGGCAAAATAAAAGAAATAAAAGATATTTTAAACAACCCTAAAATAAAAATATTAGATATGAAAGATTTTCCCTCTCATCCAAAAATTGTAGAAGACGGCAAAACATATCAAGAAAATGCTTTTAAAAAAGCAAGGATAATTTCGGAGTATACCGGTAAAATATGTATGGCAGATGATTCGGGATTGGAAATAGAGTACTTAAAAGGAAAACCAGGGATATATTCTGCAAGATGGGGAAAGAGTGATGATGAACGGATAAGTAAGGTGCTTACATTACTTGAAAAAGTGCCCCCAAAAGAAAGAAAGGCAAAATTTGTTTGTGCAGCAACACTTGTCTTTCCGAATGGTAAAGTGTTTGAGGTAAAGGAAGAATGTAAGGGGAGTATCGATTTTAAGCCTAAAGGTGAGCATGGATTTGGTTATGATCCTATTTTTTTGGTTCCGGAATATGGCAAAACCTTTGCTGAATTAGGAGAGAAGGTAAAGAATCAGATAAGCCATAGGGGTAAAGCTATGAGAAAAATGGTAAATATAATAAATGAATTAATCGTTCAGCAAAGAATATAATTTAATAGTTTCCAGTGTCTCGATACTGTCTTCTCCTCTCTTTCCTTTTCTTTCTTTACCCTATACCATCTTTTCTTAGTATTTCTGTAATTGGAGCATTGGTGCATTAGCGCATTCTTCCAGTTATCTTCTCTTTACTCTATAATTGATACTATCTTATTCTCTCTTTCCTTTTCTTTCTTAACTATATACTAGATACTAGTTACTGTATACTTTCTTATTTTCTCTCTAATTGGTACATTGGTGAATTGGTTGATTATATTATGTTGTATCTTGAATTTAATACTAACGACTATTCACTATTCACTAACGACTAATTTAATTGGTGCATTGGTGCATTGGTCAATTGGCGAATTTTTATCATTTTATAATTGACTTATAGTTTTTTTTCTTATATAATAACTTTTGTTTCGGGGCGTAGCGCAGTTTGGCAGCGCACCTGCTTTGGGAGCAGGGGGTCGGAGGTTCAAATCCTCTCGCCCCGACTTTGCGGGAATAGCTCAGTTGGTAGAGCACTAGCCTTCCAAGCTGGTTGTCGCGGGTTCGAGACCCGTTTCCCGCTCCAATGAAATATTCCGCGCCTGTGGCTCAATAGGATAGAGCAACGGACTTCTAATCCGTAGGTTGGGGGTTCGATTCCCTCCAGGCGCGCCATTATCAAATAAGATATGGTGGGCGTAGCTCAGACTGGTTAGAGCCCTGGATTGTGGCTCCAGAGGTCGGGGGTTCAAATCCCCTCGCTCACCCCAATACACAAAGTTGCGCTCGTAGCCCAATTGGATAGAGCTGCGGACTTCGGATCCGATGGTTGGGGGTTCGAGTCCCTCCGAGCGCGCCAATTATAAAAGTGGTTTTTTACTAAAAAATAGTGTATGATAGATGAGAAATTAATATTTTAAATTTGTGGGCCGTTAGCTCAGTTGGTAGAGCACCTGACTTTTAATCCGGGTGTCACAGGTTCGAGTCCTGTACGGCCCACCAGAAATTGCGAGGGTGGTGGAACTGGTAGACACGCTGGATTTAGGATCCAGTGGGTAACTCCATGCGGGTTCGACTCCCGCCCTTCGCACCATAAAAATGGTAGAAGAATGTTCTTATTTTAATATATTAATTTATACAATTTAGTTAGTGTTGGTAAAAACAGCCGCAAAATTATTTGCGGCTTTGTTGCAATTATAGAATAAAGGAGTGGTTATAGTAACGGAGGTTCTAAAGTCATGGTAAAAGTAGAAATAAAAAAGCAAAAAGAAAATGAATTGAAACTCAAGATTGAAACGGATAAATTGGAAGTAAACAGCAATTTAGAAAAAGCCTATAATGATGTATCTTATCAAATAAAGATACCCGGATTCCGAAAGGGCAGAATTCCTAAAAATATTCTGGACTTGCATTTGGGAAAGGAATATTTTTATGATAAAACTGCCGAAAAATTAATTCCGAAATCCTATCTTGAAGCCGTCAATAAAAATAATATCCAGCCTATCAATCAGCCTGAAATTAAAGTAATACAAATAGAAGCAGATAAGCCATTAATTTTTGAAGCAACTGTTCAAATAAGACCGGAGGTAAAATTAGGTTCTTTTGATAAAATTAGCATTCAGAAAGAAGATATAAAAATAAACAATACTGATGTAAATAATGAAATAAAAAGAATTCAAGAAAATTTCGCTAAATTGAAGATAGTTAAAGACCGCAAGGTAAAAGAAGGCGATTTCCTGGTAGTTGATTCCTTAGGAACCATTGAAGGAAAAATGGTAGAAGGAAGTAAGGTTGAAAAACAAATGATCCAAATAGGGGCAAATACTCCACCCGAATTTAATAAGGCACTCATTGGCTGTTCACCGGGAGATGAAAAAGAGATAAAGATTATGATTCCTCAGGATGTTAAAGATAAAAAAATAGCCGGTAAAGAAATTACCTATAAAGTCAAAATTAATGAAATAAAAGAAAGAGAACTGCCTGAACTAAATTTAGAGTTTGTCAAAACAGTGGGTAAATATGAAAGCATAGATGATTTTAAGAAAGATATTAAAGAAAAGTTAAAAAAACAGATAGAAATGCTGAATAAAAATACCTATGAAAGTAAATTATTAGAAAAAGTTACTGATAGCAGTGAAGTAACAGTACCAAAAATACTTATCGAAAGAGAAGTAGAATATATGATGAAATCTTTAGAGAATGATTTAAAATCTAAAAAATTATCTCTACAGGATTATTATAAAAGTATTAAGGCTGACGAAGAAAAAGTCAAAAAAGAGTACGAAATTGTGGCTGAAAAAAGAATAAAACAAGAATTAGTGTTAGATAAAATTCGTCAAGTAGAGAATATCCAGGTTAGTGAGAAAGAAGTAAAAGAAAAAATTGAAGCAATTGCCAAAGAGATGAAACAAGATCCCTTGAAAGTAGAAGCTACTTTGAAAAAAAATAATAACCTGGATAGTTTGGAAGACAGTATCAGTAGAGAGAAAATAATTGATTTCTTAAATAAAAAAGTTAATTTGAAAAAGGAGGCGGAACCAAAATGACCTTAGTTCCTATTGTAGTTGAACAAACTCCCCGAGGGGAGAGATCTTACGATATTTATTCTCGTTTACTAAAAGATAGGATAATATTTTTGGGAACAGAAATAGATGATTCTATGGCTAATCTTATCATCGCTCAATTATTATTTTTAACCGCAACCGATCCCGAAAAAGATATATATATCTACATTAACAGTCCTGGTGGTTCTGTAAGTTCTACTATTGCTATATATGACACTATCCAATATATTAAATCTGATGTTTCCACTACCTGTATAGGTATGGCGGCTAGCGGTGCAGCTTTGATTTTAGCATCAGGAACGAAAGGAAAGAGATTTGCTTTGCCTAATTCAAGGATTATGGTGCATCAACCTCTGGGAGGAGCACAAGGGCAAGTTACCGATATAGAGATACAAACTCGAGAACTTAAAAGAATTAAAGATACGATCAATAAAATATTAACTTATCATACCGGCCAAAAACTTGAAAAAATTGAGAAGGATACGGATAGAGATTTTTATATGACCGCTCAAGAATCTAAGGAATATGGATTGGTGGATGAGGTAATTAAAAGCCGAGAAGAAATAAGATAGTATCAAGTATTAAGCATATAGTATATAGTAAAGAAAAGAAAGAAAAATGAAGATAGCCTTGAATGTTAAATTTTGATTTTCTTAACTTGATGCTGGATACTGGATATGATATTAAAATGACAAGAGAGGTGAACAATAGTGAATTGTTCTTTTTGTGGCAAAAGTCAGGATGAAGTTTATAAAATAGTTGCCGGTCCGGGTGTTTGCATATGTGATGAATGTATTAAAGTGTGTAATGACATTATATTAGAGAGAAGAAAGAATGAAGACCGGCCGTTTGATTTAAAAAATATCCCCTCTCCTAAAGAAATTAAAAATTTTTTAGATGAATATATAATAGAGCAAGAAAAACCCAAAAAAATACTCTCAGTTGCGGTATACAATCATTACAAAAGAATTGAAAGTAATAATAATGATAGATTAAACAAAGAGGGGAAAAAAACAGAACAGGTTAAGGAAGAAGTTGAATTAGAAAAAAGCAACATTCTGCTAATAGGTCCTACCGGATGTGGGAAGACCCTGTTAGCCAAGACTTTAGCTAAAAAATTAAATGTTCCCTTTGTTATTGCCGATGCTACCACTTTAACAGAAGCAGGATATGTAGGTGATGATGTAGAAAATATTCTATTAAATTTACTGAGAGTTGCCAATAATGATGTAAATTTAGCTCAAAAGGGGATCATCTATATAGATGAGATTGACAAAATAGCACGTAAGTCAGAGAATCCATCTATAACTCGAGATGTCTCGGGGGAAGGAGTTCAACAAGCTCTTTTAAAAATTATAGAAGGAACAGTAGCCAGCGTACCACCTTACGGCGGAAGAAAACACCCACAAGAAAAGAATATTCAGATAGATACCAAGGAAATATTGTTTATTTGTGGGGGAACATTTGAAGGATTAGAAAATATAGTAAATTACCGCATAGGGAAAAATAATATTGGCTTCAAGGCAGAAATAAAAAGTAAACATAGCGAAGAAAAAAATTATAAGTTAATGGAAAATGTTTTACCGGAAGATTTGATAAAATATGGATTAATTCCCGAATTAGTAGGGAGATTACATATTATGTCTACTTTAGAAACCTTGGATAAAAATGCATTAATAAAAATATTGACCCAGCCGAAAAATGCCATAGTAAAGCAATATAAAAAGATCTTTGAATTAGAAGGAGTGGCACTTAACATTACTCCTGAAGCTTTAGAAGCTATTGTGGAAGCAAGTATAAAAAGAAAAATAGGCGCAAGGGGTTTACGTTCAATTATGGAAGATTCAATATTAGATATCATGTACCAGATACCTTCAGAAAAAAATATTGAAAAATGCACCATTACCGAAGAAGTAGTGAAAAAGAAACAGATGCCCGAAATAGAAAGATTTGAAAAAGGGTTGAAGAAAGAAACAGCCTGATCAATGTATATAGATAGTATTTAGCATATAGTATCTAATGAAGAAAAAAAAGATAGAAGTAAGGAGTATAAACTTACTCCATTTCGGAGATTAAATTTCTATATGATATAGGAGATACGAGAAAAAAGGGAGATTAAATATTCTAAATGAATAGTAAAAATATTAAAAGCTTGGAAAAAAATATATTACCTTTATTGCCCTTAAGAGAATTAGTTGTTTTTCCCAATATGATTATTCCTCTTTTTGTAGGGAGAGAGCAATCCATTAATGCTTTAGAAGAAGCAATCAATTCAAAAAGCATGATATTTATTACAGCTCAGGTAGATTCGGAGGTAGAAAAACCGAAAGCAGAAGATGTATATTCTATCGGTACAATTGCCAAGATCATACAAATTTATAAACTTCCGGATGATACCATAAAGATATTAGTAGAAGGTCTTAGTAGAGCAAAAATTAAAAATACAAAACGATTTAATAATTATTTTAAAGTAGAAGTAGAAAAAATTAAAGTAAAGAACGGCAAAAATCTAAAAATTGAAGCCTTGATGAGATTGGCTATCAATAGGTTTGAACAATATTTTAAATTTAATAATAAATTACCTTCTGAAATGATGCTATCTATAAAGAATATTGAAAAACCGGATAAATTAGCCGATGTAATTGCTTCAAATTTAGTTTTAAAGGTAAAAGATAAACAGAATCTGTTGGAAATAACTAATCCTTTAGAAAGACTGGAGAAAATAATTGTTCTTTTGAAAAAAGAGATCAGTATTTTGGAATTAGAAAAAAAGATACAAGAAAGAGTGGAAATAAATTTAGAAAATTACCAAAAAGACTATTATTTGAAGGAGCAGTTAAAAGAAATACAAAAGGAATTAGGAGACAATGAAGAAAACGCTTCGGAAGCAGATGAATTCAAGGAAAAAATATTTTCTCTAAAACTTGAGCAAGAAGTGGAAGAGAAGTGCATTAAAGAAGCTAACCGATTGGTAAAAATGCCCTTTTTATCTGCCGAGAGTGGAGTCATAATCAACTATTTAGAATGGATCATATCCCTCCCTTGGAATGACACTACCCAAGATAAATTAGATATAAAATTAGTAAAAAAAGTTTTAGATGAAGACCATTATGGTTTATTAGATATTAAAGAAAGAATCTTAGAGTACCTGGCAGTAAAAAAAATGAGCAACGAACAGTTAGGGACCATACTATGTTTAATCGGACCTCCAGGAGTAGGAAAGACATCCTTGGCAAAATCAATCGCTCGGGCAATGGGTAGAAAATTTGTAAGAGCATCTCTGGGAGGTATAAGGGATGAAGCAGACATACGTGGACACCGAAAAACTTATATAGGTTCTATGCCGGGAAGAATTATTCAAGGGATAGTTAACGTAAAATCTAAAAATCCGGTTTTTTTATTGGATGAAATTGACAAAATGGGAGTGGATTTTAGGGGAGACCCTTCTTCAGCACTTTTAGAAGTATTAGATCCTGAGCAAAACAATTCTTTTAGAGATCATTATTTAGAAGTCCCCTTTGATCTTTCAGAAGTCATGTTTATCACGACTGCTAATAATGAAGATGAAATACCTTATTCCCTAAGGGACAGAATGGAAATAATTAATATTCCCGGGTATACCGAATATGAAAAATTACAGATAGCGCAATTTTTTTTACTGCCCAAGCGATTGAATAATCATGGATTCAAGAAAGATGATATAGAAATATCTGAAAAAGCTATGAAAAAAATGATTCAGGAATATACTCATGAGGCGGGAGTAAGAAGCTTAGAAAAAGAGATTTCATCAATATGCAGAAAAGTTGCTTTGAAATTAATTTATTTTAAAAAGAATAAAAATAATAGAGTTAAAATTACCTTAAAAAATCTGGAAAATTATTTGGGAGTACCTAAATTTAAAATTGATAAAATCGGAAAAGAAGACGCTGTTGGTTTAGCCACAGGTTTAGCCTGGACTGAGATCGGTGGAGAAGTATTATCAGTGGAAACCATAGTCATGCCCGGAAAAGGTAAATTAACCTTAACCGGACAGTTAGGTGATATTATGCAAGAATCGGGTAAGGCAGCCTTAACCTATGCTCGTTCTCGGGCAAAAATATTAAAATTAGATAATAAATTTTACGAGAATTGTGATATTCATGTTCATATTCCGGAAGGGGCGGTTCCCAAAGATGGCCCATCCGCCGGTATAACTATGGCTACTTCTTTGGTTTCCTCACTTACCGACATCCCAATTCGAAAAGATGTAGCTATGACAGGTGAAATTACTCTGCGTGGAAAAGTATTACCGGTAGGTGGTCTAAAAGAAAAGATACTTGCCGCTTATCAATCGGGTATAAAAACCATTATTATACCTAAAGATAATTTTAAGAATTTAGAAGATTTGCCTAATGATATTAAAAAAAGATTAAAATTTATTATGGTAAATAATTTAGACGAAGTATTAAAAAATGCTCTTACCAGAAGTCCTTTTTAATTATAACTTTTTTTGACAGATAGCAGGGTCTGTAGTACTATAGCTGTCTCTTATACACATCTGACGCTGCCGACGAAGAGGATAGTGTAGATCTCGGTGGTCGCCGTATCATTA
>OGCK01000260.1_pt1 | contig 11021 bp, 11 predicted proteins | sample 1570051 | NCBI WGS metagenome assembly OGCK01 (sample SAMN06266181, study PRJEB24510) | hot springs metagenome | isolation source: hot spring sediment | place: USA: Zodletone Spring, Oklahoma | collected 2013-12-03 | reverse complement strand
TTCAAGCAGAAGACGGCATACGAGATCTAGTACGGTCTCGTGGGCTCGGAGATGTGTATAAGAGACAGCAGTATAGACAATCGGTCTGAGGTCGAAAACATCCTGGTACCTGATGTGGCGTTCATCGGGCCGCGGATGTACAGTAATACCCTCTCCCCCAAACTTCTGAACATCTTTTGCCACCTGGACCACATTTGGAACATCTCCCCCACGGGAATTTCTCAGGGTTGCGATCTTGTTAATATTTACGCTGAGTTTTGTCATTTTTGGCAATATTTTCAAACAAAAATACAAAGTTGAACATGCAAAAAAGTACTTTATTTTAATTAATTTGCAGAAAAAAGAAGGAGCCATGAACATTCAGCCATATATCATTAATGACATAACAATGCCCGATGTCACCTCAAATATCCGGGATGTTCAAGACATTTTCAGTCAGCTCACCTATTCGCATATCCCCATTCAGAATGACGGGGTTTACATTGGTAGTATTTCAGAAAACGACATCAGGTCTTTTGATCCCGAAAAACAGATCGAAGAATACCAGTATGCTCTGGAGGGGTTCTTTGCCCGCGATTACGATACCTGGCTTGATGTACTGCATGCTTTCGCAAAGAATGAGACCAACATACTACCTGTTTTAGATGAAGAGAATAACTACCTGGGCTATGTAGAGCTACATGATATCATGAATATCTTTACCGAAGCTCCTTTTCTGAACAATCCCGGTAGTATTTTAACTGTTGAAAAAGGCTCTAAGGATTATTCCTTCAGCGAGATCAGCCAGATCGTAGAATCGAACGGGGCACACCTGCTGGGTGCTTTTGTTTCGGGCGTATCCAATGACCTGGCCCAGATCACTCTGAAAATAGGGCCTTCCCCACTCAATACCATCCTGCAATCCTTCCGCAGATATGGTTATAAAGTGGCCTCCAGCCATGAAGAAGACAGCTTTTCAACCAATTTAAGAGACCGCTCCCGCTACCTCGACAAATATTTAAACATATAGCTGTTCATGAGGAAAGTAGGGATTTACGGCCAGTTTTACCACACCAATTCAGAGCTTTACATCGAGGAATTACTAAACGTCCTGGATAGAAAAGACATCGAAGTAGTAATAGAGGAAGAGTTCCTGAAGCTTATAGACGAAAATAAATCTATAGAAAAGGAGTATACTCAATTCGGCACCTTCAGGGAGCTGGATGAATCTTTTGATCTTTTTATCAGCGTGGGTGGTGACGGTACTATTTTGAAGTCGGTCAATTACATTCGTGACCTCGATATTCCTGTAGTAGGGATCAATACCGGGCGGCTTGGATTTCTTGCCACTGTGAACAAAGAGGAAATACGAAGCACGATTGCAAGAATCCTCAATAATGAATATTCTATTTCTGAAAGATCTCTGCTTTGCATCAAGACCGAGCCGGAAGAACAAGACCTTTGCAACAACAATTTCGCTTTGAACGAGATCGCCGTAAGCCGCAAGAACACTACTTCGATGATCACTATTGAAACCTGGCTTGACGATGAGTATCTAACGGCATACTGGGCAGACGGTCTCATTGTCTCCACTCCAACAGGATCTACGGGATACTCCCTTAGTTGCGGAGGGCCTGTCATAACCCCTTCTACAAAAGCCCTTGCCATTACCCCTATTGCGCCCCACAATCTCAATGCCCGCCCCCTCATCATAAAAGACAACACCAAGATCGTATTAAAAGTATCTGGAAGGGAAGATGACTACCTCGTGTCAATGGACTCGCGAATTGCTTCTCTCAAGAACAACACTACCGTCATCATTGAAAAAGCTCCCTTCAAGATCAAGATGGTAGAATTCACCGGAGATACATTTTTAAGAACCCTTCGCAAAAAACTTCTATGGGGAGAAGACAGGCGCAATTAAACAATAAAACCCTCTTATTGCTGTTAATGAAGAACGCACAGGCTCAATTTATTAAAGAGCAAACATAATTGCTATATTTGCAAACTTTCGACCCATGAGGTATACAGTTGTTATGGTTTTACTATTCATTTGCGGAAACCAGGCATATTCCCAAAACTTTGAAATAGGCCCCTTTGCAGGTGGCGCTAACTACGTTGGGGATGTGGGCAACTCTTCGTATATCAATCCAAATACCACCGTTTTTGGAGGGATCTTTAAATGGAACCGGAGTCACCGCCACACCCTGAGGTTCTCTGTGATGTATGCCGAAATAAAAGCTGACGACGCAAAATCTCATGACACCCGAAGGCAGCAAAGGGGTTTTTCCTTTGTCAACACCATTACCGAAGCATCTATGGGCCTGGAATTCACTTTTTGGGATTGGGACCTGCATTCAGATAAATTTCAGTCCACTCCTTACCTTTACACGGGAATAAATTATTACTTTGCCAACCATTTTATGTTAAGGAATGACGCGTACACAAATCCGGCCAATAACAGGCTGGAGGAGGCGGGGGATAACTGGGAATTTTCCATTCCCATGGTGTTTGGGTATAAACAAACCCTCAACTCATTCCTGGCAGCAGGTATTGAATTTGGAGCAAGATATACTTTTACAGATAATCTTGACGGCAGCCAGCCATCTGAAGTTGATGGCAGCTACAACAAAAAAGATTTCGGGAACAGCAATACTACCGACTGGTACATCTTTACAGGTGTTTACCTGACGTTTAATTTTGGACCCAAATCATGTTACAACGAATATTAGAATGAATTTTAAAGAGAATATTGATCCTAAAACCCTCCCCCAGCACATTGCCATCATCATGGATGGTAACGGGCGATGGGCTAAGAAACAGGGATTGATGCGGGCTGTGGGCCACGAAAAAGGCACCAAAGCCGTTCGGGACATAGTGGAAGGTTGTAGCGAAATAGGGGTGAAAAACCTCACTTTATACGCCTTTTCTACCGAGAACTGGAACCGCCCAAAGCTGGAAGTAGACACCTTGATGAAGCTACTGGTCTCAAGTCTCAAAAAAGAGATCAAAACCCTTCAGGATAACAACATCAGGTTAAATGCCATAGGGCGACTTGAAAATCTGCCGAAGAAAGCACACCGGGAACTTACTGAGGTGATCAAAAAAACCAGCACCAATGACCGCATGACCCTTACCCTGGCCTTAAGCTACGGCTCAAGGGAAGAACTTACCAATATGGTCAGGGAAATCTCCGAAAAAGTGAAAAACAACGAGATTTCATCAAAAGCTATTGATGAATCGGTTATAAATGAGCATCTTTACACCCGAAATTTGCCAGACGTGGATCTTTTGATAAGAACCAGCGGCGAACAGCGCATAAGCAATTTCCTTTTGTGGCAAATAGCTTATGCCGAATTATATTTTTCAGAAATACTATGGCCAGATTATCGAAAAGACGATCTATTTGAGGCCATTTATAATTATCAAAACAGAGAACGAAGATTTGGAAAAACAAGTGAGCAACTTAGCTAGTGCGATTACAACAAAAAAAATTATAGCACTCCTGGCATTCTGCCTTTTTTATAGTCTCAACACCACCGCTCAGGACCTGCCACTTGCAAATGGCAAACAATATACAATAGGAGACATAGATGTCACCGGGACTGTTTCTTACAACGAACAAACCGTCATCGCCTTCACGGGCTTGAAAAAAGGGGAAAAGATCTACATCCCAGGCGACAGGATCAGCAAAGTCCTCAAGAAACTTTGGGACCTTGGGCTCTTCAGCGACATCAACATTTACGTGACCAGTATTGAAGGTGACACTGCCAACCTGGAACTCGAGATCCAGGAAGTGCCAACCATGGCCGAAGTTAAATTTCAGGGAATAAAAAAGAAAGAACAGCAGGAACTCATTAAGGAGAATAAACTTACTCCGGGAGCCAAGGTGACAGAAAACCTGCTGACCACCACCAAGAATTATATCGAGAACACCTATCGCAAGGATGGCTACCTCAACACCAAAGTTCATATAAACACCATTCCCGTACAGGACACCGTTGCCTCCAACCAGGTAAATATGGTAGTTAACGTGGACAAAGGGGAACGAGTAAAGATTGAGGATATCGAAATTGTAGGAAATGAAGCCCTTTCTGACGCAAAATTGCGTCGGAAGATGAAGAACACAAAAGAAGAGAATTTCTTCAGGTTCTGGAAAAGGTCGAAATACATTCCCGAAGATTATGAGGCCGACAAGCAAAATATCCTGAAGGCATACAAAAAGAACGGTTACCGCGATGCGCGTATCGTCTCAGACACCCTTATTAAAAGAGATGCAGATGATGTTGCCCTAAGGTTGAACATTGAGGAAGGAAACCAGTATTACTTTGGTAACATCGATTTCGTAGGAAACAGCGTCTATACAGATGCACAGCTGGAGAGAGTTCTTGGGATCAACAAAGGAGATGTTTACAACGGGGTACTGCTTGAAAAGCAGATCGCCGATGCTTCCAAACCCGATGCCAATGACCTTACGAACCTCTACCAGAACAATGGATACCTGTTCTCAAACATCAACCCGGTTGAGGTAAAGGTGTATAATGACACCATTGATTTCGAAATAAGAATAAGGGAAGGTAAGATCGCTTATTTTAACGAGATCAACGTGGTTGGAAACGACAAGACAAAAGATCACGTGATCTATCGCGAAATGAGAACCAAGCCCGGGAATAAATACAGCAAACAGGATGTGGTAAGGACCATCAGAGAATTAGGTCAGTTAGGATATTTCGACGCAGAGAACCTGCAACCCGAATTCAAGAACGTCGACCCTAACAGCGGAACACTGGATCTTGAATATTCTGTTGTTGAAGCCGGGGCCAGCCAGATCGAGCTTCAGGGAGGTTACGGCGGAGGAGGTTTCGTGGGAACCCTTGGACTTTCCTTCAATAACTTCTCACTTGCAGGCATTTTTGACAAAGAAGCTTACAAGCCTCTACCAATGGGAGACGGGCAAACCCTTTCCCTTAGAGCACAGGCCAGTACCTATTACCAAACTTACAGCCTTTCATTTTCTGAACCCTGGTGGGGTGGAGTGAAGCCAGTGCGCCTTTCTACTTCTTTCCAGCATACCGAGCAATATTTCTACGATTACAGGAGACGTGAAGCCGATAAAGACAGGAAATTCTCGATCACAGGGGTGACTTTGGGACTAGCAAAAAGGCTAACCGTACCCGATGACTTTTTCACCCTTTCTCATGCTGTAGCTTTCCAGCACTACAACCTGAGCAACTATAATACAGGGCTGTTTACTTTTGGAGATGGTTACTCGAATAACCTTTCCTATACAGTTGGTCTTACCAGGGATAATACCTTTACCAACCCTATTTTCCCTATGGGAGGTTCAAAATTTGAGATCATTGCGAAATTGACTCCTCCTTATTCGCTTTTCAACGATGTTGATTATGGAAACCTGGGAGACCAAAGAGAATTCCAGCTTCAAAACGATGCAGGAATCCTCATCAACCGCCAGGGAAGACCACTTCGTGCAGGGGAAGACCCTGTGCCAGATCAATCCAAGATAGACCAGGAAAAATTTAAATGGCTCGAGTTCTACAAGATCAAATTCAACGGTACCTGGTATGAAAATCTTTATGAAAAGCTGGTAATGCGTGCCCATACTGAGTTTGGATTCCTGGGAGCTTATAACAATGACCGTGGAGTGCCTCCTTTTGAAAGATTCTACCTGGGTGGTGACGGACTTGGGACGTACAGTCTTGATGGTAGAGAAGCAATCGCATTAAGAGGATACCCTAACCAGTCCCTTATTCCTGTTGACCGCGGAACTTTAAGTACGGCAACAGATAATGACGGTGCAACAATTTATAACAAATATTCGTTAGAGTTAAGATACCCAATCACTTTGAAACCTACTGCCTCGATCTATGCCCTTACTTTTGTGGAAGGTGGCGCATCTTTTGACGGATTCAAGAATTTCAATCCATTTCAATTGCACCGGTCTGCCGGTGCGGGGATCCGTATCTTTATGCCTGCCTTTGGACTGTTAGGGATAGACTTTGGTTATGGATTTGATCCTGTTCCGGGTGAAACTCAGCGTAATGGTTGGGAAACTCACTTCATTATAGGACAGCAGTTCTAATTTGGCATGGTATTTTCTATAAACACTTGAGATATGAAAAAATCGATTCTTGTAGCCCTCGCTTTTATTTTTGCCGGTTTCACCGCAAAGGCACAGCAAACGGTGAGAATTGGTTATGTAGACATGGAATACATCCTGGAGAATGTTCCAGAGTACCAGGAAGCTTCAACTCAACTGGACAGGAAGGTACAGCAATGGAAGCAGGAGATCGAGACGGAATTGAACCGTATCGAAAAAATGAAACAGGAACTGGCGAATGAAAAACCGCTTTTGACCAGTGAGCTCATTGAAGAACGGGAAGAGGAGATCGCTTTCGAAGAACAAAAGATCCTGGATTACCAGCAAAAAAGATTCGGACCAAAGGGAGACCTTATGATCCAGAAAATGCAACTGGTAAAACCCATCCAGGACCAGGTGTTTGTAGCCGTTCAGGAAATTGCGAAAAACAGGGATTACGACCTGATCTTCGATAAGTCTGCAGATGTCATCACGCTTTATGCCGCCGACAGGCTGGATGTGAGTGACCAGGTTTTGAGAAGCATTACCAGGGCATCAAAAAGGGAGCAACTGGAGACAAGAAAAGAAAAGCAGGAATTGATTCGCGACGAAGACAAGAGCGTGGAACAGGATGCCGCGGTGACCGAAAGGGAGAAGATACAGGAGGCCAAGAAACAGGAGAGAGAAGCCCTTTTAAAAGAAAGAATGCGAGTAAGGGATTCCATTAGAACGGCCAAACAAAAGGCTTATGAAGAAAAAAGGGCCAGGATCCTCGAAGAGCGGCAACGCAAAAAAGATTCAATAGCCAAGGCCCGGGAACAGAAAAAAGACAATAATTAAATCAGCCGGATTTGACGGCACCCAATAAATTCAGGAATTATAAATCAACAATTAATACTTTAAAAATGAAACAATTCAAGACCCTTTTAATAGCTGTAGCCTTAATCTTAGGAGCAACTTCATTTACTAACGCCCAAACCAAAGTGGCCCACATCGCCACCCAGGATTTGATCGAGCAAATGCCTTCCTATAAAGCAGCTATGAATCAGTTAGAGAAATTACAGAAGACCTATGATACTGAGATAAAGGATATGGTTACCGAAGCACAAAGCACCATGAAGAGATATGAGGCTGAAGCGCAAACAAAGACTGACGAAGAGAACGCGAAAAGAGCGAACGAACTTCAGCAGACACAAAGAACAATAGGTGAATATCGTCAAAATGCAATGCAGGAACTTCAGAAAAAAGAAATGGAGCTATTAAAGCCTGTATTGGAAAAAGCCCGTACCACCATTCAAAAAGTGGCCCGTGCAAAAGGTTTTGACTACGTACTTGACTCAACTACCGGAACAGGAGTGATCATGGCCGACGGATATGACCTAATGCCCGATGTAAAGAAAGAATTGGGAATCTAATCCCTTTTAAAAAATAAACCTGAGAAACTGCGCATCATTGATGCGCAGTTTTTATTTTTACACCAATGAGCAAAAACAGTCCCATTGGTATTTTTGATTCCGGCGTAGGGGGAACTTCCATCTGGAAAGAGATCCACAGCCTGCTTCCGTTTGAGCATACCATCTACCTTGCCGATAGCGACAATGCACCTTACGGGGAAAAACCGCCGGAAGAGATCACCCGGCTCAGTATAAAGAATACGGAAAAGTTGCTGGCCATGGGGTGTAAAATCATCGTGGTGGCCTGTAATACAGCGACCACCAATTCTATCCAGGTACTGCGCTCAACTTACAATGTTCCTTTTATTGGCATCGAGCCCGCGATAAAGCCCGCTGCCCTCCAGACCAAGACCAGGTGCATAGGCATCCTGGCCACCAAAGGAACCCTCTCCAGCGCCCTTTTTGCAAAAACCTCAGATCTCTACTCAAAGAACACCAAAGTCATTGAGGTGGTTGGAAAAGGCCTGGTACAGGAAATTGAAAGAGGCCATAAAGACTCTGCACAGGTAGAAGGCATGCTTGTCGAAATGCTCCAGCCCATGGTCGAGGCAGGGATCGATTACCTGGTGCTGGGCTGCAGCCATTACCCTTACCTCATCCCAACTCTCCAAAAGATCCTGCCGGCTCATGTGACTATCATTGATTCGGGCATGGCGGTGGCCAAACAAACCAAACTCGTTCTGCAAAGCCTTGATCTTTTAACTGAAGAGCAACAGTCCAAACCGGAATTCTTCACCAATGGCGACCCGGAGATACTGAGAAATCTTCTTTCCGGCATATCGACAGATATCACGGTTTCCTACCTGGATTTTTAACCTGATCCTCGTAAAAAGAATGATTCTAAATACAACGCGCAAAACCATTTTGATTTTGTAATTTTGCGAAAAATTTAATATGTCAGATTTCACTATATCCATACAGCCCACAACAAAGCCCACTATAGTTAAGTTTGAGGCCAATAAATTCCTTACCCAGCACGAAAGTTTCGAGTTCCACAATATAGAAGAAGCGGGAAGGTCGCCTCTTGCCCAGCAGCTTTTCCATCTTCCGTTCGTAAAGACGGTCTATATAGCCCAGAACTTTGTTGCGCTTGAAAAGTACAATATCGTACACTGGAAAGATGTACAGCAGGAGATCGCAGATCAAATACAGGCGTTTCTCAACAAAGGTGGTGTGGTGGTTACCCCTTCAGAAAAGGAGAACCAGAAAATTCCCGTTACCGTTTATGCGGAAAGCACTCCCAACCCAACCGTAATGAAGTTCGTTGCCAATAAGAAACTGGTCCTTCAGTCGGTGGAGTTCAAGAATATAGATGAGGCCAAAAATGCACCCCTGGCGAAGGAGCTTTTTCATTTTCCATTTGTCAAAGAGGTCTTTCTTGACGATAACTACATCTCTATCTCAAAATATGACATAGCAGAATGGGGGGATATCACTTCGGAAATACGAGAGTTTATTAGAAGTTACCTGGAGCAGGGCAAAGAGGTGATCTCAGACGATCACGTTACTTCAACTCCGTCTGTGAGTTCAGAAAAAACCGAAATAAAAGAGGTGCAGCTTGACGACACTTCCAGAGAGATCGTTGCCATCCTTGATGAATACATAAAACCTGCGGTTGCCAGTGACGGCGGAAACATCATGTTTGAATCTTATGACGCCGGTGAAAAGCTGGTAAAGGTCATTTTGCAGGGCGCCTGCAGCGGATGCCCTTCTTCTACCTTCACCCTCAAGAACGGCATTGAAAATATGCTAAAAGAGATGATGCAAGGTCGTGTGGAACGTGTGGAGGCTATCAACGGATAAATTCCCGATCTTTAAAAAACATTAAAGCTGAAAAGGATTTCTTTCTTTTCAGCTTTTCTTTTTTCCAATATGCTGACTTTCAGTAAGGTTTAACAGTTTATTAAAAGGCCTGCCCACTATCATTTTGTACCTTGATAGTGAGCAAGTTAAAGTAATAACAACCAAAATTATCCAATTATGGCAACAATGAAAGTTTTAGAAATAATGTCCAATTCCGATAAAAGTTGGGAAGAGGCCGTTAAAAATGCTGTTAAGACCGCCGCCAAATCAGTGAAGAATATTCGGTCGGTTTATGTCAAAGACCAGACAGCGCATGTTTCAGGTGACCAAATTACTGATTACCGGGTGATCGTAAAGATCACTTTTGAGGTGGAAGCCTGATCTATTTCAATTTAATTAGTTAGCGTAAAGCTCCTGTTTTCAGGAGCTTTTTTTTATCTTTCACTTTTCTGAAAAGGCATGAAAATATGGACTTCTCAGAGCTTTTTAATAAAAATTTAATCTGAACCAATAAATTTCTATGGAGGAACTAAACAATATCAAGGACATAACAGAAGCCTATGCGAGACAGTTCATCGCTTTTTTACCAGATCTACTCCTGGCCATTTTATACCTGGTAATTGGCTGGTACCTCATCAAGGTCCTTATCAACTACCTGAAAAAGTTCTTTGAAAAGAAAAGCTACGATCCCGCGCTTTCCAATTTCCTCTCCACCATTGCCAAATGGGGGCTCATCGTGCTCCTGCTGGTGAGCGTGGTGGAAACCCTGGGCATCCAAACGACCTCTTTTATTGCCGTTCTGGGTGCTGCCGGCCTGGCCATTGGCCTCGCCCTGCAGGGCTCCCTTTCCAATTTCGCGGGAGGAGTACTTATTATTGGGCTGAAACCTTTTAAACTGGGAGACTGGATAGAAGTCAACGGAATTTCGGGCAGCGTGAAAGAGATCTCTTTATTCTATACCAAATTGAACACTTTTGGGAACCAGCTGGCGGTGATACCCAATGGTGAACTCTCCAATTCGAATATTGTGAACTATTCGGGAGAACCAACCAGGCGGGATGCGATCACCATAGGGATCTCTTACGAGAGTGATATCAAACTGGCGAAAGAGACCCTGATGAACCTTCTTGAAGAGCAGGAAGATATTTTAAAAGACCCGGCTCCCGCCGTAGTGGTGACCGAACTGGCCGACAGCTCTGTGAACCTTTCGGTAAGGTTCTGGGCGCATAACGAGGTTTTCTGGGACAGGCACTGGTATACTATTGAAGAAGCCAAAAGAAGGCTGGAGGCGGCCGGAATTTCCATTCCCTTCCCCCAAAGGGATGTGCATTTCTTTGACCACAGCAAGGAAAAGATCAGTGCTGAAAAATAGTATTTTTGAGCAGTCATAAAAAGTCCGGCTTCAGGAATCCTGAAGCCGGACTTTTATTTTTTTTCGACGGTAATTATCCGGCTTGAAAGTCTTTCAGGTAATAGGGCTCAAAATAGGCCACATCCTCAAATTCTTTTTTTCCGAATTTTTCCGAAGCAAGGTTCACCATTTCTGCAGCTGAAGGTAATTTTCCTTCAATGAATCCGGCATTTTCGTGAGTGCAGATCTTCCTGAACTTCTCCACCCCTGTCTCTTATACACATCTGACGCTGCCGACGAAGAGGATAGTGTAGATCTCGGTGGTCGCCGTATCATT
>OGCK01000259.1_pt1 | contig 11029 bp, 9 predicted proteins | sample 1570051 | NCBI WGS metagenome assembly OGCK01 (sample SAMN06266181, study PRJEB24510) | hot springs metagenome | isolation source: hot spring sediment | place: USA: Zodletone Spring, Oklahoma | collected 2013-12-03 | reverse complement strand
GACTGGTGGTTACCAACGAGGCGGGGCGGGCGCTCCTGCCGGCAACCGTGCCGGTGGTGGTGGTCACCGATCCGCGTCTCGGCTTCGCTCTGGTGCTCGATCGGCTCTACGCCCGCCCGGAATCGGCGGGAGGAATTCATCCCACGGCGGTGATCGCCGCGGATGCCCTTATCGACCCGAGCGCGCAGATCGGCCCGCAGAGCGTGATCGGCGGGGGTAGCCGGGTCGAGGCAGGCGCGGAGATCGGGCCGGGCTGCGTGATCGGTCGACATGTCGTAATCGGCGCCCGTACGCGACTGATCGGGCGGGTGAGCGTGCTCGACGATAGCGTGATCGGGGCGCGTTGCGTCCTTCAGCCGGGCGTGGTGGTCGGCTCGGATGGATTCGGGCTTGTCCGGGACGGGGACGCCTGGCGTCGTGTCCCCCAGATCGGTCGGGTGTTGATCGGCGACGACGTCGACATCGGGGCGAACACGACGATCGACCGGGGGGCCCTCGATGACACGGTGATCGATGATGGTGTCAAGCTCGACAACCTGATCCAGATCGCGCACAACGTCCGCATCGGGGCTGATTCGGCGATCGCCGGTTGCGCCGGACTCGCCGGGTCGAGCGAAGTCGGTCGGCACTGCACCCTCGGTGGCGGCGTCGGGCTGGCCGGCCACCTCACCCTGACAGACAACGTTCACGTCACCGGGATGTCCATGGTCACACGGTCGATCCATCGCCCCGGAGTCTACTCGGCGGGCACGCCGCTCGACCGCAACGATCGTTGGCACCGCAACGCGGCACGCTTCAAACAACTCGACCGGTTGGCGCGCCGGGTGAAACAACTCGAAAAACAGCTCGGCGACGCGCCGACGCATGAGGAAGACTCGTGAGCGAAGACAATACCATGACCGTCCAGGAGATCATGGAGCTCCTGCCGCACCGTTATCCGTTTCTGCTGATCGATCGCGTGGTGGACTGGGCGCCGGACGAGTACCTGGTGGCGATCAAGAACGTGACCTTCAACGAACCCTTCTTCCAGGGGCATTTCCCGGTCAGGCCGATCATGCCGGGCGTGCTGGTCGCCGAGGCGATGGCGCAGGCGACCGGGGTGCTGGCCTTCCGTAGCAACGGCGGCAAGCCCAAGGACAACGCGCTGTACATGCTGGTTGGCCTCGACGACGTGTCGTTCCGCCGCATGGTCGAGCCGGGCGACCAATTGACCATCCGCGTGGAGATCAAGCGCATGGCGCGCGGCATGGGTATCTTCAACTGCGAGGCACGCGTCGGTGACGAACTTGCCGCGCGGGCGACGGTCAAGTGCGTGGCCAAGGAAGTGACCGAGTGATTCATCCGACCGCGATCATCAGCGACGAGGCCCGACTGCACGAGAGCGTGTCGGTCGGCCCCTTTGCCGTCATCGAGGGCGAGGTCGAGATCGGCGCCCACACCGTCATCGAATCGCACGCGGTCATCAAGGGGCCCTGCCGTCTCGGTGAGAACAACCACGTCTTCAGCCACGCGGTGGTCGGGGAGGTCCCCCAGGACCTGAAGTTTGCCGGCGAACGTACCTTCCTGGAGATCGGCGACCGCAACCGCATTCGCGAATTCTCCACTATCCATCGGGGTACCGGCGGCGGGGGCGGGCTGACCCGGCTCGGTTCAGACATCCTCGTGATGGCCTACGCCCATGTCGCCCATGATTGTTTGGTCGGCGACCACGTCATCCTCGCCAACGCCGCGTCTCTGGCCGGGCACGTCGAGGTCGGCGAATACGCGATCCTTGGCGGTTTCGCCGTCGCCCACCAGTTTTGCCACATCGGGCCGCACGCCTTTATCGGCGGGTTCTCCAAGGTGTCCAAGGACGTGGTGCCGTTCGTGATGGCCGATGGGGCCCGGGCACGGGCCATCGGCCTGAACAAGGAAGGGCTCAAGCGCCGCGGCTTCTCGCAGGAGACCATCACCCTGCTCAACCGCTGCTTTCGCCAGTTGGTCAAGCGCCAGGGCGACGATCTCGCCTGGACGGAATTCGAGCAGGCCGCCGAGACCGAGCCGGCGCTTGCCGAGATGCTCGACTTCATCCGCGAAAGCGACCGCGGCATCACGCGGTGATGTCGACGGGATGCGTCGCGCCCCAGCTGTTCCGTTTCCACCCCTGACCTTTCCGACACCATGACCGCTACCCATCCTGCTGAACGGATCGAGCACGACAGCCTGGGCGAGGTGCGGTTGCCCGCCGAGGCCCTCTACGGCCCGCAGACGCAGCGGGCCGTCGACAACTTCCCTGTCAGCGGTCGGCCCATGCCGGTTGCCCTCATTGACGCGCTCTGCCGCATCAAGAGCGCCTGTGCCCGCGGCAATCAGCAGATCGGTGCACTCGATGCCGGCCGCGCCGACGCGATCGTGGCCGTGGCCGGGCGGCTGGTGACGGGTCTGGCCGAGGGGCGATTCCGCGACGCCTTCCCGGTCGACGTCTACCAGACCGGTTCTGGCACCTCGAGCAACATGAACGTCAACGAGGTGATTGCCCACCTGTCCGATGACGCGGACGTGCATCCCAACGATCACGTCAACATGAGCCAGAGCTCCAACGACATGGTGCCGAGCGCCATCCGGGTGATGTCGGTCCAACGGGTCGAGAACGACATGCTTCCGGCACTGGCGCAGCTGGAGACGGTGCTGCTAGGTCGGGCCAACGAGTTGCGCGACGTGGTCAAGACCGGGCGGACGCACCTGATGGACGCCACGCCGATCCGCTTCGACCAGGTGCTCGAGGGCTTTGTGGCGCAATTGCGCGGCTGGCGGCTTGCGCTCGAACAGGCCCGCGACCGCAATCTCGCCCTGCCGTTGGGTGGCACGGCCGTGGGTACCGGCCTCAATGCCCCGCAGGGGTTCGCGGCCGCGAGTGTCGCGGCACTCAACCGGTCGCTCGGTCGCGAACAGGCATTCACGCTCATGTCGCAGCCCGCCGCCGGCATGAGCGTGCAGGACGACGCGCTCGCGCTCAGTTCGGCCCTGCGCGGGGTGGCGGTGTTCCTGCACAAGCTGGCCAACGATCTGCGCTGGATGAACAGCGGCCCGCTGGCCGGGCTGGGCGAGATCAGCCTGCCGGCGCTGCAACCGGGCAGCTCGATCATGCCGGGCAAGGTCAATCCGGTGGTGCCCGAATCCGCGGCCATGGCCGCGGTACAGATCCAGGGGCTCGATCACGCCATCGCCATGGCGGCCCAGTCGGGCAACTTCGAGCTCAACGTGATGTTTCCGCTGGTCGCGGCCAATCTCGACGAGATGATCAACTTGGCGGCGAACGCCTCTCGGCTGCTGGCCGACAAGGCGATCGCCGGTTTCACGGTCAATCACGAGCGGATCGAACGCGATCTCGCCGCCAACCCGATCCTGGTAACGGCACTCAATCCGGTGATCGGCTACGAAGCCGGCGCGGCGATTGCCAAACGGGCCTATGCCGAGGGGCGGCCCGTGATCGACGTGGCGCGCGAGATGACGGACCTCGACGAGGCGACATTGACGAACCTGCTCGATCCGCGTCGCCTCACCGGCGAGAGTTAGGCGCCCTAGCGCTTCAGCATCCCGGCGGCCAGATCGGCGAGGCGGTCGAGTGCGCCACCGGCGCCGAGCCGCGCGCGGATTTCCCCGAGCTCGGCCTTCTGGGCCTGGGTGCCACGGCGCGTCAGGAGGGTTTCGATATCGGGGGCGAGTCGCGCCGGAGTGGCGTCTTGCTGCAGGCGCTCCGGGATGGCGGCATGGCCGAGAATGATGTTGGGCAGGCCGATGTGCTCGAGATGCACCAGTCGTTTGGCAAGCTGGTAGGAGAGCGCGTTGCTGCGGTAGGCGATTACCTGCGGGGTGCCGATCAGCGCGGCCTCGAGCGTGGCCGTGCCGCTGGCGACCAGCAGCGCGTCGCTGGCAGCCATCACTCGGCGGGCACCCCCAGTGATCGTCAGCCGGTCGCGCAGGGCCGATGACGGGGCCGCGTCGTCGAGTTGCTCGCGTAGCCAGTCGGAGTCGATCGATTCGGCCCGCGCCAGCAGGAAACGCCGGGCGGGGTCGGCTTGCCGCAACCGCTCGGCGGTGGCGAGGAACACCGGCAACAGCCGACCGATTTCACTCCGACGGCTACCCGGAAGCAGGCCGATGACGGTGTCCTCTGCCGGAATGGACAGCAGGGCGCGGGCAGCCGCCCGATCGGGCGCCTCGCGCTCGATCAGGTCGAGCAACGGGTGGCCGACATGGGTCGTCGGCAGGCCGTGTGCGGCGAACAGGGGCGCCTCGAAGTCGAACAACACTGCGAGGTGGTCAGCGTAGCGTGCAAAATGCTTCGCGCGACCCGCACGCCAGGCCCAGACTTGCGGAGCGACGACGAACAGGACCGGGATGCCGCGCGCCTTGGCGGCCTTCGCCAGGCGCTGGTTGAATTCCTGGAAGTCGATCACGATGACCAGATCCGGACGCTGTTGGTCGAGTGCCTCGACCAGGGTGTTCATGGCCGCTTTGAGTCGGCCGTAATGGCGCAGGACCTCGACCAGGCCCATCACCGAGACCTGGTCCATGTCGACGATGGTGTCGATCCCGGCGGCGCGCGACTGCGCGCCGCCGAGGCCGAAGGCGGTCAGCCCCGGCATGCGTTCCGTCAGTCGCGGCATCAACTCGGCGGCGTACATGTCGCCGGAGGCCTCGCCGGCAGCGATGACGATGCGCGGTCGATCGGTGGGAGAATTCAAGCGGTCCTCGCAACACGGGAAATGGAGCAATGACGATGGGGGCGAGTATGCCGCAAGCCGACCTGTTTGACGATCTGGACGCCGTCGGCTGCTATTGCGGTGTCGACGAGGCCGGTCGCGGCCCGCTGGCGGGCCCGGTAGTGGCCGCCGCGGTGATTCTCGACCCGGCCCGGCCCATCCGGCTGCTCGACGACTCCAAGAAGCTGACCGAGTCGCGCCGCGAGGCGCTGTTCGACGAGATTTGCGCGCATGCCGCCGGTTGGGCGATTGCCGAGGCGAGCGTGGCGGAGATCGACGAGATCAATATCCTGCAGGCCTCGATGCTCGCCATGCGCCGGGCGGTGCTTGCCCTGCTCGATGCCGGCCATGGGCTCGATCGGGCGCACGTCGACGGCAACCGCTGCCCCGAGCTTCCCGTGCTGGGTCGCGCGGTGGTGGGCGGTGATGGCTCGGACCCGGCGATCGCGGCGGCCTCGATACTGGCAAAGGTTGCCCGGGACCGTCAGATCGTCGTCCTGGACGCCGAGCATCCCGGTTATGGCCTGGCCCGCCACAAGGGCTACCCGACGCCGGCCCACCTTGCGGCGCTCGCCGCGCTCGGCCCGAGCCCCATCCACCGGCGCTCGTTCGCCCCGGTCCGGCGCCTGTTGGCCTGAGTCTCGTCAGGGCCCGTCAGCCACTGTGTGCTGGCGCAGGGCGAGGAACTCGTCGTAGCGCGCCAGGAAGAGATCGGTGAGCGTGGGATCGAACTGTCGGCCACGTTCGGCGGCAAACAAATCGCGTATGCGTTCGTCGTCCCAGGCCGGCTTGTAGGGTCGCTCGAAGGAGAGGGCGTCGAACACGTCGGCGATGGCCACCACCCGCCCCTCGACGGAGATCGACTCGCCCGACAGCCCGCGCGGGTAGCCGCCCCCGTCCCAGCGTTCGTGATGTTCGTGCGCGATGGTCGCGGCCGCACGGAGCAGGGGGCGCCCCGAGGCAGCGAGAATGTCGTGGCCTCGCGAGGTATGGGTCTGCATCTCGCGGAACTCCTCGTCGCTGAGTCGCGCGGGCTTGTTGAGTATGCGGTCGGGGATCGCGACCTTGCCGACGTCGTGCAGCGGCGCGGCTCGATGGATGGTGGTGACCCGATCCTCGGTGAGTCCGGCCAGACGCGCGAGGTGACGGGCGTACGCGGCGACCCGGCCGACGTGGTCACCGGTCTCCTTGGAGCGCGCCTCGCAGAGCTCGCCGAGCAAACGTACCAGGGTCACCTGCGTGGTTTCGAGCTCGTCGTTGAGTGCGCTTATTCGTCCCAATCCGTCGTCGACCGCCCGTTCGAGATCGCTTTGAAACCGTCGTTGCAATTGATCAAAGCGCGCCTTGTACCCCTGCATGAACCAGCTGATCACCGCGAGAAAGAACAACGCAGTGAACTGACCGCCCAGCGCGATATCGCTGAAACCGATCGGCGCGACCCGGGTCCAGTGGAGGACGTAGACCCCGAGCACGGCAGTCAGGAATGCCGCGTCCCAACGCACCAGGCTCGCCGGGCGCAGCACGAGGAAGGCGGCGATGGGTGGGAACATCAGCATCCAGAGGATATCGAAGCTTTCCTGCTCGCCGAGATAGGCGAAACTGATCAGGTAGGGCATCAGCAGCGCCAGGTAGATGCGCTTGAGAAAGGCCCAGTCGCTGCGTTGGGTGGCGACGAGCAAACCGACGACGCCGAGGAACATCGCCACGTGGACCAGCGAGAACGCAGCGCGGTCGATGAACAGGTTGGCAACCGCCGACAGGCCCAACAGCGCGAGATTCAGATAAAGAAAATGGACGAATCCGCGCGTGGCGTCGGGTTCTTGGTTTGTTTGGCCTGGGGCGCGAGGCCGGTTGTCTCGGGTCATTGAAAGATAGATCGCAGGATGGCAGGCGGGGGTCCCGAAACTATATCAGGTACTCGTCGGGACGCTCGCGAGAGAGGAAGTCGCCGGGTGAGGCGCTGGCGCCGTAGGCTCCGGACTGGAGCACGGCGATCCAGTCGCCAGTGCCGAGCGTCGGCAGGGACTGTTGGCGGCCGAGGACATCGAGCGGGGTGCAGAGCGGACCGGCGAGATCGACGCGTTCGACTGCCGCCGCATCGAGCCGGTCGGCGGCCACCAGCGGCCAGTTACGCCGCAATACCGCGCCGAGGTTGCCCGACAAGGCGAGATGGTGATGCATGCCGCCGTCGCAGACCAGGAACGTCGTGCCGCGCGAGACCTTGCGATCGACCACGCGGGTGAGGTAGAGGCCGGCCCCGGCGACCAGGAACCGGCCGATTTCCAACCGGGTGGCGATGCGCTTGCCTCCGGCCTCGCCGAGCGCCGCAAGCCTCGTGGCGAGGCGAGCGAAGGCCGGGCGAAGGCGATCGATGGCCAGAGGCCGATCGCCGGGGTGGTAGGCCACGCCTAGGCCGGGGCCGATGGTCAGTTCGTCGGGGGTATAACGGCAGGCCCGCTGCCAGTCCTCGAGCAGAGCGACCCAGGCGGCCAGGGTCGACTCGATCGCCTCGACATCGAGGCTCTGCGAGCCGGCGAACAGGTGCAGGCCGACCAGGTCGATGCCGCCGGCGTCGAGCCGGTCGCGTTGGTCGAGCAGGATCGGGATCGTCTCGCTGTCGATGCCGAAGGGCCGAGAGCCGCCGCCCATGTGCATGCCCGAGCCCTTGAGGGCGAACGGCGGATTGACGCGCAGGGCGACCTGCGCCCGCCTGCCGCTCAACTGCGCCTCGGCCATGATGCGCTCTATTTCGCCGACCGATTCGGCATTGATGGTCACATCGTGGTCGATCGCGTAGCGCAACTCGGCGCGCGACTTTGCCGGCCCGGCGATCGAGAGGTGCTGGCCGGCGCTCGAGACCTCATAGGCCAGCTGCATCTCAGCGAGCGAGGCGCAGTCGAAGCCCTCGATTCCCTCCACCCCGGCTGCCAGGTGGCGGACTAATGGCGGGAAGGGGTTGGCCTTGATCGCGTAGTGGATGCCCAGCGAGTCGGGGAGTGCCGCCCGCAACCCGGCGAGCGCCGCGTCGAGGCAGCGGCGGTTGTAGACGTAGGCCGGGGTTCGGGGCAGTCGCGCCGATAGCGGCTGGCCGTCGATCGAAAGCTGGCCGTTCTCCCGGCCCCAGCACTCGGCCAGGGGGCCCAGGCTGCGCTCGAGGATCGCCTCGCCGCTCGCCGGATCGAGTGAGTCGCGCGTCGCCATGGTCAGGGCCTCTCGGTTGCGGACAGGGCGCGACGATCGAACTTGCCGTTCGCCGAGCGTGGCAGCGCGGTGTGGACGACGATCGCGGCCGGTTGCTGGTAGGGCGCCAGGTGCGCTCGCAGGTAGCGCCGTAGCGATTCGAGGTCCGCCGCCTCGGGGGCGACGTGCAAGACCAGTCGCTGGTTGCCGCCCTCGGGGTCGGGCTCGCCGAGCGCCACGGCCTCCTCGACCCCCGGGGCGGCGTGGGCCACCGACTCGACTTCCTCGGGGCTGATGCGAAAACCGGCGACCTTTATCTGCTGGTCGAGCCGACCGTGAAAGTACAGCCTGCCGGCCTCGTCCATGCTCACCCGGTCACCACTGAATACCACCCGTTCGGCCGATTTATCGGGCCAGTCGGGCGGCGGGGCGCGAAAGCGCTTGGCTGTGGCCTCCGGCTCGTTGACATAGCCCTGGGCCACCAGTGGGCCACCCTGTACCAGTTCACCCGGCTGGCCCGGTTGGCCCGGTTGGCCCGCACCCAGCAAGCGGCCATCGGCATCGACCACGCCAATGGTCGTGCCGGCCAAAGGGTAGCCGATCGAGTCGGGGTGGGCATCGACCTCCTCGGGCGGCAGGAAGGTGGCGCGGAAGGCCTCGGTCAGGCCATACATCAGGAACAGCTCCGTGGCCGGGCGTGCTTGGCGCAGCCGTCGGACCGCCGTGACCGGCAGGCTCCCGCCGGAGTGGGTCAGCACGCGCAGCCTGGGCGCTTCGGTCAGCCAGGGCTGGCGGGACAATGGCAGCAGCAGGCCCGGCGTGCCCGCGAGCACCGTCGCCGACTCGCGCAGCAGGGGGCGTTTCAGGTCGGCGGGCAGCAGGTAGTCGTCGAGGTAGACCGCCGCACCGACCGACAGCCCCGTGGTGACCTGCGAGAAACCGTAGTCGAAGGCCAGCGGCAGGATGGCGGCGATCACGTCATCCGGGCGCAAACCGAGGTAATCGGCGACCAGCCGCGTGCCCGCGTCGAGGTTGCCCTCGCTGATCATCACGCCCTTGGGCAGGCCGGTGCTGCCCGAGGTGAAGAACAGCATCGCCAGTCGATCCGGATTCGGCCGCGGCGCGTCGCGTGGTTCGGGCGGCAAGTCGAGCGCCGCCGGTTCGGACAACGGACGGGGCTTCGCGGTGCCGGCAGGCCACCAGCCCCAGGGTGCGTCGATGCCGCTTGGACCATATTGCGTCAGCCGGGGGCGGTCGGCGAGCAGGCCACGCGCCTCGCAGCGGGCGAGCTGGTGGTCGACCTGTTCTGGCCGGAGCCCGGGATGGGCCGGGGCGGGGACGATGTCCTCGGCGAGCATGGCCAAGAGCCAGACGACCGTGTCGACCGACTTGCCCGCCCAGATCACCACCCGATCGCCGGCGGCGAGATCAAGTCCGGCGAGTGCCCGCCGAGCCCCCTGCAGTCGGCCGGCCAGCCCGGCATAGTCCAGCCACTGCTGTCGGTCGCCCAGGGCGTGCGCCTGCGGGCGGGTCCGGGCCTGCCGGTCGATGGCGGATATGAGGTCGATGGGCATGGACGGCTGGTCTTGGGCAGTGTCCCGATCGGACAGGTATACTCTGCGGTCTTTGGCGTGTCGCGGCGGTCTTTGGCAGCGCACCCGCCCGGCCAGCGCCCGCAGTCTGGTGCGACGGCCAGTGACCGTCAGCTGGGCGCGAGCGGCGCAGTTTATCATGGCCCCGCGGTCGACCGCGTGCGTCGTGGCCGCGGCTGTGCCGCGGCGATCATCAGTTTTTGCAACGGCCAGTTTTTGGAACCACAGGTATGGCAGGCAACACCTTCGGCACCCTGTTTCGGGTCACGACCTTCGGCGAATCCCACGGCCCGGCACTGGGCGCGATCGTCGACGGCTGCCCGCCGGGACTCGCGCTCACCGAGGCCGACCTGCAGGCCGATCTCGATCGGCGTCGGCCGGGCACCTCACGGCACACCACGCAGCGCCGCGAGCCCGATCGGGTGCGCATCCTCTCCGGTGTGTTCGAGGGCGAGACCACCGGCACGCCGATCGGCTTGCTGATCGAGAACGTTGACCAGCGCTCCAAGGACTACTCCAAGATCGCCGAGCAGTTCCGCCCGGGGCACGCCGACTACAGCTACCGGCAGAAGTACGGCGTGCGCGACTACCGAGGCGGCGGCCGTTCCTCGGCCCGCGAGACGGCGATGCGGGTGGCCGCGGGCGCGATCGCCAAGAAATGGCTGGCCGAAAACCATGGCGTGACCGTGCGCGGTCATCTCTCGCAACTCGGCCCCATTGCCCTGACCGAGGGCTGCTTCGACTGGACCGCGGTCGGCGAGAACCCGTTCTTCTGGCCCTGCACCGACCAGGTGGCCGAGCTCGAGACCTTCATGGACGAGCTGCGTCGCTCCGGCGACTCGGTGGGCGCGAAGGTGACCGTGCGGGCCGAAGGCTGCCCGCCGGGCTGGGGCGAGCCGGTGTTCGACCGGCTGGACGCCGACATCGCCCACGCGCTGATGGGTATCAACGCGGTCAAGGGCGTGGAGATCGGTGACGGTTTCGACTGCGTGGCCGCCCGCGGCACCCAGTTCCGCGACGAGATCACGCCGGAGGGCTTTCTCTCCAATCACGCCGGCGGCGTGCTCGGCGGGATCTCCAGCGGCCAGGACATCGTCGCGCACCTGGCCTTGAAGCCCACCTCAAGTATCCGACTGCCCGGCCAGAGCGTCGACCGGCAGGGCGAGGCGACCGAGGTCGTGACCACCGGGCGCCACGATCCCTGCGTGGGTATCCGCGCCACGCCGATCGCCGAGGCGATGCTCGCCCTGACCTTGATCGATCACGCCTTGCGCCAGCGGGGCCAGTGCGGTGACCTTACGACCGACACGCCCACGATTCCCGCCGGAAAAGGCTCGACGCCCGGGCAATGAGCGCCCCACGGGCAGGACAGGGCGAGGGGGCCGACCTCAACCCGATCCGGCTGGGGTATTTCGCCTTCTTTCTCGGGCTCGGCATCTACCTGCCGTACTTCAGCCCCTATCTGATCGAGCAGGGGCGGGGCGACCAGTTTGGCGGCCATCACCCTGTCTC
>OGCK01000258.1_pt1 | contig 11031 bp, 9 predicted proteins | sample 1570051 | NCBI WGS metagenome assembly OGCK01 (sample SAMN06266181, study PRJEB24510) | hot springs metagenome | isolation source: hot spring sediment | place: USA: Zodletone Spring, Oklahoma | collected 2013-12-03 | reverse complement strand
TTTTCAAGCAGAAGACGGCATACGAGATCTAGTACGGTCTCGTGGGCTCGGAGATGTGTATAAGAGACAGGGTAAAACGCACCCTCCGGCATGACGACATCCAGCACACCGTGCAAAATGGCTAGCACGCGGGTGAATTTGTCCAGATACAGGGCGCGATTCTGCACCACATGCGCCTCGTCGCTCCAAGCGGCGGCGCTGGCCATTTGCGTGGGAGGGGGCAGGGTGCAGCCGTGGTAGGTGCGATACAAATGGTAGCTTTTGAGCACTTGCGCATCACCCGCCACAAAGCCGGAGCGCAGACCGGGCAGGTTGGAGCGTTTGGACAGCGAGTGGAACACCACGCAGCGGGCAAAGTTATCACGACCGAGTTTGGCGCAGACTTCAAGCAGGCCAACCGGCGGCGCGCCGTAGTACAGCTCGGAATAGCACTCGTCGGAGGCGATGATGAAGTCATGCTCGTCCGCCAGCTCAATCAGGCGGCGGTAGGCAGCTTCGGGTAGCACGCTGCCGGTCGGATTGCCGGGCGAGCAGACGTAGATCATCTGGCAGCGTTGCCATACTTCGGCGGGGATATTGTCAAAATCAGGCAGAAAACCGTGCTCGGCAGGCGTGGAATAAAACCACGGCTCGGCTCCAGCCAGATAGGCCGCGCCTTCGTAGATTTGGTAAAACGGGTTGGGCATCAGCAACAGCGGTTGGCTGTGGCGATCTACGATGCACTGGGCAAAGGAAAACAGCGCCTCGCGCGTACCGGATACCGGCAGAATTTCATTCGCCGGATTGACCTTGGCGCCAAAACGCCGTTGCAACCAGCCTGCAATCGCGACGCGCAAGCTCTCATTGCCACGTGTCAACGGATACTGCCCAAGGCCATGCAGATGATGAATCAGCTCTTCGACCACAAAGGCGGGCGAGGCGTGTTTTGGCTCACCTATCGACAGCGCGATGTGCTCTAAATGTGCGGGCGGCGTGCTGCCTACCTTGAGTTGGGCGAGTTTTTCAAACGGATAAGGCTGCAAATGGCCAAGATCGGGGTTCATGGAAGTGCAAAGCTGGTGGAGAATGGCGCGGAAGTATAGCCCAGAATCATGCCCCGAAGACCCAACGATGAATAACCTCAACCCAGTGATAGGCCTGCACCATGTCAGTGTGCTGGTGGCGGACACGGCGCAAAGCCTGCGATTTTATGTGGATGTACTGGGCTTGCAGCCCGTTGAACGCCCTGACTTGGGCTTTGCGGGCGCATGGCTGGCTCTGGGGGCGCAACAATTACACCTCATGGAATTGCCCAATCCGGATACAACGCAAGGCAGGCCTGAGCACGCAGGACGTGATCGACATTTTGCGGTGCAAGTGTCCGCACTGGAGCCGTTTGTGGCGCGTTTGCAGGCGGCGGGCGTGGCCTTTACGCGCAGCCGTTCCGGGCGGGCATCCATCTTTTGCCGCGATCCGGATGGGAATGGGGTGGAGTTGATGGAGCTCGCGTCGAATGCGTTATGCTCGGTCTGACAGGCTTTGGTGATGGGGTAAGGTAATGGACAGACAACGAGCGCTTGATTTGCTTGCCCACAGCAAGCCGGAGCTTGCCCGCCGCTTTGGGGTCACACGCCTGGCGTTGTTTGGTTCAACGGCGCGCGATCAGACGACAGCGCGCAGTGATGTCGATATTTTGGTTGGCTTTGACGGGCCAGCAAACTCCAGGCGTTATTTCGGTGTGCAGTTTTTCCTGGAAGATCTTCTCGCTTGCCCGGTTGATCTGGTCACCGACAAGGCGTTGCGTGCAGAACTACGTCCTTTCATCGAACGGGAGCAGGTCGATGTTTGAGGAAAAGGAGCGCGCGTGGGGTTTTTACCTTGATGACGACACGATTTGGAACATTGTGCGCGAGGATGTTCCGGAGCTTTTGAATGTGTTGAGGTCGATCCGAACTTGAACATTGCCGAGCTTCTTGCCTCCTCTTCTTTAAGACTATCGGATTCCGATAGCCCGCGCGCCGATGCGGAAATTCTGCTGGCGCATGTTATTCAGCGTCCACGCAGTTATTTTGTGGCCTGGCCAGAGGCTCAGGTGTCGGCGAGCGAGGCAGCGGCGTTTGCAGCTTTATTGGCGCGCCGCGCGGCGGGTGAGCCGGTGGCGTATTTGCTTGGCTCACGCGGTTTTTACGGACTGGATTTGAGAGTATCTCCGGCAGTGCTGATTCCGCGTCCGGAAACGGAGTTGTTGGTGGAGGCGGCTCTGGAACGCTTGCCGAAAAAACCGTGCCGCGTGGCGGATTTGGGCACGGGGAGTGGGGCGATTGCGCTGGCTTTGGCCAATGAGCTAAAGATCGAGCGTCCGGATGCGCAGGTGGTGGCGGTGGATATGTCGCCTGAGGCCTTGGCTGTGGCGCAAGAGAATGCACGCAATCTCAATCTGGCGGTGGATTTTCGTCTGGGGGATTGGTGTGGCGGACTGGCGGATGAGATGTTCGACCTGATCGTGAGCAATCCGCCCTACATCCGCGCGGATGACGAGCATCTGGCGCAGGGCGATGTGCGTTTTGAGCCGACGATGGCCTTGGCTTCCGGCGCGGATGGGCTGAATGCCATCCGCGCCATCACCGCCTGTGCGCCCGCGCATCTGAAGCCGGGCGGATGGCTGTTGTTTGAGCATGGCTACGATCAGGCCGAGGCGGTGGCGACGTTATTGCGTGCAGCAGGGTTGGTGGCAGTGGAGTCGCTGCTGGATTTGCAGGGACATGCGCGGGTGACATTAGGACGGCGTTCTGTGGAATAATCAGCGCACATTTTTTTACCCGGGTCTCAAGCAATGGACGAAAACCGCAAGAAGGCCTTAGCCGCCGCCCTCGCACAAATTGATAAGCAGTTCGGCAAAGGCACGGTGATGCTGATGGGCGATAGCAGTGTCTCGCGTGAGGTGGATGTGGTGTCTACCGGCTCGCTGGGCTTGGATATCGCGCTGGGTATCGGCGGTTTGCCGCGTGGCCGTGTGGTTGAAATCTACGGGCCGGAGTCGTCGGGTAAAACCACGCTGACCCTGCAAGTGATTGCGGAAGCGCAAAAATTGGGCGGCGTATGCGCGTTTGTGGATGCGGAACATGCGCTTGACCCGACGTATGCCAGTAAGTTGGGCGTGAAGGTGGATGATTTGCTGGTGTCGCAACCGGATACCGGTGAGCAGGCGCTGGAAATCACCGACATGCTGGTGCGCTCGAATGCGATTGACGTGGTGGTGATCGACTCGGTGGCGGCCTTGGTGCCGAAGGCTGAAATTGAGGGCGAGATGGGCGATTCGCACGTCGGCCTGCAAGCGCGTTTGATGAGCCAAGCCTTGCGTAAACTGACCTCGAATATTAAACGCTCGAATACGCTGGTGATTTTCATTAACCAGATTCGGATGAAAATCGGCGTGATGTTTGGTAGCCCGGAAACCACCACCGGCGGTAATGCGCTGAAGTTTTATGCTTCGGTGCGTTTGGATATTCGCCGTATCGGTGCGATTAAAAAAGGCGATGAGATTGTTGGTAATGAAACTCGCGTGAAAGTCGTGAAGAATAAAATGGCGCCGCCATTCAAGCAGGTCGAGTTTGAGATTCTTTATGGCGAGGGTATTTCGCGCGCGGGTGAGGTGATTGAGCTGGGTGTAGCCAATAAATTCATTGATAAATCTGGCGCGTGGTACAGCTACAACGGCGAGAAAATCGGCCAAGGCAAGGAAAACGTGCGCCAGTGGCTGAAAGAACATCCCGAGAAGGCGACCGAGATTGAAAACAATATCCGCGCTAAATTGATGGTCGCGGGTGCGCCGAGTTTGGCCGTTGAGGGTGATGAGGCGCTTGTCGAAGAATTCTGAGTTAAGCGCCCAGTTGGATGCTCAGGCGGATGACGGCTGGGGCGATACGCCTGAGCTGGAGCATGGGCAAGCGCCTGACGCTCCCAATGCTCATGACATGGCCTTACGCTTGCTGAGCCGACGTGAACACGGCGCAGGCGAGTTGGCGCGCAAGCTGCAGCAGCGCGGCGTGTCGCGTGAGCAAGCACACGAGGCGATTGCCGAGCTGGCTGAGCAAGGCTGGCAAAGCGATGTGCGTTTTGCCGAACAGTTTGCGCGCGACCATGCGGCACGCGGTGATGGACCGCTGAAAATCCGCGCCGCGCTGCAAAGTCGGGGTGTGCCTGAACACATGCTTGCCGAGGCGCTGAAAACGCTCGACGTAGATTGGTTGCTGAGTGCTTGTGCGGCGCGGATCAAGCGTTTCGGTGCGGATGTACCGACGGATGCCGCCGAACAGGCACGTCAGCAACGTTTTTTGATGACACGGGGCTTTTCTGCCTCGGATGCCCGCACTGCGGTGCGCACGAATGACTTTAACCAAGATTGAGCCCGTATGAATACCGCTGAAATCCGCCAGAGCTTCCTTGAGTTTTTCCAGTCCAAAGGCCACACCATTGTGCCTTCCAGCAGCCTGGTGCCGGGCGACGACCCTACCCTGTTGTTTACCAATGCGGGCATGAACCAGTTCAAGGACGTATTCCTCGGCTTCGACCAGCGTCCCTACACCCGTGCCACCAGCTCGCAGAAATGCGTGCGCGCGGGCGGCAAGCACAACGATCTGGAAAACGTCGGTTACACCGCACGCCATCACACCTTCTTCGAGATGTTGGGCAACTTCAGCTTCGGCGACTATTTCAAGCACGACGCCATCCGGTATGCCTGGGAGCTATTGACCGAGGTCTACAAGCTGCCCAAGGATAAGCTCACCGTTACGGTGTATGCCGAAGATGACGAGGCTTACGACATCTGGACACAGGAGATCGGCGTACCCGCCGAGCGCGTGATTCGTATCGGTGATAACAAGGGCGCGCGCTACGCCTCGGATAATTTCTGGGCGATGGGCGATACCGGCCCCTGCGGCCCTTGCACCGAGGTATTTTACGATCACGGTGAGCATATCTGGGGCGGCCCGCCCGGTTCGCCGGAGGAAGATGGCGACCGCTATATCGAAATCTGGAACAACGTGTTCATGCAGTTCAACCGCGATGAACATGGCGTGATGCACCCGCTGCCCAAGCCCTCGGTGGATACGGGCATGGGTCTGGAGCGCATTTCTGCCGTGTTGCAGCATGTGCATGCCAACTACGAAATTGACCTGTTTCAGGCGCTGATTAAGGCGGCGGCACGGGAAACGGCGTGTGCGGATATGGAAAGCCCCTCACTCAAAGTGCTGGCTGACCATATTCGCGCCTGTTCTTTCCTCTTGGCGGATGATGTGATTCCGGGCAATGAAGGACGCGGTTACGTACTGCGCCGCATTATCCGCCGCGCCATTCGCCACGGTTACAAGCTGGGCGTGCGCAAGGCGTTTTTCCATAAGCTGGTGCCGGATTTAGTGGCTGAAATGGGCGTGGCTTTTCCTGAGCTGGTGCAGCATCAAGTGCGCATTATGGCCACCTTGAAGCAGGAAGAAGAGCGCTTCTTTGAGACCATTGAGCATGGTATGGCGATTCTGGATGGCGAGTTGAAGGTGTTGTCTGAGGGCGGTGTTTTTAACGGCGAGACCGCCTTCAAACTGCATGACACCTATGGTTTCCCGCTCGATCTGACGGCCGACATTTGCCGCGAACACGGTATCAGCGTCGATACAGCGGCCTTTGATGCCGCCATGGCGCGGCAGAAGGAGCAGGCGCGCGCGGCGGGCAAATTCAAGATGGCCACCAATCTGGATTACGACGGCCCAACGACGAACTTCCACGGCTATGAACTCATGGAAGGCAACGGCAATATCCTTGCACTCTACAAGGACGGCGTGGCGGTCAATGCTCTCAACGATGGCGAGATGGGCGTGGTGGTGCTGGATGACACGCCGTTTTACGCCGAGTCCGGCGGGCAGGTGGGCGACCGTGGTGAGCTGCGTTCCGTGCATGGCATCTTTGCGGTCGAGGATACGCAGAAAATTCAGGCCGCAGTGTTCGGTCATCATGGTGTGGTAAAAACCGGCACCTTGAGCGTGGGCAATGGGGTGACTGCGCGCGTGGACGTGCTGGCGCGTATGCGCACCATGCGCAACCATTCGGCCACTCATCTTTTGCACAAGGCGCTACGCGAAGTGTTGGGAACGCATGTGCAGCAAAAGGGCTCGCAGGTTGACCCGGACAAAACCCGCTTCGATTTTGTGCATAACCAGCCGATGACGAATGCGGAAATCCGTCGCGTGGAAAATATTGTGAATGCGGAGATTCTGGCGAACGTTGCGACACAAACCCGCGTATTGCCGATTGCCGAGGCGCAGACTTTGGGCGCAATGATGCTGTTCGGCGAGAAGTACGGCGATGAAGTGCGTGTGCTGGATATTGGTTCGTCACGCGAACTGTGTGGCGGCACTCATGTCAGCCGCACCGGCGATATTGGCCTGTTCAGTATTACCGCTGAAGGGGGTGTGGCAGCGGGTGTGCGCCGTGTCGAAGCGGTGACTGGTGATAACGCGCTGACTTACATGCAGGGCATGGAAACCGCGCTGGGCGGTGTGGCCGGGACGCTGAAAGTGCTGCCGAAAGAGGTTCCGGCGCGGGTGAATACCCTGTTGGAACAAACCCACAAGCTGGAACGTGAGTTGTCGGCGCTGAAAAGCCGCTTGGCGACCGTGCAGCGTGCCGAGTTGCTGCAGCATGCGGTGGAGGTGGATGGCGTGTGGGTGCTGGCCGCAAGCATGGATGATGCGGATAGCGAAACCTTGCGCGAATCGCTGGATAAATTGCGCGATCGTCTGCAATCGGCGGTCATCGTGCTGGCGAGTGTGAGCGAGGAAGGGCGTGTGTTGCTGGTCGCTGGGGTTACGTCCGAGCTGACCAAGAAACTCAAAGCGGGCGAACTGGTCAACTTCGTCGCCCAGCAGGTCGGCGGCAAGGGCGGTGGTCGCCCGGATATGGCACAGGCGGGCGGCACCCAGCCGGAAAACCTGCCGACGGCGCTGGCGAGTGTGCTGGATTGGGCGCGTGAGCGTTTGAGCAGATAAGCGTGCGTATTTGCTGATTTTTTAAGGCGTTTTTATTAAACTGCCCGACTTCGTGATGACCCGCAAGCGCGGGTTGTTTTTTATAGAACGTCCAACTGTGACGTTTTTATGGCATTAATTGTGGCGATAATGGCATGGCACTGATTGTTCAAAAATACGGCGGAACCTCAGTCGGTACGGTTGAACGTATCGAGAAGGTCGCTGAGCGCGTGATGCGCTGGCGTGCGGCGGGGCACGACATTGTGGTCGTGACCTCGGCGATGAGCGGCGAAACCAACCGTCTGCTAGGCATGGCAAAGAGCATTGACTCGAATGCTGCACCGCGTGAGCTGGATATGCTGGCCGCCACGGGTGAGCAGGTGACGATTGCGCTGCTGGCCATTGCGCTGCAAAAACGCGGGCAGGAAGCGCGTTCTTACACCGGAGCACAGGTGCGCATTCTGACCGACGATGCGCACACCAAGGCGCGCATCCGCGAGATTGATACCCAGCGCATTCGTGATGACCTGCGCGAAGGGCGTGTGGTGGTGGTGGCGGGCTTCCAGGGCGTGGATGATGAAGGCAATATCACGACGCTGGGTCGTGGCGGTTCGGATACCAGCGGTGTGGCGCTGGCGGCGGCATTGAAAGCCGATGAATGCCAGATCTACACCGATGTGGACGGCGTTTACACCACCGATCCGCGCGTCGAGCCGAAGGCGCGCCGTCTGGACAAAATTACCTTTGAAGAAATGCTGGAAATGGCCAGCCTTGGCTCCAAAGTGTTGCAGATTCGTTCGGTCGAGTTTGCCGGTAAATACAATGTGCCGCTGCGCGTATTGTCGAGTTTTGATGAGGGTGCATTTGAGGATCATCCGGGCACGCTGATTACCTATGAGGAAAATGGTATGGAAGAGGCTTTAATTTCGGGCATTGCGTTTAATCGTGACGAGGCGCAATTGACGATTAAGGGTGTGCCGGATGCGCCGGGCGTGGCCTACCGTATCCTGGGGCCGATTGCCGATGCGAATGTCGAAGTGGACATGATTGTGCAAAATATCGGTGCCGATGGCACCACAGATATGACATTCACGGTTCATCGCAACGACTTTGAGCGTGCTTCAGCAGTTTTGGCGCGGGTGCATGAAGATGTAGGCGCGGCGGCGCATTCTGGTAATGCCCAGATTGTGAAAGTGTCGGTCGTCGGTGTGGGTATGCGCTCGCACGCAGGCATTGCTAGCACCATGTTTGCTGCTCTGGCGCGTGAAGGGATCAATATCCACATGATCTCAACCTCGGAAATCAAGATTTCCGTGGTGCTGGATGAAAAGTACTTGGAGCTGGCGGTACGCACGTTGCATGAAGCCTTTGGACTGGATAAGGCTGTGTAGGCTCTGCACATATCGACCGTCAGGCTCGACTCTGCTATGTTCAGCCCAATGCGGTTTCATGGCAGATTGAACAGCCCAAGGAGAGAATGATGTTGATTTTGACCCGTCGCGTTGGAGAGGTGTTGCGGATTGGTGATGATGTTTCCATCACCATCCTGGGTGTCAAAGGCAATCAGGTGCGTATAGGTATTGATGCGCCCAAGGACGTGGCAGTACACCGCGAGGAAATCTACCAGCGCATCAAACGCGAAGGGGATATCGATGAGCTGACCGATGACGGTTTCGACGGCGAGGCAGTGCGCTAGATAGGCCTTTCTGCGGCATATTCTTCTTGCCAGAGGATGAATCTGCGGCTAGAATGCGCCCTCTTTTGGAGACATGGCCGAGTGGCTGAAGGCGCACCCCTGCTAAGGGTGTATAGGGGAAACTCTATCGAGGGTTCGAATCCCTCTGTCTCCGCCATAAAACTCTAAAAAGCCCATGAATTTCGTGGGCTTTTTTTTGCCTTGCTATTGACCCATGAGAGCGTAGCGCACCGATGGGCTAAAAGGTGCGCATGGTGCGCCACCCTACGGCTCGGCGGACAATCACGGATAGAGCTGACCGGATCAATCAACCGACATGCGCGCAGGAGCGCTGTCTCGGTGCGCGATGCCATCGCCGCGAAAACATCGGCTCGGGACGTGCCTCCTACGCCCAAGATGTTCGCTCATAATGCATGCTTCATCGGGTCGGATCAACAGCAGCTCATATGCCCGCTTGCATGCGTGCCTGCGTTCAATTTTTTTGATGCGTGGGCGCACACCATCCCAACGCTTCTCCGTGCGCGTACTATAAATAACCGACCCTGTCGGTTTTTTTGGCGAGGAGCAAACATGAGCGAGCAAACCAATCCGTCCCTCCTCTTGCCCTTGATTCTGGTTGTTGAAAGCAGCCCACTTGAAGCGGAGCAGCTGCGTCAGGTGCTCTCTCAAGCCGGTTATGCGGTCAGCGTGGCGCAGAATGGTGATGAAGGCCTGCAAGCGGCGCGTATCAACCGCCCGGCTCTGGTGATAAGCAGCGTCACTATGCCGCTGATGAATGGCTACGCGCTATGTCGTGCGCTCAAGTATGACGATGCGTTGTGGAATATCCCGCTGATCCTGCTTTCGGATCTGTCGGAGCCGGACGACATTGTCGAGGCGATCAATAGCGGTGCGGATGCCTACATCGTCAAGCCCTACGCGGAGTCCAATCTACTGAGCCGCATCCGCGCCCTGCTGAATGCCCCGATCGAGCGGCGGCGGAGAGACGAGCGGCGCGAGGAAGTGCTGGATTACGGCGGCAAGCGTTTTACCATCGTCGGCGGTGGTCAGCAGATACTCAATCTGCTGCTGTCGCTGCATGAGAACACGCTACAGCAGAACCGCGAGCTGAAGGCCGCCCGAAGCCAGCTCAATCAGCTCAACGAAAGCCTTGATCGGCAGGTGCACGAGCGCGCAGTAGCATTGAGGGAGAGCGAAGTTCGCTTCCGCAACCTGGTGGAAACCAGCAGCGACTGGATCTGGGAGGTTAACGCGCACGGCGTCTATACCTATGCCAGTCCGAAAATCTTCGATCTGCTTGGCTATCTGCCCGAGGAGGTGATCGGCAAGACGCCTTTCGATTTGATGCCCGCCGATGAGGCACAGCGGATGGCGGCTCTGTTTAGTGCCAACATCGCGGCAGGCAAAGGTTTCGTTAACGTCGAGAATGCCTGCCTGCACAAGGACGGCCATCGGGTTGTGCTCGAAACAAGCGCTGCGCCCATTATCGACCGGGCTGGAGACGTCCGTGGCTATCGTGGCATCGATCGTGACATCACTGAACGCAAGCAGATGGAGGATGCGCTGCGCGAGGGCGAAGCACGCTATCACCATTTGTTCGATAGCATGAGGAGCGGGGTGGTTATTTACCAGCCAGACGCGGCCTGCGAGGTCTTCCGCTTCAAATCGGTCAACCGGGCGGCGGAGCGTATAGATCAGATGCGGCGTGAAGACGTGACCGGGCGCAGCGTCGAGGAGGTGTTTCCCGGCGTGCGCGCTATTGGCCTGTTGGATGTGTTTCAACGCGTATGCCGCACGGGCGAGGTGGAGCACCTTCCTACAGCCCTTTACCATGATGAGCGTCTCATCGGCTGGCGCGACAACGATGTCTATCGACTCGATTCGGGCGAGATTGTGGCGGTGTATGACGATGTGAGCGAACGCATGGAGCGGGAAATGGAGATCGTTCGCCTCAACACCGCCCTGCGCACTCTTTCTGCCTGCAATATTGCGCTAATCCACGCCGAGACCGAGAACGAGTTGATCCAGGGGGTGTGCCGCCAGATTGTCGAAACCGGCGGTCAGCTATTAGCCTGGGTGTCGTATCCCGGTGCAGGGATGGAGAGCTTTCCCGTACCGTTTGCCCACTTTGGCGACGAAAGTCTTTTCCAGCGCCACAGCGAATTGGCGCATGACCCGGCGCACCAGCGGCATTGTCTGAGCTTTTCCGCCCTGCGCGAACGCCAGACGCGAGTATGTAACAGACTCCACCCTGGGTCGGAGTGCGCGTTTGATTCATTGCGCGGTGCGGGGGTGGAGGCGATTCTGGCGTTGCCGCTGCTGCAAGACCAAGAGCTCTAC
>OGCK01000256.1_pt1 | contig 11060 bp, 9 predicted proteins | sample 1570051 | NCBI WGS metagenome assembly OGCK01 (sample SAMN06266181, study PRJEB24510) | hot springs metagenome | isolation source: hot spring sediment | place: USA: Zodletone Spring, Oklahoma | collected 2013-12-03 | reverse complement strand
TATCCTCTTCGTCGGCAGCGTCAGATGTGTATAAGAGACAGATGCGTACGTTGGGAAGATCACCGGGCTCACATCACCCCGCCACATCCATTTTATAAGCGACCGTAAAGCCTATGTGACCGACCTGTATGCCAGGGCGATCACCGTGATCGACCCGGTCACATTTACGATCACCGGATCCATTGACGTGAACAACCACAATCCCCGGTTCTACCAGCATCCGACCGACCAGATGGTGCAGCATGACAGGTACGTGTTCACCAACAGCTGGAGCTTTGACAACAAGATCCTGGTGATCGACACGGAGACCGACAGGCTGGTGGATTCCATTGAGGTTCTGAAACAGCCCACCTCGCTGGTGATGGACCGGTTCCAGAAGCTCTGGACGGTGACGGACGGGGGGTATGAAGGAAATCCCTACGGCTACGAGGCCCCGGGTCTGATACGGATTGACGCGGAAACCCGCCAGGTGGAGAGGATCTTCAGGTTCGAATTGGGCGACCGGCTTTCGGAGATCGCCATTAACGGGACGGGCGATACACTTTATTTTATCTGCAGGGACATCTACCGGCATGCGGTCCTTTCCGAAACCGATCCGGAGCTTTTCATTCCCTGTTCCGCCGATGGCGCTTTATCCGGGGGATATTACGGCCTTGCCGTGGACCCGGTCACATCCGAGATCTATGCAGCCGATGCCATTGATTATGTGCAACGGGGAGTGGTTTACCGGTTCCTTCCGGGAGGACTGCCGGTGGATACGTTCCGGGTGGGGATCAACCCGGGGGGATTCTGTTTTGAACCCTGAGGGATTGTCGGCCGGAATCCTTAAATTTATGGGAACCAGGATCATTTTGTGCCATGAAGGGATATATACAGCTTTACACGGGTAACGGAAAGGGAAAAACAACCGCTGCCTTTGGTCTGGCCCTGAGGGCGGTGGGTGCCGGGAAAAAGGTATTCATTGCCCAGTTCGTCAAGGGGAGGAGCTATTCGGAAAATGAAGCCATCGGGCGAGTGCTCCCGGGCATGAGGGTGCAGCAGTACGGGAGGGGTTGCTTTATCGTGAATGAGCCGCAGAGAGAGGATATTAAAGCTGCCCGGAGGGGACTTGCAGAGGTGGAGAAGGTGATCCGCTCGGGCGATTATGACCTGGTTGTCCTGGATGAAGCCTGTATTGCCATATACTACGGACTATTCAAAGAAGAAGAATTGATCGGGATCCTGGACAACAGGGCCCCGGGGACGGAGATCGTGATCACCGGCCGGTATGCCACGCAGGGATTGATCGATACGGCCGATCTGGTTACCGAAATGAAGGAGATCAAGCATTATTATACCCGTGGAATTGAGGCAAGGGAAGGGATCGAGTATTAACGTAAAAATTCAACGTCGTGAAAATAACCGTACTTTCAGATGCACAAGCAGCCCGGGGATTTCAGTCAGAACACGGGTTGTCCTATTATATCGAATCTGACCAAATGAAACTGTTGTTTGACACCGGGGCTACGGATCTGTTCATGAAAAATGCCGAACGGGCCGGCATCGACCTGGATCAGATTGACATGGCGGTGCTGAGCCACGGTCATTTCGACCACGGGGACGGACTGCCTTTTGTCAAACACACCACCCTGGTGTGTCACCCCGGATGTTTTGTCCGCCGCTACCGGAAGGTGGGGCATCAATATTTGGGGATCAGTCTGAATGAACATGAGATCCGGGAAAGATTCGATCTTCAGACTTCAAAAGAGCCTGTAAAGCTCACAGAACATCTTTATTTTCTTGGAGAAATTCCCAGGCTGCTGGATTTTGAATCCTGGGAAACTCCCTATGTTCTGGAAAACGGGGAGGATGATACGATCATGGACGACTCGGGACTGGCTGCTGTCACCGACAAGGGCCTGGTGGTGGTTTCGGGATGCGCGCACTCGGGGATCTGCAATATGATCGCTTATGCGAAAGAAGTAACAGGAATGAAAGATGTGGAGGGAGTGATCGGCGGGTTTCACCTGAAAGATGCGGGAGAACGCACCCGGAAAACCATCCGGTGGATCAGGTATGCAGGAATTCGACGGGTATACCCTTCGCACTGCACCATGCAACCTGCCCTGGGAATGTTTCACGAAGCATTCGGGCACCAGGAGGTGCTGGTCGGACTGGAATATGCCTTTCAATGAAAAAGGGTAAGGACCACCCTGTTGTCCCCACCCTTTTTCGAATCAAACGTCCTGTGTGACGTTTCAGTGTTTTAACCGAGGCTGTTCAGCATCCAGAGCTGTTTTTCGGTATAGCTGATAAAATCGCTCATCAGCGCCACCGTTCCTTCGTCGTCCGCTTCGGAGGCTGTTTCAACAACCTTGCGGCACGAACCGAGCAGTGATTCCGCGTTCGAGATCAGCCTGGGAAGGATCTCCGCAGGTTTCACCAGGTCCTTCTCCGGCTTGATGGTTGCGTTTTTCAGATAATCCTCGAAGGTGTGCAGCGGTTTGCCGCCGATCATCAGGATACGCTCCGCGATCTCATCGATGTCGTCCGCAGCCTGATCGTAAAACTCTTCAAATTTTGCATGCAGCTGGAAGAACTGGGGTCCTTTCACCAGCCAGTGGAACGCGCGGAGATTCTGGTAATAGATCTGGTAATCGCTCAAAAGCGTGTTCAGCTGTTTGCGCAATTTTTCACTGTTGATATAAACTTCTGACTTCATAACTTGAATTTTTGGTTTTAAGGATGATATAATTTAATATAAAATTAATGTTTTCCGATTTGAATTATCCAGTGATCATCCATATCAACAATTTTCGGCCCCGATTGTTTAATGGTTAATGATCCGAAAGGCATTACATACGGCGTTATCTGTCCTCGTCATATTCTCTGCCACAGGGCTCACGCTGGACATGCACTTCTGCAGGGACAGGTTGTATGATATTGGCATGTTCTCCGATGCAAAAAACTGTTGTGAAACAGGCCACCACGGAGACATGGAATGCCATGATGCGGCTGAAAAAGACCCGCATCACTGTGATGATGCCACCATCACTGTTGACCCGGAAGAGGATCTTTTCCTTTCATCCCTTTCCACTGAAATTCCCCCGGGTAGCGTGATCCAGCTGTTTGAGGCAGTCCACACGTCCACAGTGCTGCCGGAACCAACCGGCAGTGAAAGTGTTCACATACTACCCAGGTACCGCTTGCCCCCCACCGGGAAGCATAACATTTATTCCATGATCCAGTCCTTTTTAATCTGAAAAGCCCAGAAGGGAAACCATCCGGGTCTTATTTCAGATTAATCACAAGGATATGATCAACAGATTCATCAAATTCTTTCTTGAAAACAAACTGGTAACACTCCTGCTGCTGGTGCTTTTTGCGGCATGGGGGATCGCCACGGCTCCATTTACCTGGGATACGGGAATCTTACCCAGGGATCCCGTGCCGGTGGATGCCATCCCGGACATCGGGGAGAACCAGCAGATCGTTTACACCGAGTGGCCAGGTCGTTCCCCGAGGGATGTGGAAGACCAGATCTCCTATCCCCTGACCACTTTGCTGCTTGGCATTCCGGGGGTCAGGGACATCCGGAGCAACTCCATCTTCGGGCTGTCCAGCATTTACATCATTTTCGATGAGGATGTGGAATTCTACTGGAGCCGTTCCCGGATTCTTGAAAAACTCAACTCCCTTCCGCCCGGGACCCTCCCCGGTGAGGTGAACCCGACACTGGGTCCGGATGCGACGGCACTTGGACAGGTCTACTGGTACACACTCGAGGGACGGGACCGGCAGGGAAGACCGGCCGGGGGCTGGGACCCGCAGGAACTGCGGACCATCCAGGATTTTTATGTGCGATATGCCCTCGCTTCGGCAGAAGGGGTGGCCGAGGTGGCATCCATCGGCGGCTTTGTCAGGGAATACCAGGTGGACATAGACCCGGTTGCCATGAAGGCCCACGGGGTCAGCGTGGGCCAGGTGATGGAAGCGGTCCGGAACAGCAACCTGGATATCGGAGCAAGAACCCTGGAGTTCAACCGGGTAGAATACCTGGTCAGGGCACTCGGTTACATCCGGTCCCTCGAAGATATCGAGGAGAGTGTGGTGGCGGTGAGAAATCATGTTCCCATCCGGATCAGGGATGTGGCCAGGGTGCAGGTGGGCCCGGCGGCCAGGAGGGGTGGACTGGACAAAGGCGGGGTTGAGGCCGTCGGCGGGGTGGTGGTGGCCAGGTACGGGGCCAATCCGCTGGAGGCGATCAGCAACGTCAAGGAGAAGATCGGGGAGATATCCCCGGGACTTCCCTCCAGGACCCTGGAGGACGGTACCGAATCCAAAGTGACCATCGTCCCTTTTTATGACCGTACCGGCCTGATCAAAGAAACGCTGGGAACGCTGGAATCGGCACTGACCGAAGAAATCATCATCAGCATCCTTGTGGTGATCTTGCTGGTGTTCAACCTGCGGGCCTCGCTGCTTATTTCAGGCCTCCTTCCCCTGGGTGTGCTGATGACCTTCATCACCATGCGGCAGTTCGGGGTGGATGCAAACATTGTGGCCCTCTCCGGGATCGCCATTGCCATCGGGGTAATGGTGGATGTGGGGGTGGTTTTTACGGAAAACATCGTCAGGCACCTGGAATTGCCACAAAACGAGGGAGCCCGTGGCAGGAAACTGCTCGGGGTGGTCTATGATGCCACTACCGAGGTGGCTTCGGCCGTTATCACGGCACTGTTCACCACGGTGGTGAGTTTCCTGCCGGTCTTTGCCATGCAGGCCGCAGAAGGAAAATTGTTCAGGCCACTGGCATTCACAAAAACATTCGCCATGATCTCAGCGCTGATCATCGGGCTGATCTTCATCCCGGCCCTGGCCCATATGGTATTTTCCATCCGCATTGACAGGAAGAGGGTCCGCAGGATCATTCACACCGGTCTGATCGCGGCAGCTCTGGGATTGATCATCTTTTACAAGGCATGGCTTGCCCTGGTACTGATCGGCTTCGGGGTGAACGGTCTGCTGGAGCACAGGTGGCCTGAAGGGAAGCGGCAATTCGTAAATTATATCAACATCGCCCTAATAGTGATCCTTGTCCTGTATTTTCTGGCAGTAGAATGGATGCCCCTGGGTGCCGGGAACAGCCTTTTTGTGAACATCCTTTTCGCAGTGGTGCTGGTGGCACTGGTGCTGGGGATCCTGATGACAATCGTCAGGTATTACAGGCCCATCCTGAGGTGGAGCCTGGCCAACAAATGGAAGTTCCTGGCCATCCCCATCCTCATCGTATTACTCGGGATCCTCATCTGGCAGGGATCAGACAGGGTGTTCGGGTTTATCCCTGACGGGGTGAAGCGGACCAAAGCCTGGCAGGCGGTTCAAAATACCTTCCCGGGCATCGGAAAGGAATTCATGCCCGCCCTGGATGAGGGATCCTTCCTGCTGATGCCCACCACCATGCCGCACTCTGGCATCGAGGAGAACCTGGAGGTGATCGCCTTGCTGGACAGAAAGGTGAATGCCATCCCCGAGGTGGAGCATGTGGTGGGGAAATGGGGCCGGGTGAACTCGGCACTGGATCCTGCTCCCACTTCCATGTTCGAAAATGTGATCAATTACAAACCGGAATATATCCTGGACGAAAACGGACGGCGTGTCCGCTTCAGGGTCAACCGGGACGGTGCGTTCGTGCTGGCTGACAGCACCCTGTACGATCCCGGCCGGAATACCCCGCACCTTGTACGGAAGGAGGAGCTGGTACCGGACAAACGGGGCAAATATTTCCGGCAGTGGCGGGATCATATTCGTTCCCCGGATGATATCTGGGAAGAGATCGTAGCCGCGTCGGCCATCCCCGGCCTGACATCGGCGCCGAAACTGCAGCCTATCCAGACCCGTCTGGTCATGCTTCAGACCGGCATGCGGGCACCCATGGGGATCAAGGTGTTCGGGCCTGACCTGGAATCCATTGAAAAAACCGGATTCGAGCTTGAAGGACAACTCAGAGAAGTGCCGGGGATTGAGCCCGCGTCGGTGTTCGCCGACAGGGTGGTCGGAAAGCCTTACCTGGAAATCGGTATCGACAGGAAGGCCATTGCCAGGTACGGACTCACCATTGCTGACATGCAGATGTACATCGGTACGGCCATCGGCGGAATGGCGCTGACAACCACGGTGGAAGGAAGGGAACGTTACCAGGTCAGGGCCCGGTATGCCCGGGAATACAGGGACAGTCCGGAGGCCCTGAAGGGGGTGCTGATCCCGGCCGCATCGGGAAACCAGGTCCCTCTCGGAGAACTGGCGGAAATCAACTATGTGCGTGGTCCCCAGATGATCAAAAGTGAGAATACATTCCTGGTGGGGTATGTCATATTTGACAAAAAGCCCGGTTATGCAGAAGTGGATGTGGTGGAGAATGCCAGGGAGGTGCTGGACCGGAGGATCGATTCCGGGGAACTGGTTTTGCCGGCGGGTGTCAGTTATGTATTCACAGGGAACTATGAAAACCAGGTAAGGGCTGCAAGAAGGCTGATGATCGTCATTCCTGTTTCCCTGATCATCATCTTCCTGATCCTCTATTTCCAGTTCAGGTCGGTGGTTACCTCGTCGATGATTTTTTCCGGGATCCTGGTGGCATTTTCCGGGGGGTTCCTGATGCTCTGGCTTTATGGCCAGGACTGGTTCATGAATTTCAGCCTGGCAGGTATCCATATGCGGGAGCTGTTCCAGATGGGGACCATCAACCTGAGTGTGGCGGTATGGGTGGGTTTTATTGCCCTGTTCGGGATTGCCACGGATGACGGGGTGATCATGGGTACATACCTCATGCAGGTCTTTCGCCGTGACAAACCGGTTACCATCGGTGAGGTAAGGGATTCGGTCGTGGATGCCGGCAGCAAACGGGTGCGTCCTGCCATGATGACCGCAGCCACCACTATTATTGCGCTGATCCCGGTGCTGACTTCCACAGGAAAAGGATCCGATATCATGGTCCCCATGGCCATCCCGCTGTTCGGCGGGATGGTGATCCAGGTGATGACCATGTTCGTGGTGCCCATCCTGTACAGTATGTGGAGGGAAAGACAGGTACGCAGAATATGACAGAAAATAGCAGAAATGAAATACGCGATCTTCCATAAAATTATACTGATCACCTTGCTTCTGGTCACGGGTGTGCCAGCCGGCACACAGGAACCGCTGGACAGCTACCTGGTGCTTGCAGCCGAAAACAACCCGGGATTAAGGGGCAGGTTCAACGAGTACCTGGCAGCCATGGAAACCGTGCCGCAGGCCGGTGCGCTCCCCGATCCGAACCTTGCCTTCGGCTATTTCATCCGGCCGGTGGAGACCAGGCTGGGCCCTCAGGAATTCAGGATCTCGGCCTCCCAGATGTTTCCCTGGTTCGGGACCCTTCATGCCAGAGAGACAATGGCAACCCGGCAGGCCAGCGCGAAATATGAGGCTTTCCGCGAAGCCAGGTCGGCCCTTTTCAACGAGGTGAGACATACTTATTACAGCCTTTATTTCAATGAGAAAGCCATCTCCATCGTGCGGGATAATATCCGGATCCTGGATACCTTCCGCAATCTTGCATTGGTGAAAATTGAAGCGGGCATGGGCTCGGTGGTGGACCGGTACAGAATTGACATGGAAACGGGTGACCTGGAAAACAGGCTCGCCCTGCTCATGGACCGGAAAGCCGCACTGGAGGTGGAGTTCTTCAACCTGCTCCATACGGAACAGGAACCGGTCCTTTTTCCGGATACCCTGTGGAACAGAGACCCTGTTCTGGACAAGCAGGCCATAAGCGACTCCATCCTGGCCATGAACCATCAGCTTCTGTCTCTTGATTTCCAGAGGGAGGCGCTCGGTGCCGGGAAAGATCTTGCCAGGAAACAGGGCAGGCCTGACTTTTCCGTGGGGGTGGATTACATTTTTATCGGGGAAGGCCCGGATCAGGGAGGCTTCAATGATGCCCTGATGTTCCCGCGCATCGGGATCACCATCCCCCTTTACAGGGAGAAGTACAGCTCCATGATCAGGGAGGCTGCCTACCTGGAAACAGCCAGGGAAAATGAAAAGACAGAAAAAGAAAACAGGCTGGAAACACTTTTCGAAAACACCTGGAATGAATACCTGGACGCGTCCAGGAGGATGACCCTTTACAGGCGTCAGGAACAGCTTGCGCAAAAGTCCATCCGTCTGCTTGAGACCGCCTATGCCACCGACGGAAACAGTTTCGAGGAGATCCTGCGCATGGAAAGAAAACTGCTCTTTTATGCCCTGGAACTTGAACGGGCGCGGACGGACAGGCAGGCTGCCATCTCATTTATGGACTACCTGAGAGGGAATTAACAGTGAACGGCAATGTCACACGGTAATAATTCATCGCGATGAAAAAATATATCAGTAAAATAAAGACGAAAACCATCTGGGGATCCCTGTTTCTTGCAGCGGGCATTTTCCTGGGATGGGTACTCTTTCATCCATCCACGAACGGGAACCATTCCGGGGATCGTCCGGAGGGTTTTTCCGGGAGCCCGGAACAGGTGGTCGCCGGGACGCATGATCACCCGGAGGGAACCACCTGGACATGCTCCATGCATCCGCAGATCCGGAGAGAGGAACCGGGTCAGTGTCCCATATGCGGAATGGACCTGATCCCGGTGTCGGATCTGGATACCGGTGCCCCGGATGTGGATCCGGAAGAGCTGGGGATGACCGAATCTGCTGCAAAGCTTGCAGAGGTACAGACCCTCCGGATTGAACGCGGTAAACCGGTTCGGGAGATTCTCCTGCAGGGAAAGGTGAAGGCAGACGAGAGAAGGATCTCGGTGCTCACCGCCAGGTTCGGGGGCAGGATTGAAAAACTCTATGTAAGCTTTACTGGTGAACAGGTTCAGCAGGGCGAAAGACTGGCCTTAATGTACTCCCCGGAACTGGTCACCGCCCAGCGGGAACTGATCGAAGCTGCCAGGGGCAGGGATGAGCAGCCCGGATTATACAGGGCGGCGAGAAGCAGGCTGGAGCTGTGGGACCTCACCGGGGCGCAGATAGACGCCATCATTGAAAAAGGGGAACCCGAGCTTTATTTCGACGTGCGATCGCCCATCGGAGGCACGGTAACAAAAAAACATGTGTCGCCCGGAGACTATGTGAATGAAGGTTCGGCACTTTTTGAGGTGATCGATCTCACCCGTGTCTGGATCATGTTCGATGCGTATGAAAGCAACCTGCCCTGGATCAGCAAGGGCGACATGGTCAGCTACCAGGTGCAGTCCATCCCGGGACTGACATTCACCGGAAGGGTTGCCTATATAGATCCTTTCATCCATCCTGAAACAAGGGTTGCCGGGATCCGCGTAGAACAGGATAATCCCCGGCTGATCCTCAAGCCGGACATGTTCGTCCGCGGAAAGGCCGAATCACAAATCGCAGGAAATTCGGAGAAAATCCTTATTCCATCCTCCTCCATTCTCTGGACCGGGAAACGGGCGGTGGTTTATGTCAGGGTGCCGGGCAGGGACCGTCCCACATTCCGTTACAGGGAGATCACGCTCGGCCCGGCTGCGGGAGATCAGTACGTGGTGGAAAGCGGATTGCAGGAGGGAGAAGAGATCGTCGTGAACGGAGCATTCAGGATCGATGCGGCCGCACAGCTTGCGGGAAAGCCGAGCATGATGAACCGTGAAGGAGGGGAGGTCGCAGTCGCCGTTGAGGCGTTCAAAAAGCAATTACAGGAAATCTTTCAGACGTACATTTCCATGAAAAATGCGTTCGTTGGGTCAGATCCGCACAAAGCGGCCGCATTCGGACAGGATGTCCAGGCTGCCCTTAAAGCTGCGGATATGGACCTGTTGAATCCCGGGGCCCACATTGAATGGATGCAATTGCTGGAAAAAATGAACGGATCACTGGAAAACATCTCCGACAGGCATGATATTGAAATACAAAGAAAAGAATTTGCGAAGCTCAACCAGGCGCTCTACGAGGCCGTTAAAACCTTCGGTTTGCAGGAGGGAACGGTCTATTACCAGTTCTGTCCCATGGCGCTGGATAACAAGGGTGCATACTGGCTGAGCACCAGCGAAGAGATCAGGAATCCATACTTCGGCGATGCAATGCTGCATTGCGGGGAGACTGTGGAAACGTTTGAATTCTAAGAAAAATCAATCAGGTTATATGTCAAATTAAAAATTCGGAAGGATGAAAACAAAAATGAAGAGTACCCTGTTACTGCTTGCCATTGGCATCACTACTGTGATGGCGCAGACAGAAAGAGAAGAAAAATTCAAAGTGGCCGGGAACTGCGGCATGTGCGAAACAAGGATCGAAAATGCCGCCACAGCCGTGGAAGGGGTGAAAGAAGCGGATTGGGACCGGGAAACCCGGATGCTCAAACTTATGTTTGATCCCGGCAGGACCACCCTCCACAAGGTTCAGATGGCCATCGCCGCAACGGGACATGACACGGAAATGCACAGGGCAAGTGACAAAGTCTACAATGCGCTTCCCGATTGCTGCAAATATGAAAGACTGGAGTACGCTGAAAAAATGAATGAATCTCCGGTGGAGGATTAAAAAGCATTTTTTCGGGGCACGGGACGGAAGACCACCTGGTGGTCTTCCGCATCAATCTTCACATGCATGCCAGGGGAAACCCTGTCCTCCAGGATGGCCATGGATAATCCGTCAAGGATCTTTTTCTGGATCAACCTTTTCAGGGGCCGTGCACCGAACTGGAGATCAAATCCTTCACGTTTCAGGTACTCCATGCACCGGTCGGTGACCTCGATGGTGATCTCCTGCTTTTTCAGCACCTTTTCCAGGTTCCTCAGCTGGATGCGGATGATCCCTTCCATGTGATCAACGGTCAGCGGCCGGAACATCACCAGCTCGTCGATCCGGTTCAGGAATTCGGGGCGCACACTTTTTTTCAGCAGTTCAAATACCTGGTTCCTGGTCCTTTCGATCACCTCTTCCAGTTCCTCCTCCTTCACATTCTCGAAGTTCTCATGGATGATCCCTGAGCCGATGTTGGAGGTCATGATGCTGTCTCTTATACACATCTCCGAGCC
>OGCK01000255.1_pt1 | contig 11070 bp, 12 predicted proteins | sample 1570051 | NCBI WGS metagenome assembly OGCK01 (sample SAMN06266181, study PRJEB24510) | hot springs metagenome | isolation source: hot spring sediment | place: USA: Zodletone Spring, Oklahoma | collected 2013-12-03 | reverse complement strand
TACGGCGACCACCGAGATCTACACTATCCTCTTCGTCGGCAGCGTCAGATGTGTATAAGAGACAGCCCGTGCCGCGCGGCACGGAAAAGACATTGCGCGTCCACACGTCCATCACCTGCTCGCGGGTGGAGATGAACACCACGGAGCCGCGCGCATTCTCGAACAGGGCGATGGTGCTCTTCTCGTCCTCCGCCAGGTCGCCGCGGGGCGTCACGGTACGAACCTCGCCCCCTCGCGGCGCGAACAGGGGCTCGACGATCGGCCAGGCCAGCCAGGCGATGAATGCCAGCAGGCCCAGCCAGAGCAAAAGGCGCACAAGGGAAGTCTTGTTGTCCATCGGTGGGGCCATCGCACGGTGATTGCCGGGTCAGGTGCGAAGTCTACGCAAGCGCGCGGGGTTCACGCACCCTCCGCCGGGCTTGTTGCGTGCCGCGCTGCGCTAAGATGTCAGCATCTGGACCTTGGAAGACAGTGATGTGCGGCATTGCGGGCGAATTGCGATTTGACGGACAGAGGGCGGACCTGGCCGCCGTGGCGCGCATGATGTGCGCCATCGAGCGGCGCGGGCCGGACCACGCGGGCAGCTTCAGCGACGGCCCGCTTGCCCTCGGCCACCAGCGCCTGTCCATCCTCGACCTGTCCATCCACGGCCACCAGCCGATGGTGGACCGCGAGGCGGGGCTCGCCCTGGTGTTCAACGGCACCATCTACAACCACCCGGAGCTGCGCGACGAACTGCGTCATCGCGGCCACCGTTTCAGCTCGACCGGCGACACCGAGGTCATCCTGCGCGCCTGGGCCGAATGGGGGCCGGACTGTGTCAGGCACTTCCGCGGCATGTTCGCCTTCGCCATCTGGGAGATGGAGAGCAAGCGCCTGTGGCTCGCGCGTGACCGCTTCGGCATCAAGCCGCTCTACTACAGCAAGGACGCTTCGCGCATCCGTCTTGCCTCGAGCAGCCAGGCCCTGCTGTCCGCGGGAGGGGTAGACACCTCCATCGATCCCGTCGCCCTGCACCACCAGTTCACCCTGCACGCCGTGGTGCCCGCGCCGCGCACCGTGCTCAACGGCATCCGCAAGCTGCCCCCCGCGCACATCCTGAGCATCGACCTGGACGGCACGGAGACCCTGCACCGCTACTGGGAGCTGACCGCCCACCGCCCGGCGGACGAGCTCAGCGAGGAGGAATGGGTCGAGGCCCTGCGCGGCAAGCTGATGGAGACCACCGCCCGCCATCAGGCGATCTCGGACGTGCCGGTCGGCGTGCTGCTGTCCGGCGGGCTGGACTCCAGCCTGCTGGTTGGCCTGCTCGCCGCGCACGGCACCCTGCCGCGCACCTTCTCCATCGGCTTCGAGGACCAGCCCGAGGAGAAAGGCAGCGAGTTCGAATACTCCGACCTCGTGGTCGAGCGCTTCGGCACCGAGCACACCAAGATCCACATCCCCAACGACCAGGTGCTCACCCGCCTGCCGGAGGCCATCGACGCGATGAACGAGCCGATGGTCGGCCAGGACGCGGTGGCCTTCTACCTGCTGGCCGAGCAGGTCAGCCAGCACGTCAAGGTGGTGCAGAGCGGCCAGGGGGCGGACGAGGTGTTCGCGGGCTACTTCTGGTATCCGCAGATGAACGAGGCGCAAGGCACTGATCTTGAACGCTTTGCGCCGCGCTATTTCGACCGCGACGATGCCGAGTTTCAGGGCATGGTCACCCCGCCCTACCGCGGCGCGGACCATACCGGAAGGCTGGTATCCGAGCGCCTGGCCGCGATCAAGGGCGACGAATACATCGACCGGGTTCTGGCCTTCGACGTCACCACCCTGATCGTCGACGACCCGGTCAAGCGGGTCGACAACATGACCATGGCCTGGGGCCTGGAGGCGCGCGTGCCCTTCCTCGACCACGAGCTGGTGGAGCTCGCCATGCAGATCCCGCCCGCGCTGAAGATGGCGGATGGCGGCAAGGGCATCCTCAAGAAGGTCGCGCGCGGCATGATCCCGGACGGCGTGATCGACCGGCCCAAGGGCTACTTCCCGGTCCCGGCGCTCAAGTTCGTGCGCGGCGAGTTCCTCGACTTCATGCGCGACATCCTCAACAGCCAGGCCTGCCGCGAGCGCGGGATCTACGAGCGCAGCTACGTGGACCGGCTGCTCTCCGAGCCCGACCAGCACTTCACCCGCCTGCTCGGCAGCAAGCTCTGGCACCTTGCGCTGCTGGAATTCTGGCTGCAGCGCAACGTGGACCGATAGGAGCGGGCTGGCCACCAGCCTCCCGTCAGCTGGCTCGCGATATGGCATGGATCGCGAGCCAGCTCGCGCCTACCTGCTTGTCTCCGGCAACCACCCTCCCCATACTTGATCACCAGACTCAACCATACGAGACCCGCCATGGATCCCATCCTCCAGCAGATCGACGAGATCGTTAAGAACAACCCCATCGTGATCTTCATGAAGGGCACCCCGCAGTTCCCGATGTGCGGCTACTCCAGCCGCGCGGCGGACGCCATCAAGGCCTGCGGCGTGGAGTTCGCCTACGTGAACGTCCTCTCCGACATGGAGATCTTCAACAACCTGCCTCGCTACCAGGACTGGCCGACCTTCCCGCAGATCTACGTCAAGGGCGAGCTGATCGGCGGCTCGGACATCACCGTGGAACTGCACCAGCGCGGCGAGCTCAAGCCCATGCTCGAAGCTGCGGTAAAGAACGAAGCCTGACCCCCGGTCCAGGGACATGGAGGCGCACTGCCTCCCTCGGCATAAACGCGGCTGCACGATGCGCCGCGTTTTTTTGTGCCCGACGCCGCGATCAGGCTGGGCCAGGGTTGCCCCCCTGGTCCAGAGAGTATTTTCCCAAGCAATACCCATATCCCAGGAAAGGTATTAGGCTAGGACCTGTCACAAGCGCTCCTGGCCTCGCGCGGGCACGAGGGCGCACGACCGGTACCGACGACGACAAACCTGGATGGGTGTCATGCCTGAAGGAAATTCACACTCTGCCGAAGCCTGGCTGTCCCGCAATCTGGTGGGACCCACACCGGCGCAGGGCACCTCCCCTGCCGATGTGCTGAACCGGTGCTTCCGCCTGAGTGTCCTGCCGGTCGTGCTGGCGATTTCGGCCGTGCTCGTCGCGGTGATGTGGTATCGGGAGGAGCAGCTCGGGCTCATCACCTGGGCGGACCGCATCGGCTATCCCCTGCTGCTCATGGTCACGTCCGTGGGGGCCGTCCTGCTGAAGACCCGGCCCGCCAGCCTGAGGGCCGTGATGGCCATGGTGTTCTTTGCCTATGTCATCCACCTGCTGGCCGTCTATTACAGCGAGATGGCCGGCCGCTGGTTGACGGGCAACAGCTCCAGCTACGAACTCACCATCCTGGCGTTGTGGCTGCCACTGGGTTACGTGGGCAGTTTCGTCTTCTTCTCGCCGCGCACGGCGCTGCTTGCATCGCTCGGGCTCTTTGCCGCCATCGCCTGGCCGCAGCTGGTGCTGCTGGCCGTGGTATCGGATCCGGTGGCAAGGCAGGTCGCCATCGCCATCCTCATCTCCCAGCCTGTCTACATTGCCTCCCTGTGGGGGGAGGGAATGCTGAAGGCCCACACCAAGGGAATGCAGGATCTGGCCAGGAGCATGACCGCGGCAGCCACCATCGATCCGCTGATGGGCGTCGCCAACCGACGTGCCGTGGTGCAGGTCCTGGAGAGACTGACCCAGAACCCGCAGGACCCCGTGCGCCCGCTTGCCCTCATGCTGCTCGACGTGGACCGATTCAAGGCCATCAACGACACCCATGGCCATGCCGTGGGCGACGAGGTGCTGGTGACCCTGTCCAGGCAGGTCAACGCCCACCTGCGCTCGACCGATCTGCTCGGTCGCTGGGGGGGCGAGGAATTCGTCATCATCGCCCTCGACCAGACCCCGGCACAGGCAGTCGAGATGGCCGACCGGCTGCGCGCGGTCCTCGAGGCAACCCCCTTCCCGCAAGTGGGCACGGTGACCGTCAGCATCGGGGTGACCGGCCACATCCCGGGAGAGAGGTTCGATACAGCGATCAATCGTGCCGACGACGCACTGTACAAGGCCAAGCAGCAGGGCCGGAACCGGGTCGAAGGCCTGTTCGGGGAAGCCTGATGCCAGCAAACCGGAGAGCGTACCGCGCGCGGCTCATGAAGGCGGGCACAAGAACCTGGAGGGGCTGGTCATCCTCAACAGGGCTGCCTGGCCATCCCCTGCCTCAAGCCATCATTCCGCCGGCAGGAAGGCCTGGGCAGGACGGATGTGCTCGCTCCATGCATTGACGATGCCGCAGTAGAGCATCGCCGTCATTTCCGCATCGTACAGGGCGCTGTGAGCCTGCTTGCCGTCCCATTCCAGCCCGGCCTCGGCGCAGGCCTTGGCCAGCACCGTCTGGCCGTACGCCAGCCCGGACAGGGTGGCGGTGTCGAACACCGTGAACGGGTGGAAGGGATTCCGCTTGTGCCCGGTGCGGGCCACCATGGCATTGAGGAAGCCGAGGTCGAAATGGGCGTTGTGACCGACCAGCACGGCGCGCCGGCAGCCCTCCTCCTTCATCGCCCGGCGGATCGGGGCGAACACCAGGTCCAGGGCCTCGCGCTCGTCCACCGCATGGCGAAGCGGGTTGAAGGGGTCGATCTTGTTGACCTTGAGCGCCTCCTCCATGATGCGCGCCCCCTCGAACGGGGACACATGCACCCCAACCCGCTCCCCCGCTCCCAGGCGGCCTTCGGCATCGAAGCCGAGGATCACGGCGCCGATCTCCAGCACCGCGTCGGTGGTGCAGTCGAAGCCCCCCATCTCCATGTCCACCACCACCGGGAGAAAGCCGCGGAAGCGGCGGGTCATCAGGCCCCTGGTGGCTTCGCTCACTTGAGGCGCCAATGCATGGCCTCGCCCGCGCGCAGCGGGGCAAGCTCGACGCCCGGCTCCACCTCGATCAGCGCGGGCGCGGTCCAGGCCTCCTTCACCAGGGTGATGGTGGAGGTGTTGCGCGGCAGGCCGTAGAAATCCGCGCCGAAGTGACTGGCAAAGCCTTCCAGCTTGTCGAGGGCCCCCGCCTGCTCGAAGCCCTCGGCATACAGCTCGATCGCGCCATAGGCGGTGTAGCAGCCCGCGCAACCGCAGCTGGATTCCTTGGCATGCTTCGGGTGTGGCGCGCTGTCGGTACCGAGGAAGAACTTGGGATTGCCGCTGGTGGCCGCTGCGACCAGCGCCTGGCGATGCTCCTCGCGCTTGAGGATCGGCAGGCAGTAGTAGTGCGGGCGAATGCCGCCCACCAGCATGGCGTTGCGGTTGTACAGCAGGTGGTGCGCGGTGATGGTGGCGCCGATGTTCGCCGGGGCGGAGGCCACGAACTGGGCCGCATCACGGGTGGTGATGTGCTCCATCACCACCTTCAGCTCGGGGAAGTCCTTGAGCAGCGGGATGAGCACGCGATCGATGAACACCTTCTCGCGGTCGAAGATATCGACCTCGCCATCGACCACCTCGCCGTGCACGCACATCACCATGCCCTCGCGCTGCATGGCCTCGAGCACCGGGTAGACCGCACGGATGTCGGTCACGCCGCGGTCGGAGTTGGTGGTCGCCCCGGCGGGATACAGCTTGACCGCGTGCACGATGCCGCTCGCCTTCGCGCGTGCGATCTCCTCGGGGGGCGTGTTGCCGGTGAGGTAGAGGGTCATCAGCGGCTCGAAGTCGGCGCCCGCCGGCAGTGCGGCGAGGATGCGCTCGCGGTAGGCCCGGGCGTCCTCGGTGGTGATGACCGGCGGCACGAGGTTGGGCATGACGATGGCGCGGGCGAACTCGCGCGCCACGTCAGGCAGCACCGCCTGGAGCATGGCGCCATCGCGCAGGTGGATATGCCAGTCATCGGGGCGGGTCAGGCTGATCTGCATGTGGGTGCTCACAAGGATGGGTTGGATCGAGTAAAGCAAAAGCCCGGGTGAACCGGGCTCCTGCACAGGGAAGGAATGTAGCGGGTTACCACGCCAGGTAGGCGTAGCCCTGTTCCTGCAGTTCCATGATGGCCGCCGCGCCGACTTCCTCGACCTGGGCGAACTCCAGCATGTCGAGCTTCTCCCAGCCCACGGTCTTCATGGTGTTGCCGCAGGCGATGTACTTGACGCCGTAGTTCTTGGCCTGGGATTCGACGCGCTGGCGCAGGATGGTGGGGATGTCCCGCTTGGGGTTCTTGGCCAGCAGGTGGATGCCCGGGCCGAACACCACCACGGAGATGGCCACGTTGTCCTCGTACTTGGTCAGCATGGCGCTGATCGAGTTGAGGATGTGTTCGATGTATTCCCACTCGGCATGGTTGAGCTGGTAGACGATCTTGTGCTCGGGCGGGTCGCCGGGGAAGCGCTCGCTCTTGGCCTCGGCGGTCTCGTCGGCCTGTGCGGCGGAAAGGCCGAACAAGGCCCCAACTGCAGGCAGGTCGGCGAGGAAGCGGCGGCGGGCGCCGATCGTCTTGTTGCTCATCCGAGGACTCCTCATCAATTTTTTCTAACTATACCAAAATGGCCGTCCTGATGACTGCTGGGACACCGGAAGTGGGGCATTCCAGGCGCATGGCGGCTACTTTCGTGTGGGATATGGAGGGTTTGGCATTCAAAAGGGGCGCAAGGTTCCGCACCGTCTTTTCACACGCCCCCCAACACGCAGGCTATCCGGACTTCAGGCGCTCAAGCGCCTCGCGCAGACGGGCGTTTTCCTGCTCGAGCCCGATCTGGCGGGTCACATCCTTCTGGATGCCGATGTAGTAGGTCAGCTCGGATGCCTCGTCGAACACGGGGGTGATGGAGAGCTCGTTCCAGAACAGGCTGCCGTCCTTGCGGTAGTTGCGGATCACGGCACGCGCGGGGCGTCCCTCGCGTAGCGCCTCGTGAATCTCCCGGACTCCCGGCTGGTCGCGATCCTCGCGCTGGAGGAAGCGGCAATCCTGGTACAGGACCTCCTCGGCCGAGTAGCCGGTCAGGCGCTCGAAGGCGGGATTCGCGTAGATGAGGATATGGTCGTCGCCCTCCTGCTCGGCAATGGTGATGCCATCGCTGGAAGCATGGACGACCCTGATCAGCAGTTCGGCATTGGGCATGCGCGCCCTCCCCGGCGTGATAAGAAAGATGCGGGTGGCATGATCGAAGTCACCTCAGGCCACCACCCCATCCTGGAGGACGTCGCGAATGAAGGCGATGGCCTCGTCCATGGAATGCGCGCCCGGCTCGACCTGAACACCGTGCGCCCGCAGCGCATCACGGGCGATTCCCGCCTGCGGCCCCACCGCGATGACCGGGCACCCCGCCTCGGCAAGAAGGGGGATCTGCGTTCCGCCAATGGCCGCGGGCAGCTTGTGCTCGAACAGCAGCACCATAGCTCGGGAGGCATGCATTCGCGTCGCGGCCAGCAGGCTGTTTGCGGCCACGCCGCTGCCGAGGAGGGTGGCGGGGGGATGTGGGCCCGACGCAGGCCCCACGCCAGGCGTTTCAGCCCGAACAGACCCCGCTCAGGCGGCAGGGCCGCGACCAGCACCTGACGGGAAGAACCCGGCCGGCGGTGGTGGCCACCCCCCCTGGACAGGGCAGCGGCAAGACGATTCTTGAGCAGGTGATACTGGGCATCCACCGCGGCGTCGTTCTGCCGGGCCGCCTCCATGCCGTCCAGCATGGGCAGGAGCTGACGCGCGAGCAGCTGGTCGGGCGTGGCAAAGGCCAACGCGTCCGCCTCGAGCGCATCGAGCCCCTGCTCGTCGAGCCGGGTCAGGGCGGACCGATAGGCATCCTGCCAGACCGGTAGCTCGGTGGGCGGCACCAGCGGCGCGGATGACGCTCGCAGGGCTGGGGCCGCCCCCCGGCTCCGCTCGAGCAGGGCGGGAACCTGGCCGATCGACATGCCGTGCTCGAGCAACTCGACCACGCGCTGGATGTCGGCGATGTCCTGCGCGGTATAGAGCCGCTGCCCCTTGTCCGTGCGCAAGGGCTTGATCAAGCCATGGCGCCGCTCCCAGGCGCGCAGGGTGATGGGATTGACCCCGGTCATCTGGGACACGGTCCTGATCGGGTACAGGCCGTGCTCCTCGGGAGCCTCATGGGAAATCGCTTTGATCATGCTCACATCCATGCCGCACAAGATGATGAATGCCGTGCCGGGGACCCTGACCCCCGCGGCACCGCCCAACCAGTTTCAACTAGGACCACAGCCAGGCCGCGCCACGCACGCCACTGGAGTCCCCGTACACGGGAGCGACCAGCCGGGTGTCCACCCGATCGGAGAAGACGTATCTGCCCCAGAGTTTCGGCACATTGTCGTACAAGCGGCGCACGTTGGACATGCCCCCGCCGAGCACGATCACGTCCGGATCGAGGATGTTGATCACGTGCGCGAGGCTGCGCGCCATGCGGTCCTCGTAGCGCTGCAGCGCGGCATCGCACACCGCATCCCCGGCCTCGGCGCGGGCCACGATCTCGGGCGCGGCGAGTGGCAGGCCGGTCTCCTGCTCGAAAGTACGGGCGAAGCCGGTGCCGGAGAGCCAGGTCTCGATGCAGCCGTGCTTGCCGCAATAGCAGGCGGGCCCCGGCCGTTCGTCGTCCCCCGGCCAGGGCAAGGGGTTGTGCCCCCACTCCCCGGCGATGGCATTGGGGCCGGTCAGAACGTGGCCACGCACCACCACACCGGCGCCGCAACCGGTGCCGACGATCACCCCGAACACCACCTCCGCCCCGGCCGCCGCGCCGTCCACCGCCTCGGACAGCGCGAAGCAGTTGGCATCGTTGGCCATGCGGACCGCGCGCCCGAGCACCCTTTCGAGATCCACCTTGAGGGGCTTGCCGTTGAGCACGGTTGAATTGCTGTTCTTCATCAACCCGCTCGCGGGCGAGATGGCCCCCGGGGTGCCGATGCCGACCGTGCACGCCGAGCCCACGGCCTGCTCGGCCCGGGCGACCAGCCCCTGGATGGCCGCCTGGATGCCCGCGTAATCCCCCTGCGGGGTGCTCACCCGCTCGCGGAAGCGCTCGTTGCCGCTCGCGTCCAGCACGATGGCCTCGATCTTGGTCCCCCCGAGGTCAATGCCAACATGCATAGCTTTCTCCTATCAAACACATGCAAACAAATTATTTTATCTATTCAGCAAAGTTTTTTATCTTTGCTTCACGGAGCAGAAATACTCTCCAAGACTCCCACAAGCTGTGGGAGACCCCAACCCTAGAGGAGACAATCCATGTCCGAGACCATCGTATCCCTCCCGCGCCTCAACGAGCGCGCTCCCGAGTTCGACGCACCGACCACCTACGGCCGCAAGACCCTGAGCGACTACGAGGGCAAGTGGCTGGTCCTGTTCTCCCACCCCGCCGACTTCACCCCGGTCTGCACCACCGAGTTCACCGCCTTCGCCAAGGCCCACAAGGACTTCCAGGCCATCAACTGCGAGCTGCTCGGCCTCTCCATCGATAGCCACTACTCCCACATCGCATGGGATCGCAACATCGAGGAGAAATTCGGCGTCAAGATCACCTTCCCGATCATCGCCGACCTGTCCATGAACGTGGCCAAGGCCTACGGCATGGTTCACCCGGGCGCCTCCGACACCCAGGCCGTCCGCGCCACCTTCATCATCGACCCGCAGGGCGTCCTGCGTGGCATGCTCTACTACCCGATGAGTAACGGCCGCTCCATCCCGGAGATCCTGCGCCTGGTCAAGGCCCTGCAGACCTCCACCGAGCATAACGTGGCCACTCCGGAAGGCTGGCAGCCCGGCGACAAGGTCATCGTCCCGCCCCCCGCCACCGCCGAGGAAGCCGAGCGTCGCTTCAACAGCGGCGAATACGAGTGCGTCGACTGGTACTTCTGCAAGAAGTCCGTCTAAGCATTGCCCTAGCCTCGCACGCTGAGCAGTTCAGGCCCATCCCCGTGATGGGCCTTTTTCGTTCCAGGCCCGGCAGAAGCCCGGGCCATTTTCACGTTCGAACTCAGGCCTGCGTGAGGCGGTCGATCCGCAGACGCTGGCGCTCGTCGAACAGGCGCCGGGCACCCAGCTCGATGGCCAGCATCGCCCCGGTACCCGTCGCGGTGGCGATCAGCAGCATGATCAGGATCTGGTACTTCACCGCCTCGAGCGGTGGCGTGCCGGAGAGGATCTGGCCGGTCATCATGCCCGGCAGGCTGACGATGCCGGCCACCGTCAGCATGTTGATGGTCGGCACCAGCGCCGTGTGCAGGCTGTCGCGCCGCAGGTTGCGCGAGGCGCGGCGCGCATCGAAGCCGAGCAGCAGCTGGGCCTCGATGCCACGCCGGCCGGCCGCCGCCCCGCGCGTGAGGCTGTTCAGGCCGAGCCCGATGCCGGTCATGGTGTTGCCGAGAATCATGCCCAGGAGGGGAATGGCGTACTGCGGGGTGTACCAGGGACGGACCTCGATCATCACCACCAGGGCCACCAGGGTCAGGGTGAAGGCCGGCAAGGCCATCGCGGCCACGCCGATGAGATAGCCCGCGAAGCCGCGGATCCTGCGCTGCTGGCGCGCCACCACCTCCCAGCCCGCCAGCAACAGCATCACCACGCCCATCAGCCCGACCCAGAGCGGATGGTCGGCGCTGAACAGGGCCTCCAGCACCAGTCCCACGAGCAGGAGCTGGACCGTCATGCGCGCCGTGGACACGTACAGCGAGCGGGTCAGCCCCAGGCCGTTGAGGCTGATGAGGATGCCGAGCAGCAGCACCAGCCCGGCGGCCAGCGCGAGATCTGAGGCGGAGAGTTCGATCAGGTTCATGCGTCCTCCCTCGCCTTCAGTTCGATGCTGCGATCCGCGATACGCTCGCGCTGGGCCGGGTCGTGGCTGACCCAGATGGCTGACGCCCGCGCATCGTCAAGATAACCGCGCACGCACGCCTCCATGCGCAGGGCGCTGTCCGGATCGAGGTTGGCGGAAGGCTCGTCAAGCAGCAGCACGCGCGGACGCTGTTGGAGCATGCGCAAAAGGCCGAGACGCTGGCGCTCGCCCTGTCTCTTATACACATCTGACGCTGCCGACGAAGAGGATAGTGTAGATCTCGGTGGTCGCCGTATCATT
>OGCK01000253.1_pt1 | contig 11099 bp, 7 predicted proteins | sample 1570051 | NCBI WGS metagenome assembly OGCK01 (sample SAMN06266181, study PRJEB24510) | hot springs metagenome | isolation source: hot spring sediment | place: USA: Zodletone Spring, Oklahoma | collected 2013-12-03 | reverse complement strand
TTTCAAGCAGAAGACGGCATACGAGATCTAGTACGGTCTCGTGGGCTCGGAGATGTGTATAAGAGACAGGATCATTGTTCCCAATGGTTCCTACCCCTCTGATCCGGATGGACACAGCATCACCCGGGGCACCGGTTGCCTGGTTAACCCTGACTCCCGACACCTTACCGGCCAGCGCACGGTCAATGTCATTAACAGGAAGTCTATTAAGATCTTCAGCTTTTACCGTCGATACAGCCCCCGTAATATTGCTTTTGCGTATGGAAGAGTATCCGGTTACCACCACCTCATCGAGCACCTCATAATCCTCTGCAAGCTGGATATCGAAGTTTGTGGCAGTGCCTACCGGGATCTCCTTGCGCTGATATCCGATATAGGATACAATCAGAATCGGATCCTCAATACCAGCGGGAATGGTTAAGGTAAAATCGCCGGTATTGGAAGTTATGGTACCAAGGGTGGTTCCCTTAACAGCTATATTCACACCGATCAGTTCAATGCCTTGTGGATCGGTAACCTTACCTGTGATCGTTTTCTCCTGGGCATGTAGGGTGATAGGGATAATTAATAAACCCAGGAGTAAAGCGTAAAACAGGTTAACAGACAAATTCTTCGAATTTCTGTCTGGTTTTGGATTTCTTTTCATCTTAATCATTCTTTTACATTACTTATAGGCGATAACTACAGTGTCAAGCATAATTCGTTCGCCTCTTTTTTCGAGCTGGCTTTCCGATGGTACGACGACAATAAGCATGGCCGATTTTGCCGGGAGGTCAAAGCAACCTTCTTCTGTCACATGCCTGGCTACTATCCGGTGACTGATGGCATCGTACAAATCCACAGGGGCATCTTCATTGAAGTATTCGATCTGCTTATTCTCATCATAAGGATTGTAATACAGATAGGTCGCGCAGGCAGGTTTCCTGTAAAAATCTGTTGCCAGACAATTTAACTGAAGGATCTTTTCCACATTGGTTTCACGTATGATGGAGCCAAAAATTCCGACATGCGCTGAACCGTAGATACTGAACATCGATATTTCCGGTTGTCCGATCACCCAGTTGGGGCCGTCACCCAGGGCAACCGGCGAAATGCCTTCCAGTTCTTTCTTGTTATATACATCGGTTTTCTTAAGTCCTTCATAGGCGATAATGTTTTTAGTGATGGCTTTTTCCTGAGGCAGCCATTGGTTTTTATCCGGAATTTCATAAGGATAAAAGAGTCTGGCCGCACTGGCAGCATGCAGCATCCATTTTCCGATCATCATTGCGTATTCAGGTTCGTATCGTACCATGGGCACCAACGGCCAGGCCATATCAAACGTATTCATCAGGAAACCGTATCCCCCGTCCTGAATGGTGTTGCCCAGAATACCGCTCACGTCATATTCTCCCCAGCGGTCAGCGATGATCCCCCAGCCGGTGCGACCATCCTTGGCCGTGCAGCCATCAAAGGTCCATGATAACAATTTCAGGATATCATAATGCATACCCTTTTCAGCGTTGAGTCTCGCTGCCGTATAAGCACCAAAAGGCATGAGTACCTCATAAAAACGACTTTCATCCTGAGCATAAAGCGCATCCAGTGAGGAGACCGCACCGTCAAGATACCTGCTGTCTCCGAACTTCTGGTAGGCGGAATACAAAACCCAGGCATGACCCGCAGCAGCGTCCTGCTGATAGGGAATCTGGTTTCGTTTTCCCATGCTTCTGCTGTAATCGAAATAGGAGTAATCGTAATTTCCGTCGAGCACAGAATCAGCTTTAAAGAACTGTTCCGCAATGATTCTTTGCAGGCTATCCGCCCGGCTCACACCCGGAAAGACATCAGAAACTGCATAGTACAACACATTCGGGAACACATCGTACCACCAGTCCCGACCATAGCCCCCCCCCAGATGTGCCACCGCTGCCGAAGTATTATTCATCATAATATTCCAGCTGTTGTCGCGGTTGAAATAATTTTGAACCATTTTTACATAATTGAATCCATGCTGATTGGTTTTATCGATCCCGACCAGTCCGGCACTCAACAGCGCTCCCAGTGAGTTGATGGATTCATGAAATTCTCCGTTGTTTACATCGGGTCCCTGACGAACATCACCGATTACAGTAAATAAACCAAAAGTGGGCTGGGGGAAATTCCTTCCCGCAGTGTCTATCCAGATGAATGAATTTCCCTGTGAATCGGCAGGATGATTAAAAATGATTTCATCGAAATTTTTTGTTTTTTCATACCAGTCGAGCATCTTGTAAGGTACAGGAAGATCGGGCATCTCATTCACTTTCTGCAAATCAGTTTGTGCAATCCTCACATCATCCGCACAACCTGTCATCAGAATGACAAGGGCAATCAGTGCACTTATTTTCAAAACTTTCTTCATGGTTATTGTATCAGGCTATTTTTTTCTCCTCAAATCTAGGTTCGGGTTTAATTGCATACGTATTGGTCTGCCTGATCAGCTTTCGTGCGACTGGGATAGAGAGTAATTGTACGCTGGCTATAATGATCAGCGAATATTTCAGGGCGAACGATTCGGACACATAGAAGATGAGTACCATAAAAAGCACCAGACCAACAAATCTTCCGACGTATAATCCGAATTCATGATTAAAAAGATAGGCAAACTGATTTCTATTTTCCTTGAACGACAGCACATCAATAACCTTCAATTGTATGGGAAAATAGGCAATATCATGCAGCGGCATAAACAGAACCTTGCAGATCACAAATACAATCACTCCCGTAGCAGAGAATGCAATACCGTTAACCAGTGTCCCGATGAAGAAAATGACCAGTCCGGCAGAAAAAATGTAGATCCGGTGCTTTGGTTTTGAAACCCTGCCAAGGATATAGAGGACTATTGCGGACAATATCCCTGAAAGACTCTGAATGGTACCCAGTGATCCTTCATCACCTACCAGCCGCATAATCAGAATAGCAGGTGCGGTAACAAGATAGCCCTGGGCCAATCCTTTCAACGATGAAAGGAGTAACATCTTGCGCCATAATCTGTCAAACCTGAAGAAAACGAATTTTTTCCGGGCTGGATTTTTAAATTTTTCGGTATGAATGATGATGCTGGCGAGTATGGCAAGCAGAAAAACAACAAGGGTTACAATTTTATAGGCATTGGCTATACTGCCGATCCACTTCCAGTTACCGGCAGTAATAAGGAACCATCCGATGATAAATGGAACAATGATCGTGGTGATTGTATAAAAGAATGTTTCCAGTCCGTAATAGTAATTCCGGTTGTTGTCGTTGGTGGTATTAAGGGCAAGAAAATCACGGTTGGCCCAAAAGAAGCCGAAAGATGATCCCATAATAAGACCGGCAAATGCCACGCCGCGGATATTCATCTCTCCCAGTGTCATCATGAATATCATGGAGATACCGCTGAGAAGCATCCCGAAACTATACAGGTTTGCAATTTTTATTCTTTTTAACAGGTACCCGTTGATCAGAAAGGTTAAAGGAATACCTGTATATGCAGCGAGCTGGTAAATGGCTACCAGCATGGGATCATCTGCGCTTCTCATGATATAGGCTCCCACAAACAAATCCACAACAGGTAATACCAGCGCGTAGATAATATTTGTGATCAGAAGCACCCGCATATCCCTCGGCATACTGAGGAAGAAATCGTATTCTTTTCTGAGATTCGGGACGCGGGCTCTTTTCATGGCCTATTTTAAATGAGAAAGGATGTCCGTGATCGAGAAATCAGCCATGCAAATGACTTCGTCACTCGCACCGTAATAAATAGTCAGGATATCTCCATTTACCAGCTGCCCGTTGGTAAAAATGACATTACCGAAAAATCCCGTCCTTTCATATGCTGCCGTGGGTTCCATAATTGGATGCTCACTGCGGGCAATTACCTTTGAAGGATCATCAATATCGAGCAGAAGTGCACCCAGACAATATCTGTTGTTGAGATCCGCACCGTGATAGATCTCCAGCCAGCCTTCGGGGGTTCTGACAGGTGCTGCCCCGGCACCAAGTCGTGCACTGTCCCAGCTGTTTTCCCGGGTGGTGGCTATGCACATGTGGTTTCCCCAGTGTAACAGGTCCGGCGATTGGGCGATCCACATGTAATTACCACCCAGCTCTGGACTGCTGGGCCGGTGTAGAGCATAATACTTCCCGTGAACCTTAACTTCGAAAATCGCGCAATCCTTGTTATGGGGAGGGAATATCATACCCCGGCGATCAAAATCTTTCCAGTTTCTGGTAAAAATATACCCGACACCTACGCCTTCCGGTGCCACTTTGGTATAGCTCAGGTGGTATCCTTCGGCCATTGTGGCAACGCGACAATCCTCAATTCCGAAAGTCTCCTGTGGACCTTTGCCAAAAATGGGAGCATACCCGTCGGGCTCTTCAAAATGAAGACCGTCACTGCTGCATACAAGCCGGAGATGAGACAGGGTGGTCAGGTAGTCTTTTCCTTTGTATTTAATTACTCGCGGATCTGTGGCGTCAAGGTCCGGATCATCCTTTCTGAAACGCATTATTTCAATATGTTCATCCTTCATGACCGGAAAGCTAACCTCATTTGCTGCTTGCTCCGGGCGCTCAGCCACCCTCAACAACAACCATATCTTATTTTCAAACCTGAATACCCCCGGATTCAGAAGACATTCAATTTTCATCCCTTCCATGCTGGGCCTGATATCGGCTGGTTTTAGGATGGGATTATGGATGTTTCGTCGTGCAAGCTCCATTTCAAGTTCTGTGCATCCTGCAGGGTAAATTTCTGCTATTAACAACATTCCGGTTTCCTTCATGTTCCCAAAAGTGTCTGCTGGAGTCCCAATCTTACAGCAACATTCCCTGCCTGTGAACTTATTTCCCTGCAGTAAAATCCTTTAATTGCAAAATCTGTCTTAACTTGCAGGTAATAGGACAGGAGCCATTCATCATTCATCATACAATGCGACAAATGGCACAATGTTTCCGGAAATTCAACATATCACTTTAAAGTTCGAAAGGACTGTTCGGCTTTTGCCGGTCCTTATTTCATGCACTTTTTTTTCGGCCTACGGGAGTACCGATCCTACTTGGATACCCCTGAACCTTAGCAGTGAGGATGGCCTTTCCAATTCTGCAATTACCTGCATTTATCAGGATTCCGAAGGATTCATGTGGTTTGGTACCTGGGATGGCTTAAATCAATATGACGGACTGAATATCAAGATATTCAAACCTGATTTTTTCGATGATCAGTCAATAAGCAACAATATCATCAGAAATCTTCTGGAGGATAAGCATCACAATCTATGGGTGGTTACCAGCAAAGACATCAACCGGTTTGTATCAAATACCCTTTCCTTTGAATCCTATTTTTCTGGAAATGAGTATTTGCCGGTCAGGGAACAAAACCTGAAAGCCTGTATTGGTCCCGACTCAACACTATACGTTTCCCTGATGCGATATGGTCTTTACTATTATGATGAGGCAGGGGATGTCTTCCTGGGAACGACACTACCCGGCATGTCGGATACGGAGCAAAAAAACATCATCGGACTGGCGTGCGGAAGCATGAATAAACTCTACCTGCTTGGACATGACGGGAAGATTTTTGGCTATGTGAAAAACTCGGCCTATACGAAAATATATGAACAAGATCTGGGAATCTACAAGGACCTGAGATTTGAAAAACATTGGTTCATAGAAGGTGAGCGAGAAACGTATCTGGCCATTGCCATTGAATCAGGGGGGGTATTTGTGATGAGAATGGAAACGGGTGAAATGATGACAATCCGCGAGCATGATGAACTGTTCAATGTGACAACGGTAAACAGGAGCCAGGATCCTGAAGAATTCTGGGTGGGGACCGATGCCGGTTCCGTGTATAAATTATCCATAAGCCAGACTCCGCAATTAACGCATATCGATGCCTATATATCAGACCTCTTTTCGAAAAAAGTTAAAATCTGGACCATTACTGAAACCGGCGATGATCTTTTATGGATAGGTACCGATGGGAGTGGGGTGTACCGCTATATCAGAAAGGGGAAACCTTTTTTTAATATTAAAAAGGGAACCAGCGAATCCGGATCCATAGGACATAACATTGTGCGATCGATATATAAAGATACATCCGGAAATTTATGGATTGGGACCCGCGGTGATGGACTGAACTTCATTTCTGCTGAAAACAACCAGCGAATATCCTACAACGTGACCAACGGACTTTCAAATAATGCGGTACTCTCTCTGACCATGGATGCGTACTCCAATCTATGGATAGGTGTTGATGGAGAAGGTATTGATATGCTCGAACATTCCTCCGGAAGAATCTTCCATTTCCCTGAAGATTTTATGAATGAGAGCGACCAGGAATTTGGCTACGTGTATTCCATTTGTATCGATGCATTTGGAAGTATGTGGCTGGGAACCAGTGGATATGGAATAGTAAATATGGATGTTTTCCAGGATGACCAGGGGCATTACGTACTGAAAAAATACCGGCAAATAAGATACAACCAGGAAAACGGGGGATTGCGCAGCGATATTGTATATTCCATTATTGAAGAGCGCACCAATGTGCTCTGGCTGGGAACCAGGGGAGGGGGGCTTCATCGTTTCAACAGTCTGACGAATACGTTCGAGTTGTTTTATGTAAGAAATGATGAAGAAAAAAGATTTATTTACGATGATGTGCTTTCGCTTTGCATGGGCAGCAATCAGAAATTATGGGTTGGGACAAGCGGGGGACTGAGTATGCTGAATCTTTCCTACAAACCTTATCAGTTTGTTCACTACTCCGAACGCAGCGGAATGCCCAATAATACGGTTCATGGCATCATGGAAGATGCCGGGGGAAATATCTGGATCAGCACCAATCAGGGTTTGTCCAAACTGGTAGTAGCCGAAGATGTTTTCCTGAACTTCAATAAAACCGATGGACTGCAAAATTCTGAGTTTACCGATGGTGCTTTTTTTAACGATACCGCATCCAACTTACTCTATTTTGGAGGGGTGGATGGTTTGGATTGGTTCAATCCGCTGGAAATTGAACCATCGGATAATTTTCCTCCGATTATCTTCAGCGAATTCAGGCTAAATAACAGGCTGGTGATGCCTTCCGACTCAAGTTTAATACTAAAGACAAAGTTAAACACCACCCGGGAGATAGACCTGAAACATAACCAGAATTTCTTTAGTGTATCCTTTACCACTTTGAACTATTACAATTCGCAAAAATGCCAGTTTGCGTATTATCTGGAAGGATTCGACAATGCCTGGAATCATGTGGGCAACCAGCGGATCGCCAGTTTCACAAATGTCCCCCCGGGAAAATATATTCTGAAGGTGAAAGCCACCAATGAGGACGGTATCTTTGGAGACGAAATTCGCGAAATTGCCATTCATATCCATCCACCTTACTGGAAAACTGTTACAGCATTTATCGTGTATCTTTTGGTTTTCGGATTGATCCTTTTTTATCTGATTCATTTTCTGAAACGCAGGTCCAGGGAGCGGCGGGAAGTGGAAATAGCAAAGATTGAAAAGACCAAGACCGAAGAAATTAACCGGTATAAGCTACAGTTCTTCACCGATATTGCCCATGAGTTCCGAACACCGCTGACCCTTATTCTGGCGCCGGCATCGGTCCTGGAAGAGAAGTTAAACGGGAAAAGAATACTGGGACATTATGCGCGATCTATTCTTCAAAATGCCAGCAGATTACAAAAACTAATCTCTGAACTGATCGAATTCAGAAAAGTTGAAACCAATAACGTGAAATTACTGGTGGGCAGGTACGATCTGGTACAATACATCTCCAAGCTGATTGAAGCGTTTGAAGTTTATGATAAGCTGAATAAGGTGAACCTGGAATTTTTATGTGCCAAACCCAAACTGGAAGCATGGGTCGATCCTGAAAAGTTTGAGAAAATACTATTAAACCTGGTAAGTAATGCAATCAAATATACCCCGGCCGGTGGGAAGGTGGAGATAGAACTGACAGAGCTGGAAGGGTATTTTCAATTGATAGTACGGGATAACGGGATAGGTATTCCACCGGAATACCTCGATAAGATATTTGACCGTTTTTATCATCACGGGAAAAGCATACAAAATCTCAATAAGTTACAGGAAGGAAGTGGCGTCGGCCTTGCGCTTACCAGGGGCCTTGTACAAATGCATAAGGGAACCATCACAGCGCATAATCTGCCGAATGGAGGAAGCGAATTCCGGGTGGTAATCCCGAACAGAAAAGCAGATTTTGAAAATGAACTGGTGGAAGATACCCGAAAACCCAGCAGAGAGAAGATTGCCATGAAGGTGGCGGAAGAATTCGAAACTGCGCATAATTTAGAAATGAGTGAAGAAGTGATCGTGCCTGAAAACGATACACGGAAATACACGCTGCTTGTGGTAGATGATAATTATGAAGTGTGCAGGCTGGTGGAGAGTCTGCTGATAGAGGATTATTTTATTTTTAAAGCTACGGATGGAAACAAGGCGCTGGAAATTCTTGGGAAAGAGTCCGTCGACCTGGTGATCAGCGATGTGTTAATGCCCAAGTTAGATGGTCTCGAGTTGACAAAGATCATTAAATCAGATATCAATACCAGTCACATTCCTGTAATTCTGTTAACGGCCAAGACGGAAATAGAACACCGTATCAGGGGCCTTGAGGTAGGAGCTGATTCTTATATTCCCAAACCCTTTCACCCGCGCCATTTAAGGGTACGGATCGAAAAACTGATTGCTAACCGGGAGCTGTTCCGTAAATCCTTCAGAGAATATAATGAAAATCTGTCCCGCTCGGAATTACTCAAGGGACTTGCTCCGGCTGACCAGAAACTCCTGACCGGTCTCATGGATGCTATCGAAGAAAAATTGTCTGATTCCGACCTCAATGCAGAGTATCTCTCCGGCCATATGCACATGAGTAAAACCCAACTCTACAGGAAAATAAAAGCCCTGACCGGCCTGACACCTCATGCCCTGATAAATAACATGCGGTTGAAGAAAGCTGCTTTTGAGCTTAAGCAGGGCGAAAAAAACGTTTCTGAAGTTTTCTATGAAACCGGTTTTAACAGCCGTTCCTATTTCTACCAGGCATTCAAGGAAGAATTTGGGATTTCCCCGGGTAATTACGTCAAAAGTGATCGATGACGCTGAAGGCTTTTGCAATTCGTGCGAAAAAAAACCAGACTTTACTTGACATTTCATTGACATTTAATTCATTACTTCGTAATTTACTTTACTGAAATAAACAAACCAGAATTCATATTTCAGGGTTATTTTTTTAGTTTCTGAAATAATGGTATTTACTTATCAAAAGATAGTAGTACTTCAAATTTTTGGATTGTACAGCCTCCTCTTATTTTCACAAAACCATGCGCATGTGAACATTAATCAACCTGCTGTGCTACAAGCAGATGCAGGTATTGATACTACTGTTAAAGAAGGCGCTGCTATTCTGCTAGGAGGATCGCCAACAGCAACCTATGGTTATGTAAGTTATACTTATGCCTGGGTTCCCGGCGACAATTTATCTGATGCTTCAAGTTCAAACCCGGAAGCTACAGTGCTGAATTCAATCATTTATTTTGTAACGGTGACCGATGGGATGGAGTGTACTTCCACAGATTCTATTGCAGTAACAGTGAATGGTGCAACGGACATACTGAATCAACGGGCTGATCTTGTTATAAAAATAATGCCCAATCCAAACCAGGGAACCTTTATCATTGAAGTGGATAACACAACCCTTGTAAATGGAATTGACATCATCATCAGGGATATGCATGGGAAAGTGGTGTATAGCAGATTTACAGGAATTCAAAAGGGAAAAAATAAAATCCCTCTAAATATATCAACCCTTCCTGAAGGCAGTTATATCATAGAATTATACCATGAATCTCTTCAATACATACAAAGGCTTGTTGTATACTGAATCCTAGACAATCCTGATGAAAAAAGTTTTATATATTTTCATACTCATTACCATACTGGCTATTCCTTTCCAGTTTATTCACTCAGATCCTGTCCATGATGGTGACCATTTCCCGGAAAAAACAGGATTGAGTGATTCTCTCGTATTGGTCATCAATAAACACAGAGGAGATATCCAGTGGGAAAAATCTTCAGACTGTAAAAACTGGACTGAAATCAACGCCGGCCATTCTGACACCCTTCATATAGAAACAGACACGCTGGCCTTTTACAGGGCAAAAGTTACTGAAGGAACCTGTTTGCCTTTATACTCTGACACGATATTGGTTAGCAATTCATCAAATAAAAAGATTACGCCGCAATCAGGAGACACTTTAAGAATTTTCAATTATAAAAACGATTTAATAAGTCTGATCATTCCTCCATATGCTTTGCAGGATACTACCACCGTTACCATACTTCCGCATTTCTCAGCTCCCGTTAATCCGATTGCAAAAGATATTTTCCCGGGTGTAACGATACTTCCGGATAGTCTGAGACTTCTGAAACCGGCAATTTTGAGAGTTGACATGTCAACCGGAATAACCGACACCTCGATGTCTGCTTTATTTTTTATTTATGACACCAGCTTGGTATATCCTTTAGGCAATCTGGAAATAACTGACAGTTCTATTCAGGGAGAAATATATCACTTCAGTGGATATTTGGGAGCGGAACCGGATGGTGATGAAATTATTGGCCAGTCTGATAATTCAGTATTGAGCGGGTCATCCAATCCTTTTGACTGGCAGGGGACATACACCCTGGTCGAGGGTTTGTTAAAATATGCTGAATTTTTGATGTTCCTGGGTAAAACTGAAGCAGCTCAAAAAGTAATTGAAAAGGCCAACAAGGTCATGGAAAATGATGCCAAGAAATTCCTTAAAGAAAAAATTCCCGATAATCCTTGCGGTTGGTACCTCAATGTACTGTTTAAATTTGCTGAAAAGGTCAATCTCATGATCGGCGGAGAGCTTAACATGCAATTTTCGGATAGGATAGGTGATTTAATGGATCTATGTGAATTCCGGGGAGAAATTGAATTCAGGCATCATATTACTTTTTCCGAAGGAGGGACGGAACTGTCTCTTATACACATCTGACGCTGCCGACGAAGAGGATAGTGTAGATCTCGGTGG
>OGCK01000251.1_pt1 | contig 11107 bp, 10 predicted proteins | sample 1570051 | NCBI WGS metagenome assembly OGCK01 (sample SAMN06266181, study PRJEB24510) | hot springs metagenome | isolation source: hot spring sediment | place: USA: Zodletone Spring, Oklahoma | collected 2013-12-03 | reverse complement strand
ACACATGATTATATGTATATCGGGCCGGACAGCATGGTTGTGATGAACCCGGTGGTATATTCTCCTGAATCAGACAGCATGATACAAATGAGGATTTTTGAAGTCGATGACAGCCTTTTTGCGAAGACTTCAGGGCTGGACGAGGTTGTCCTGGATTCGATCGGGGGACGCAGGCCCCGTATTATCATCGGCGGGACAGGGGTCAGCGGAAACCAGTTCATCGACAACAAGGACAAACGGCTCTGGCTGAATGAAAAATTTGATGCTCTGATTGTCGACATGGAATCCTCGGCCATCGCACAGACATGTTATGTCAGCGAGGTACCCTTTATCATCTTCCGTTCAGCTTCGGACTTGGCCGGCGGAGCCGAGACCGAGACCGCCGGTGAACAGCTGGAAAGATTTCTCGAGGTGGCAGCAGACAATTCCTCGAGCGTGGTGATCAAGTTTTTGGAGGCGCTCTGATTGAATGAAACCTTCGAGCAGCCTCTTGATCGTTGAACGGGGTTTTGATTCGGCCTATGGCCGAAGTGTGACCCTGCTCCTGACCGCATACTCCACAAGACCGCTACCTGTTAGACAGAATCACGACCGAGATTTTCGACATGGAAAGCAATTGCTTGTATCAAGGGTGTTACGGAGAGTATCTGGAGAGTTCTAGTAATCATTAACAGGTACAAATGCAGTCCTTTCCTGTGACTGACCAAATATTAAAAACTCCGCCAGATTTCGTAGATACGATTTGAATAATACATTTGGAAAACTGTCTCGAATCGGAAATCCAATTCAGATGTTATATTAATCCAGATTTAATATCAACCCGCCGGAAGCGACTTGTGAAAATGAACGATCTTCCACTGACCATCCTGTCTCTGTAAAACCCATGTGCATCTCACCGGGAGATTCATGGTGTCCGCACCCGCAGTTGCATGAAACTGCCACAGCGATGTCGCCCAGGCTAAATCACCTGATGGACTGATGTGTATCCTGGGATCATTTTCCGCAATTTGAATATTATCCAGCATTTCGTTCTGATTTGTCATAACAATCTCAAGATCATCCCGGCCCCTGATCGGTTCGCCGAAGGCTCCGAAATTCACCATTTCGGGATCATGACCAATGTTTTTGGCATAATCTGCCATGTTTTCGTTTTCAACGCTGCTTATATAGGCAACGAGAACATCACCAACCGCTTCTTTTTCAGCCGCTGTATCTACTGCAGCTTGCTCATCCTCATTCTCGCATCCGGGAAGAAGAAGGCTGATTGCAAGCAGCATAGCAAAATACCTGAGTAACATATTACACCTCAAATGAGAAAAATCCTGGAGCGAAAGCGTTGTTGAAGATCAGATATTTTAAGTAATTCAGATGTGCCTTGATTGTCAATATATAATATGACTCCGACGGCGCACCGGGAGGTACGCCGCGCAAAAATATATGCCTACTTCAAAATCCGGCTCAGATGGCCATCTGCAGAACGTAATAACTGGTACCCCACATGAAATGTGGGTATAATCCTGCTCCTGCTATGATGATTTCCAGAAAAAGGACTCACGAGATCGGTAACAGTCCATGTTTTAAATCAGAATATTTCACGCGCTGCCTTAAGCTCCAACTGCAAGGAACATAACCCTGAGGCATTATCCAATCCAATAATTAAATTACTTGCTGAGTAGAGAGTTGTCGATATGTGACTATTCCATCATCTCAATAAACTCGACCGGTATTTCCTTGGTTAGATAGGTATTTGACTCACGGAAAAATGTTATTCCGGACTTATGTGCATCTTCTGCGCGAATTTTCAAGACCGCCACATTCTGCGAATGCCTCCGTCCAACATTACGCGCATCCTCAATATTTGTACTCAGGTGCACATACTGCCGCCGCATCGGCCTTAGGCCTTTGGAAAATATGAGCCCAAGATTCCTTCTGGCTGTGCCGTGATATAGAACTTCCGGGGGCTTCGAGGGGATTTCACGCGACTCCACTTTAATCGAATGTCCGTAACGAGCCCTTATACGATCATTTTCAATCTGATAGCGTTCCTTGGAATCAGTCTCCACAATATATTTCAGATCATCTACCGTGAGGCCAGGATTTTTTCTCTGCATGATTCCGACCACGTCGTGAACCTGCGCCCATCCATGGTTGTCAAGCCTAAGATTAAACTCATCGGCTCCATGCCGCAAAAGAAACGCCAGAAATTTGCTTTGCTTCTTCGTCATATCTTACATCATTAACTATTTGAATGCGTGGCACGCACAAACCCACTTTGGGCGTGATATAATACCATGCACTGGTCCAAGTTTGAACGACTACTCGGATCAGGAAAACCCCGCGGCGCATCAGGACGTACGCCGCGCAAAAATATATGCCTACTTCAAAATCCGGCTCAAACGACCATCAGCTAATTGCAGCATATTCTTCGCTGTCTTCAGGTCGGTCCGCTTGAAATGCATCACGATGGCAGACTTGACATGCCCCTCGGCGCGCTCCAGGAGCTTCTTAGCCTGACTGTAATTCAGATCGCAGACCGTAATCAGAGTTTTAATCGATCGCTGTACCAGCTTCTCCGAAGTCGCCTGCAGATCAACCATCAAATTTCCGTATGTCTTGCCGATTTTTACCATCGCGGTTGTAGTGATCATATTCAGAATGAGCTTGGTGGCGGTTCCGGCCTTCATTCGGGTCGAGCCGGCAATCGCCTCCGGGCCGGTGATCGGATTGATGATAACATCAGGCTTAAACAAAAGCCTGACTTTGCGGTTGCAGCACAAAAAGACTGTGCTCGCACGCATCTTTTTTGCCTGCTTCAGTCCAGCCAATGTGTACGGCGTCCGATTGGAGGTAGCGATGGCAATCACAGTATCTTTCGACGAGACATCTTTTTTCTCTATATCGCGCCTGCCGGCCTCAGCATCATCCTCGATACCTTCCTTAGACCTGACCAGCGTTCGCCTGCCCCCTGCTATTATTCCCTGCACCAGCGACGGTTTCACTCCGAATGTGGGGGGACATTCGGAAGCGTCCAGCACCCCCAGCCGGCCCGAGGTACCCGCGCCGATATAGTAGAGATGCCCGCCGGACCTAAAAGACTTAACCACAAGCTCGACCGCCTTTTCAACCTGCGGAATTACCTTTCTGACTGCGGGGGCTACCTGATGATCCTCGACATTTATAAGCTCGAGCACCTTGCGGGTGGACAATATATCAATAGACCGAGTCCATTTGTTCACGGACTCGGTCGCTAAGTCCTTTATCTCGTTAAATACTTTCTTTGACATCAGGGCTGTGCTATAACCGTAACCGAATCGTAGAATGAAATGATGGCCGAACCCAGCCTTCCCTTAACGTCAACCAGATCGATGTTATTCGCGAATCCGGTGTCGGGATAGGGAAAGAATACCCGGTCATCATTCTCAATAAGAGCATCGGAATAGAAAGTTTCGGAATAGGCCACTACATATATTTTATATATTCCTGTCACCCTCTGGCCGGTGCTGGTGGTGAAAGCCTCGGCGCCAATCACAAATTCATTGGTGGAGTTGGCAAATTCCCAGAATGGGGAGGCGGCATCAGAAGGCGGCTCAATAGTCACAAAATAGCCAAACTCAGCGCTGGGCGGATCCCACTCAATTGAAACTGTCCCGCCCGAATAAATTCTCGTGGCGGGCCTGGTAACCACCACGCTAAATGTATCCGCGATATCCAGCGTTTTGCTGAAATAGAAATCTCCCAGATCCTCCCCGGCCCAGAAGACATAGCTGGAATCGGGGGCGATATTCAGCATACCCTCATTGGTGAGGTAAGCTCCCCCTCCAATCGGGACAAGCTGGGTGGAATCCTCATTACTGGTGACAAGAAAACTTGTCAGGGCCGGTATCGGTTCGCCATCTTCCAGGATAAAGGCATAGGCAAAAGAGGTGTTGTCATTGGGATTGTGAAGCAGCAGCCCATTAACAGCAAACTCGCTATCAAGCTCACCGTCGACGGTGCCCTCACAGCCGGCCAGGACCAGAGCACCTATCAGGAAGATTGAGATTGATACTTTTCTGAGCATAATATGTCCCTTCATTTATATTCTACTTAAATTATCGTAAAGATTTCCAAAATTTTATAGTTAATAGATTATAATGTCAAGAAAAAGAATTGAAACCGCTTGACAAAAGTCCGGTTTTTGCTATTATAAGTGGTTTTTAAAGAAGAGGTGAATTGTGAAGAGAACATATCAGCCATCGCGAAGAAAACGCCTGAACGATCACGGCTTCCGAAAAAGGATGTCTACAAAAAATGGGCGGAAGGTCCTCAAAAGACGCCGGTCAAAAGGGCGCAAGCGCCTCACGCCGCAGATCACCAAGAAATAAGGGTGAATATAGTTTCGGCAGAGAATATTCTCTCAAGGAAGACCTGGCGATTAAGAGGGTTTTCAGATCCGGCAGGAAATTTGAAGGCAGATGCCTGGTCATATATCATTATGGTGCCGGTAGTCTGCCTTTAAAAGTTGCCCTTAAAGTTAGAAGGAACATTGGATCATCTCCAAGAAGAAACAGGATTAAGAGGATAATAAGAGAGATCATACGCACTAATAAAAACAAATTCAAGCACGGGGGACATTTGGTGATTTCGGTCATAGTTGATCCCGGCGATGAGACTCTCTTTGAAGCGATAGAAAAGGATTTATTTGATTTTGCGCAGGCTCGGTAAGGTTCTGGCATATCCGCTAATTTTGATCATCAGAATATATCAGGTGGCGATATCCCCACTTTTTCCGACTCAATGCAGGTTTCATCCCAGCTGCTCCAATTATGCTATTGAAGCCTTGAATAAACATGGGCTTAAAGGTATATTTATGTCCATAAAGCGGATTTTAAAGTGTCATCCCTTTTCGAAGAAGAGCGGATATGACCCGGTGAGGTAACCCTATGGATCGCAAAACAGTACTCGCATTAATAATTATCGGAATAATCTTTGTCGGATGGATATATCTGACCCAGCCGGAGCCCCGTCCTCAGCCGGTTGAAACACCCGTTGAAACCGACACTCTGGGAGTTAGAGAGGCGACTGGCGATGAGGCGCAAACGTTTGAAGAGCAGGTAGATACAGCCGTAGCGGAGGGTTTCGAGCCGATTGGGGGCGATTCATTATATGCCGCATTCGACACCCTTCGGGTCGATACAGTACAGGTGGAAACCGATAAATATATAGCCTTGTTCTCCTCGCGCGGGGCCGGTCTGGTCAGCTTCAAATTCAAGAACTATAATTATAATAATGGCGATACAACCATGGTCGAGATGGTACCGCCCTGGGCAGAAGCGGCATTAAAATTCCAGTTTCCTGACGCCCGGGACAGCTTCTATTTCAACCGCATTGTCTTTATGCCCGAAAAAAACAATATCAGGCTTTCCGGGGGAAATAAGGACAAACTGACATTTACCGCTAATCTTGCAAATCAGGGCTCCATAATGGTTGAATACGAATTCTACGCCGACCGCTACGACTTTTCGGTCCGGCTAGACTTCCAGAATGCGTCAGCCTTCGATCTGGGGCGCTATTATTATTTCGGATGGGAGCCGGGGCTTGAATCAACAGAAAAAAACCGTCAGGACGACTTCAACAGCTTCAAAGCTTATGTCATGTGGGATACAGGCTTAGAGGGTTACAGCAAGTTCCAGAATGGCCAGATGTCACAGGAAATCGAGGGGAATCTGCAATGGGTGGCAACCAAAACCAAATATTTCTTCGTCGGCATAGCCCCCGACCGCGCTCCCCAAGGCGTCAGAATACAGGGACGCGAAATCAGTGTCAATGAGAAAGCCGGTCAGCCGGGGATGAAGAAAATAGGTGTGCAGGCAGAGATGGAAATCCACCAGCGCAAATCCGATCTATTTGACAAATATCTGATTTACGTCGGCCCGATCGATTATAAGGTCCTGAGAAGCTACAATCGCGGCTTCGAGGAGACTGTCGATCTCGGATGGCCGATTATAAAAACAATCTCCCGCTTTATTCTGTGGTTGATGGAAGTGCTCTATGGTATATTCCATAATTACGGCGTTGTAATTATTATCTTCAGCATCCTGATGAAGGTCGTATTCTACCCGCTGACATCACGAAGTCTCAGGTCTATGAAGAAGATGCAGGAGTTGCAGCCCAAGCTCAAGGCGCTCCAGGAAAAATACAAAAAAGAGCCCCAGAAAATGCAGGCCGAGATTATGAAGCTCTGGAAGGAGAACAAGGTCAATCCGATGAGCGGGTGTCTTCTGATGCTTCCGCAGCTTCCCATATTTTTTGCACTCTTCACGGTATTCAGGAATACCATTCTTTTGCGGGGCTCCGAATTCATGCTCTGGATGAAAGATCTCTCTCAACCGGACCAGACCATGATTCTACCTCTTATCATGGCGGGGACCATGTTCCTGCAGCAGAAGATGACCATGCAGGATCCCAAGCAGAAGATGCTCGTGTATATCCTGCCGATAGTATTTTTCTTCCTGTTCAAAGGCTTTCCTACAGGGCTGGTGCTGTACTGGACGATGTTCAATGTGCTCTCGGTTCTGGAAACGCTCCTTATAAGAAAACCACAGCAGCAAAAAGAATTAGCGCTTAAAACTGAATGATATCATATAGCGAAGATACAATCGCCGCCGTCTCCACACCTCCCGGAGAGGGCGGTATCGCCGTTGTGCGTATATCCGGAAAATCCTCGAAGCAGATCGCAGACAGGATCTTCCGGGGCAGAATAACGCCCTCTGAGGCCGGCAGCCATACGGTGCACTTCGGGAAGATAGTCGATCCCGACAGCGAGGAGCTCGTGGATGAGGTTTTGTTAACCGTAATGTGGGGGCCGAATTCTTATACCGCTGAAGATGTTATTGAAATCAGTTCGCATGGCGGGCAGCTGGTTGCAAAAAAAATACTGGATCTGTGCCTGAAAACCGGGGCGCGTCATGCCCTTCCGGGTGAGTTCACACAGCGTGCCTTCCTGAATGGAACTATCGACCTGGCGCAGGCCGAGGCGGTGGCTGATATGATCTCGGCCCGTACCGATATGAGCCTCAGGTCAGCAGCCCGGCAATTGGGAGGAAATGTGTCCCAGACAGTAGCTTCTCTGGGCAATAAAATCAGAAATCTCCTTGCCCTTCTGGAAGCCTACACCGATTTCCCGGAAGAGGAGATGGGGCATGCTGACATACAAAAACTGACTGATGACCTTAATATCATAAAGGATGAAATAAACAGACTGGTATTGTCTTATGAGGAAGGCAAAGTCCTCAAGAGCGGTTTGAAGTTGCCTATTGTGGGCCGTCCCAATGTGGGAAAATCGTCGCTCTTCAATCGACTCCTGGACGAAAGCCGTACGATCGTGACCGAAATTCCGGGCACAACACGTGATACTGTCTCGGAGTTTATCAATATTGCAGGCATTCCGGTGGAATTGATCGACACCGCCGGCATCCGTACCACCGGAGATGTGGTTGAGGCGGAAGGCATAAAACGCGCCAGAAAAGAGATAGAGAATGCCGACCTGGTCCTGGCTTTGGTGGATATGACAGATCCCGAGATTCTGGATGATATCAGGAGCCTGACTGAGGCGCTGGGCTCGGTCAATTATATTCTGCTGGCAAACAAGGCGGACCTGATAGATGAGACTATGCTGGAGGCCCGCAAAATCTCCCTGGCTGAGTATAACCCGCTGCCGGTTTCCGCAGAGACCGGGATCGGTCTTGAGCAGCTTCGAGACTTGATCATCAAATCTGCCGGCATAGTGAAAAAATCCAGTCTCAAAGACGAGACTATTATCACAAATGTCCGCCATCGCGATGCCCTTAGCAAGGGGCTCGGATTTCTGGATAAGGTGGAGCAGGGGCTGGAAGAGAAGGCCAGCTATGAATTCCTGGCATTTGATCTGAAGAATGCTGTCAACGCATTGGAAGAGATTATCGGCAAGACTACTCCGGAAGATATCTTAAACAAAATATTTTCGCAATTCTGCATCGGTAAATAATTGTCATGCCAACTAAAATCAAAATGTTTCACGTGAAACATTAAGCTTTATAGAAAAATTTTGAGCTTGTCACAAACTAAAAACAGGCTATTTTCTGTATCATATACTAATAAGATATGACAAATCTGCATTATGAAATAGTTGTTGCCGGCGGAGGGCATGCCGGAGCGGAGGCCGCCCTGGCGGCGTCAAGAATGGGATGTTCCACCCTGCTGGTGAGCCTCAGGAAGGACACGATCGGGCAGATGTCCTGTAATCCCGCTATCGGGGGGCAGGCCAAGGGACATCTGGTGAAGGAAATCGATGCCCTGGGGGGTGAGATGGGTCTGGCGATTGACCGCACCGGTATCCAGTACCGCAGGTTGAATCTCTCCCGCGGCCCGGCAGTTCATTCCTCGCGCGCACAGGCCGACCGTAAATTATATCGCGAATATATCACCGGCGCGGTCCTGAATCAGGGCAACCTGGATTTTCTCGAGGATGCCGTGGTTGATCTGGAAGTCAATGGCAGTCATGTCAGTGCGGCGATAACCGAGGGCGGCAGAAAAATCAACTGCCGATGTTTAATTATAACAGCAGGGACATTTCTAAATGGCCTGATTCATATCGGCAGAAAAAAGATTCCGGCCGGGCGGATGGGCGAGAAACCCTCTCTGGGATTATCGGAAAAGCTGATTGCCCTGGGATTCAAAAGCGGCCGCCTGAAAACAGGCACCCCGCCCCGTCTGGATGGAAAAACGATAGACTACTCCAGAACCGAATCGCAGTATGGCGACCCGGATTTTCCGCCTTTTTCATTCAGGTCGAATTCCATAAATGGCAATAAAGCTATTTGCCATATAACTTTCACAAATCAAGATACTCATCGGATTATTCTCGATAATCTGGATTCCTCGGCCATGTACTCCGGACAGATCAAGGGTATCGGTCCGCGCTATTGTCCCTCGATTGAAGATAAGGTCGTCAGATTCAGGGATAAGGACCGCCACCAGATATTTCTGGAGCCCGAGGGATTGGATACGGACCTGATATATCCTAACGGTTTCCCGACCAGCCTCGATGAAGAAGTCCAGAAGAAGGCGATCAAAACGGTCATCGGGCTCGAGGAGGTGGAATTCACTCAGCCGGGATATGCGATCGAATACGATTTCTTCTTTCCCTACCAGATTTATACCACCACCGAGACCAAGCTGATCGAGGGACTGTATTTTTCGGGGCAGGTAAACGGTACCTCCGGGTACGAAGAAGCGGCTGCGCAGGGGCTGATGTCGGGAATAAATGCCGCTCTTAAGATTAAGAACGAAAAGCCTTTCAGCCTGTTACGTTCGGAGGCTTATATCGGTGTGCTGATGGATGACCTGACCACCAAATCGACCGAGGAACCGTACCGTATGTTCACCTCACGCGCCGAGCATCGGCTGTATCTGCGCGAGGATAATGCCGATGAGCGCCTTTTTAAATACGGCTACAAGTTTGGACTGATTGCCGAAGAACATTACCAGAAATTCCTGGAGGAGAGCGCGGAGCAGAAGAAACATCGTCAGTCCCTAAAGAGGCTATTTATTGAGGTCAAGAAACTTCCGGCCGATTTCCTGAATAATGGCCGCACCAAAATCACCTTCGAAAAGGCGTTAAAAGTTCCCGGGGTCGGTATTGATCTCCTGAAAGAATACGATGATGCCCTGGCGGAGCTTTCCGGCCGGATATTGAAGAAGATCGAAATCGAAGTTAAGTACCAGGGCTATCTTGAGCGGCAGATGCGGGAGATCGAGAAATTCGACAAACTGGAGCATGAGAGGATTCCCGATAATTTCGACTATGCCTTCTGCAAAGGGTTGAAGACCGAGGCGGCCGAAAAACTGAACCGCCTGCGCCCCGCGACAGTCGGCCAGGCCTCACGAATATCCGGCATATCGCCGGGAGATATAACGGTATTGACTATATATCTGAAGAAATTCAAGGAAGGATTAAGGGTAGCGCTAAAAGAGAAAGAGCACTGACTTTTTATATCTGTCATTTTGAGCGAAGCGAAGAATCTGTTTGATTCTAAAGAGATTCTTCGGTCGCTGCGCTCCCTCAGAATGACTGGATCATCAACACAGATGTTTCACGTGAAACATTGACAGGAAGAACATGATTTTCAGGGATGATATAGAGACCTACCTTCACCAATTCGGAGTGGAGTATTCCGGGGAAATACTGGCGGCGCTGGATTCCTACGCCCGCCTGGTGGAGAAGTTCAATGCATCGCTCAACCTGGTTTCAAAGACAGATACCGGAAGCGAAATCGTCAAGCAGATTATCGACAGCTCGGCGCTGACAAAATTCATGAGTCCTGAGAAGAACTCCACCCTCCTTGACATAGGCAGCGGCGCCGGCTTTCCGGGCATAGTACTGAAAATATTCTGGCCGGAGATTCATCTGATCTCGCTCGATTCCAGTCCCAGAAAAATCACTTTTCAGGACGAGGCCGCGTCCAAATTGAATCTGAGGGACTGCGAATTTGTGAATCTCCAGTTTCAGGAATACAGACCCGAGAGAGAAATAGACTATATTACAGTCAAGGCTCTGGGCAATTTCAAAAAAGTGCTCGCATTTGCCGGCAGGGCATTGCGCGAGGAGGGAAGCCTGATCTTCTACCTGGGAGAGACAGTGCCGGAGGAGCTCAAAGAGATCGAAGATGCGCCATTCAGACTGGGATCGGAGAATTTGTATTCGCTTCCCAATTATCCCGGCGATCTTCGCTTCCTAAAATTAATTAAGACTGTTTAAAAAATTCTTGCATTAATTATAAAACATTCTTTTAATATTCCTGCTCAAAGCTATATGTATAAGAGGGACATTTTTGTATGACCAGGGTAATCGCAATTGCAAATCAAAAAGGGGGTGTGGGTAAAACCACCACGGCAATCAATCTTTCCGCCTGCCTGGCTGTTGCTGAAAAATCGGTACTTCTGATCGATTTCGATCCCCAGGCCAATACGACAAGCGGGATGGGTCTGGACAAAAACAATTTACCCAAAACGATTTATGACTGTCTCTTATACACATCTCCGAGCCCACGAGACCGTACTAGATCTCGTATGCCGTCTTCTGCTTGAA
>OGCK01000250.1_pt1 | contig 11129 bp, 12 predicted proteins | sample 1570051 | NCBI WGS metagenome assembly OGCK01 (sample SAMN06266181, study PRJEB24510) | hot springs metagenome | isolation source: hot spring sediment | place: USA: Zodletone Spring, Oklahoma | collected 2013-12-03 | reverse complement strand
TAATGATACGGCGACCACCGAGATCTACACTATCCTCTTCGTCGGCAGCGTCAGATGTGTATAAGAGACAGAGAGAAAATTATGTCGATCAAACAAATTGCCGAATTTTCGGCCAAAGCAAGAAGCGATGCTGCGCTGGCCGAACAACTCAAGGCTTGCGAAAAAATGAAGGAGTTGCTGTCTCTGGCGAAAGCGAATGGCTTTGAGTTCATCGAAGATACCTTGTATCCACCCAATGAGCCTCAATTCACAGAAGATCAGCTTTCAGTGCGGATGGCCAAAGCGCTTCTGCGCCAGTAACGCCTAAACGAAAGGCGCTAAAGTAGGGACTTGAGCACAACATGCCGCATAAAAAACGCCCCGAATCCGGGGCGTGTATTCATTCATGGCATGACGCGTGCAAATGTCAGGCTCTTTTCTTCTGCATCAGCACCAGCAACGGATACACAATCACAAAAGCCACTGCGCCGAAGCCAGCGGCCATCAGCACCAGCATGACCCAGTCGGTGATGTAGGTGAGTTGCGCCAGTGATGATCCGGTCAGCGCAGGCAGGCTCAATGCCATCACGGCGGTGACCAGTACAGCGGCGAGGATTCCGCCAACAAAGGCCGACAGACTCCACCGTTTGCGGCGTGAAATCAGCAGCGCACCATACGCCAACACGGCTAATCCAGCCAATACGATGACGAGCATGATGTTTTGCTGCAGCCAGCCGATCATCATCCAAAACGCAAGATTGATATTGTTCAACATGGGGTTCTCTCCTTAGACACGGCCTTCGAGCATTTTCAGATAGGTGGGCTTGAGCATCTGCTCTTTCATGACCCAGGCAAACCATGACTCCTGCTTCGGGTCGATAAAGGCGAAGGTCGGCGTGAGTTTGCCGTCGTAGTCAAACTCGACCAGCATGGCCGAACCAAATTTGGTGAGCAGCGGGCAGGAGGTGTAGCCGTCAAAAATCTTTTCCGGCTCCTTGCCTTCAATCACGGCCAACAAGTTGGCGACCACAATCGGTACGGACAGTTTCACCGTGGCCGCCGTTTTGCCGCGCGGGGTGCCGTTGACATCGCCGCAGCCGAACACGTTTTTGAAATCAACATGTTGCAATGTGCCCTTATCCACTGCCAGCCAGCCGCCAGCGGCAAAGTTGCCTTCCTTCCATGCCAGCTCGGAATTGCGCACGCTCTCGGGCGCCCGCATTGGCGGCACCACATGCAGCAGGTCGTAATCCACGACGACATCACCATTCGCCGTGGCGAAGCTCGCCTTGCGCGCCGCCAGATCCACCGCCTTGAGATCGTAGTTCAAATGCGTGGGCGTGCCCTCCTCCTTCCAGCGATTGATGGTGAAATCACTGAAATACGGCAGGCTGAACACATTGGGCAGCGCCGAATAAAAGTCGATTTTTGCCTTGGCCTCGGTTCCCGCCTGCGCAATGCGATCCTTGGTCAGGAAGGTCATTTTCAGCGGTGCGCCGACGCAACGAATCGGCGTTTTCGGCATGGTAAACACGCCCTGACCGCCGTCATTCACGAACTTGTGGATCGCTGTCCACGAGGCCGCAGCCTTCTCCGGGCTGTGGTACACACTGGCCAAACCGTTGGTACCGATAGCGTTGACATCCATGCCCTCGATCGCCTCGTAGTGGTAATCGACACCAGGAGCGACCACCAGATAGTCATATGTGAGCTTACGCCCCGCATCGGTTTCCAGGCTATTGTTCGCCGGGTCAATGGCTTTCACCGTTTCCTTGATCCACTCGGCACGGGCGGGCATAAACGCCGCCGTATCAATCAATACCTTGTCCATCGGCCATAAACCTGTGGCCACCAAGGTCAAGCCTGGCCAGTAGTAGCTTGGCGCGCGCGGGTCAATCACCGTCAGCTTGCCATTCGGCAGGGCGCGACTGAGACGATTGGCCACACTCATGCCCGCCGCGCCGCTGCCAATAATAACGACATGGACTTTCTTGTCGCTGGACATGTCCGCGATGGCTGTTTCCATGCCCATTAGTGCAGCGGCAGTGGCCGCGCTCCCCATTAAAAACGTACGACGCCCGGCATCGGGCTGATTTTTATCTAGTGACATGCTGACTCCTCGTTGCAAATTCATCGTTATTCTTTGCGCATCATAAACGAGGCCTATCGTTTATGCGCCATGACTTATCACAAAGTTCGTAATACGGACATAAAAAATCCTAACAACCCATCATCGGCTCCACCTGCAACCAAAATGTCACCGGCCCGTCGTTGGTCAGGCTGACCTGCATGTTGGCGCCAAAAATCCCGCTGGCGACATGCGGGTACTTGCTGTTGGCGCGCACACCCATGAACTCGAATAACCAGCGCGCCACATCCGGCTTGGCTGCGGGCGAAAAATCAGGCCGACTGCCATTGCTGGTGTCGGCCAGCAGGGTGAATTGCGGCACCAGCAACAGGCCGCCTTGAATATCGCGCAAGGAGCAGTTCATCTTGCCCGCTTCATCCGGAAACACGCGGTAATCAAGCAGGCGATCCAGCAAATGCTCTGCCTCAGCTTCCGCATCGCCCTTTTCGACCCCCACCAGCACCAAAAGACCGCGCCCAATCTCGCCGACGCTTTTGCCGTCGATCTCCACGCGCGCGTGGCTGACGCGTTGCAATAAGCCGATCACGCCTTGCTCTCCAAAAAGTCCGCGAACTGCTCCGTGGCGCGCACCAGGGCATCGACAATCCCCGGCTCAGTCGCTGCATGCGCGGCATCCGGGATGATATTCAGCTTGGCTTGCGGCCAGGCTTCATGCAGCGCAAAAGCCTGCTCCAAGGGGCAAACCACATCGTAACGCCCATGCACAATGATGCCCGGAATGTCCTTCAGCCGTCCCGCGTCACGGCAAAGCTGACCGGGTTCGAGGAAGGCTTGATTGACGAAATAGTGGTTCTCGATGCGCGCCAGACTCAGGGCCACATGCGGGTCGCCAAAGTAATCCGTGGTGGCATGATCCGGCAACAGCGTCACCGTGCGCCCCTCCCACACCGCCCAAGCCTTGGCCGCCGCCATGCGCCGCAGCTCGTCGGAACCGGTGAGCAGCCGATGAAAAGCTTGCAGCAGGTCGCCGCGCTCATCCTCGGGAATCGGCGCAAGATAATCCCGCCAGTAATCCGGGAAAATCGCATTCGCGCCATCCTGATAAAACCAGTGAATATCACGCGGACGACACAGAAAAATCCCACGCAACACCAGCCCGGTCACCCGCTCAGGATGGGTTTCAGCGTAGGCCAGCGCCAGCGTGCTGCCCCAGGAGCCACCAAATACCAGCCATTGCTCAATACCCAAGTGCTCGCGGATACGCTCGATGTCGGCCACCAAATCCCAGGTGGTGTTCTCTTCCAGCGAGGCATGCGGCGTGGAACGCCCGCAACCGCGTTGATCGAACAACACAATGCGATAACGTTGCGGGTCGAAATAGCGGCGATGATTCACCGTGCAACCCGCCCCCGGCCCGCCATGCAAAAACACCACCGGAATGCCATTCGGATTGCCACATTCTTCGACATACAGCGTATGCACGGCACTCACGGCAAACTGAAAATGGTTGTAAGGCTGAATGGGTGGATAGAGGGTGCGCATGTTTAAGTCCTTGTGGTCAGTTTTGTTTAGAATACCCTCTTCAAGCACTAAAAATCCTATGACCCAGTACATCCCACGCCTGCCGAAAAAACTCATCAAGACCGCCATCCAGACCATGGCGCGCTACCGCATGATTAACGAAGGCGACCGCGTCTTGTTGGGCGTGTCCGGCGGCAAAGACTCGCTCACCTTGCTGCAAATCCTGCGGCATGTGCAGAAACATGCGCCGTTTAGCTTCGAACTGGCAGCGATCACGATTGATCCGCAGGTCGAGACTTTCTCCCCCGCTGCGCTCAAGGACTACATGACCAAGCTCGGCGTGACCTATCACTACGTCGAAGCGCCGATTGTCGAGCTGGCCAACGAACATATGCGCGGTGATTCCTACTGCGCCTTTTGCGCACGCATGAAGCGCGGTTTGATGTACAAAACCGCGCGCGAACTGGGCTACAACGTGCTCGCGCTGGGGCAACATCTGGATGACATCGCCGAGAGCTTCCTCATGTCCGCCTTCCACGGCGGCAAACTCAATACCATGAAGCTGCACTACCTCAACGATGCCGACGATGTGCGCATCATCCGCCCCCTGGGGTTTGTGCGTGAGCGCCAGTTGCGCGACTTTGCCGCCGAGGCGCACCTGCCGGTGATTATCGAAAACTGCCCGGCCTGCTTCTCCAAACCGACCGAACGCCAGCGCTTTAAAATGTTGCTGGCCGATGAAGAGCGCCAGCACGCCATGCTGTTCAAAAGTCTGGGGCAAGCTCTGCGTCCTTTAATGGAAGACGGGCTGGAACGCGCCTTGGCCGCCATTCCACCCGCCAGCGGCGCAGGACGCAAATCGTTTCTCGACGAGGATGTCACAGCATGACCCCGCAAGGCGTGCGACGACTGTTCACTCTCGCGGGCTGGCTGTCGCTGCCTGCGACACACGCACTGGGTACGTTGATCGGCCTTGTTGCCGCTGCCTTTCCCAACCGTATGCGCCAAGTCACCCGACGCAATCTGGAGCTTTGCTTCCCGCAGCATAGCGTCGCAGAAAGAAAGCGCCTTGAACGACAAAGCCTGATTGAAACCGGCAAAACCCTGTGCGAAGCGCCGATCTTCTGGCGCAAGCCGCGCCAAACGGTGCTTGATCTGGTGCGCGAATCCCCCGGCATTGCAGCGGTGCAGCAGGCACACAGCGAAGGACGCGGCATCGTCCTGCTCACCCCGCACTTTGGCGCATGGGAACTGGGCGGCCTGTACTGCTCCAGCCAATGGCCGATGACCATTCTCTACAAACCGCCCAAACAGGCCGCTCTCGACGATCCGATCCGTGAAGGGCGCGCACGCTTTGGCGCGGCAGTCGTCCCCACCGATGCCAGCGGCGTGCGCGCACTGCTGCGCGGCCTGAAAAACGCTGAAGCCGTCGGCATTCTGCCCGATCAGGAGCCCACCGAAGGCGAGGGCGTGTTTGCGCCCTTCCTCGGACACCTTGCGCTGACCATGACCCTGCCGATGCGCCTGGTTGCACGCACACGCGGCGAACGACAGGCGCGCGTGTTCCTCACCATCACCGAACGCCTGCCGCGTGCTCGCGGCTTCCGCCAGCACTTCATGCCCGTCGAGGATGCGATTTACAGCGACGATATGCAGCTTGCCACCGCTGCGCTCAATCGCGGCGTTGAAGCCTGCCTGCGTGTCGCTCCAGAACAGTACCAGTGGAGTTACAAGCGCTTTCGCCGCAGGCCGGAGGGGTCGGCTGAAATTTATTGACCGTAGGTGCGAATTCATTCGCACATAGCCTGTTGGCAACGCAGTTGTGCGAATGAATTCGCACCTACAAAAAAATCAAAAACCGCAACGCAGCAACAAGGCCTCCGTCACACCGCCCGCAGGCTGCGCCGCCTTTTCGCCCATCACCAAACGCTCCAGATAGCGTGCGATCACATCCACTTCCAGATTGACCTGCACGCCCGGCTGCCACAGCTTGGCCGTGGTCATCTTCACCGTATGCGGCACCAGGTTCAGTTCAAACTCCGCACCATTCACGTTATTCACCGTCAGGCTGATGCCATCCACCGTGATCGAACCCTTGGCGGCGATATAGCGCGCCAGCTCATCCGGCGCACGCAGGCGGAAACGGATCGAACGTGCATCGTCCCAGCGCGCCGTAATCTCACCCACCCCATCCACATGCCCGCTGACCAGATGCCCACCCAGCGGCGTGGACAAGGTCAACGCCTTTTCCAGATTCACCTCCGCCCCCGTGCGCAAGGCGCCCAGCGAACTGTGCATCAAGGTCTCGCCCGACACATCCGCCGCATAACTCGTGGCCGTCAATTCCACCGCCGTCAGACACACGCCCTGGGTGGCGATACTGTCACCAAGCTGCACGCCGCGCAGAAACTCCGCCTCCGCCGTAATCACCAAACGACGGTCGCCGCCGGTATCGCGCATGGTCTGCACCCGACCAACGGCTTGAATAATTCCCGTGAACATACGCTCGCTCTCCTCAAATGCTGTAAACCCGTGGCGCACAATATAAAGCAAGCAGCACCGCGCCACTTCCTCTAAAATCCATCCATTCTGTTTTTCAACGAGATCCATCGATGCGTCAGCAAACTTACCCTGGTTACGACCAAGACTCATGGGCCGGCTTTACCGAAATTGGCCGCATTATCCGCGATGCCAAAGTTTTCGGTCTTATCCCCAACGAAGAACAATGCAAGGACTGGCCACGTCACAAACTGGAAAAACTTTGGGAAGAGGTCACCGCCAAGTGGGACGAGTTCAGCGCCATGCCCGGCAACCTGCCGCCCGAGCTGCGTGAAAAGCACGCGGGCATTCATGCCGAAGCACTGGAAAAGGCCAAGAGCTTAGGGTGGACACCGGAAGAATGGCTCACCGCCAGCGACTTTGACGGCTGGATCAAAGAGGAAGACCTAGATTCTGTTGTGCCACCGGAGTGGTTGGAGCAGGCCGAGCGGCATCGTTAACGGCGTAAAGCCTGCTATGCCGTCAGGCCGTGCAAGCTGCGCAGGCGTTCAATCAGCGCCGCGATGTCTGAGCTAGGCTTGCCTTCGTCGCTCGCGCCGATTGGGTCACGCTTTTCTGCGTCACCCAACAGAGCCCATAGACTATTGGCCACGGCATGCCCCAGCACTTCGCCGTCATAACCACCTTCCAGCGTAAAGACCACGCGCCCGCCACAATGCCGGTCGGCAAAATCCACCAATCTGCGACTCAGCGCGTCGAAGCCTTTCAGCGTCATGTTCTGCCGCGACAACGGGTCGCGCCAATGGCCGTCGTAACCGGCGGACACCAGCAGCATGTCCGGTTTGAAGCGCGCCATAACAGGTTCGAACACGCGCTCGTAGAGCAATAACAGCCCCTCATCATCCACATACGGCGGCAGCGGCGCATTGACGATTGTGCCGCGCGCCGCGCCTTCGCCAATCTCGTCGATGCGACCGCTATTGGCGGGAAACAGATTGCTTTGGTGCAGGTCGAGAAACAGCACGTCCGGGTCATGACCGACCACCGCTTGCGTGCCGTTGCCGTGATGGATGTCGAAATCAACGATGGCGAGACGCTTGATGCCCTGCGCCTGCAAGGCGCGCGCGGCAAGCGCAATGTTACTGACGAAGCAGAATCCCATCGCCCGACTCGGCTCGGCATGATGACCGGGCGGACGCACCAAGGCGAAACCTGCGTCCAGCTCGCGCCGGGCGACCGCGCCGCACAGGTCGATCAGCCCGCCGACCGCATGACGCGCCGCCGCCCAAGTGGCCTGATTGACGTAGTTGTCCTGCGCGCCGAAGTTGAAATACCCCGGTTCGCCATCACTGGCCACACGCAACTCCAGCAGATAGCCTTCGGTGTGTCCGCGCCGAAGCTCCAGGTCAGTCGCAGGTCGCACTGGCTGGGGAAGAAGCTGGCTAAGAAGATCCTCCTGCTCCAGTCGCTCCAGAATCGCGCGCAAGCGGTAGGCACCTTCCCGGTGCTCAGGCCAGTCGTGTTGCAAAAACAACGGATCGCTGACCACGCCGACACGTTTGTCGGACTGAGCGACGGCTGTGCGCAAGCCACCGAACCCCAAACCCAAGGCGACGGCGCGTTGCAGGAATCCTCGGCGACTCTTAAGAAGGTGCTGTTTCATTCGGGATAAACAACCTCACCTTCCGCATCGTAGAGTTTTAAGCCATTTTTCTCGGCGACGGAAATCAGCGCCGCGAGGAAATCCTCATCGGCCAAATCCTCGCTCACCACCAGCTCCTTCACCTCGCCATACGAGGCCTCATCGTCGAGTCCCTCTTCCCAGACGCACGCATCGCCGTCCTCATCCTCTTCAGAAAAGTCCGGGTAGATCTGCGTAATGTCATGCACAAACGCACTGAATTTTGCGTTGTCCGACGGTGGCAAGTCGCGTTGCTCATCGACAAAGGCCTCAGCGTCTACGGCATCAAACAGCTCAGGCGCGTCGAGCAAATAAAGGATGAAAGCCATGATGATTCCTCGCGTGGTTGAAAAACGAACAACTTAATGATCCCTAGCAAGGTGGATGAAGATTTGCCTCACCGCCTTTTTTAATACAACCAACCCGCCTGCTGCACAACCCACACCGTTTCGCAGTATGGAAAAACTCGCAACAAAAAAGTCGACCTGAGCCGACTTCTTGATCCTGTTGCCTCCCCGCCCTACTTCGTCAAGGCCGCAAACAACTGCGGCAGCTTTTCCGGCAAGCGTTGCACGTTGTCGATCACCGTGAACTGGCGCTCGCCGAAGATGCGCGCCACATAGGCGTCGGCGTGCGGGTCGAGGGTGATGCAGTAGGTCGAGATGCCATCACGCCTCAACTCATCCACCGCGTTCTTGGCATCAAAACGCAGGTGTTGCGGGTCGTCCACATCCACATCGGCCGGTTCGCCGTCGGTAATCACCAGCATCAGCTTTTTCAGCGCTTGCTGCTTGTTCAGATGCCGCCCGGCGTGACGCAGCGCCGCGCCCATGCGGGTGGAAAGCTGGCCGCTCATGCCCGCGAGGCGTGACTGGGCGTTCTCGTCCCACGCCTCGAAGTAGTCCTTGAAGCGGTAGTACTGCACATCGTGTCGGCTGTCGGAGGCGAAGCCATGCACGGCGAAGCGGTCGCCAATGCCGTCAATCGCCCACGCCAGCAAGGTGGTCGCTTCCTTGGTCAGTTGCAGCACGCTTTTATCCGAGCCACGCACCATGTCGTTGGTCGATTGCGATAAGTCCATCAGCACCATCACCGCCACATCGCGCTGCTTTTGGATACGGCGCAGATGCACGCGATCGTCCGGCGTGATGCCCATGCGGTAGTCGACCATCGAGCGAATCGCCGCATCCAGATCAAGGTCATCACCTTCGGCCTGCTTGCGCTCAATCAGCAGCCCGCGCGGCTGCATCATGTCGATGATGTGTTTGAGGCGCGTCGCCACGCCCTTGTGTTCGCGCAGGATGCGGTCGATTTCATCCTTGTCGCCACGCGGCAGGCGACGTTCGTACACCGTGGTCCAGTCGGGGCGATGCACCTGCACCTGGTAGTCCCACTCGTGGTAATGGAAGGGGCCGAGAATCGGCTCTTTGCCTTCCATTTCGTTGTAGCTTTTGCCCTCGTCTTCATAGGGGAAAAGCTCGGTCGAGAGCACCAGAATCTCGCCATCGTCCTCCATATCGCCGGTCATTTCCGAGTCGATGGCATCCACGAACTCCATCAGGCCAACATGGCGACGCTGTGCACGCTGGCTGGCCGGGGTGTAATCACTGCCATTGCCCTCCCAATCCAGTTCGGCGAATTCCCAGATAAAGCGGTTGTCGTCGCGATACACCACCGGCAAGCCCTGCATGGTCGCGGAGGAAATGCGCGCCTGAATCGCTTGTGTAGCCTGACCGCAATAGGTCACGCCCAAGTCCCAGGCCAGCTGGTTGTCATCCGGGCGCTTGGCCATTTCGGCATGGAAGCGCTCAATCCACTGACGGCGACGCGGCTCAATCGGGTCGTAATCCGGATCGAGCAGGCCGCGCGACAAGCACAGCAGGTCGTGAATAAATTCATCCACGCCCGGCGGGCAGGCGTGCGCGTCCATCAATGGGTGCAATGACATCCACAACTGACGCAGACCGGGAAAGTCTTGAATGGCGCGCTCTTCGACGCGCGCATCCTCAAACAGCGCCACCACCAGGCGCTGAAGCTGGTTCAGGTTATCGGCCTGAATCGCCGCTGTGGTGTACACGATATGCGCAGCGGCATGGGCTCCGGTGGCGCGGTAGACCTCCATACCGGCACGACCTTCGTAGTCGTCATAGGCATCCGGCACAAAAATCGCGCCTTTTTCGATATAGGGTTTGTAACCGTCCTTGGACTCGTAATCACCCGAGGTTGGACGCAGGTAAAACTCGCGATTCCAGAAGGCGCGCAGGTACATCTGCAATTTGCGCTGCGCATCAATAAACAGAATGCCGCGTCGTTCGCGCTGCATCACACTCATGGCATCGGAGGATTGCAGCGAGAAATACGCGATCTGGCCGTTGAAATCACGACGGTAGGTTTCCGCGCCGTACATCACCCAGCGGCGCAGAGCGCCCAGGGTGAGCTTGGTTAACAACTCGTCAATATGATCGAGCATCGGGCGCAGGCCGCGCGGTGCCAGGCCGACCATGCGCTCAATCAGGTTCAAATAGCCTTTGAAGACCGCAATATCACCCAAGCGACGTGCCGCCGTGGGCAAGCTGGCAAACAGCAGAGCCAGCACCGCGCCGGAGGTCTGCGAAGACAGCTTGAGCACGCTGTACACCGTTTCGCCGACCGCATCTTCGCCGATCTCGCGCACCACCTCGGGCATTTCTTCCAGGAAAGAGATGATGACATCCTCGCCCTTGCCCGAGCTGCACAAGGCGGTCGCGCCATCGAGATAGGTTTTCAGACCATTGGGCGACATGACACGCTGGGCTTCGGCAAAGCTGCCTTCCAGCGTGTCACGCACGCGCTGAGACTTTTGGGCGCAGGCGAACCCGGCGATGAATTCATTGAGGTCGATGGACATGATTGAGTCCTCTTTAAATCAGTTTTTGCCACAGAGGACACAGAGGGCACAGAGTTGTAAATTTTGTACGGGGTAGGGTGCGCCGTGCGCACCGATAGGCTGCATGGTGCGCATGACGCACCCTACGGAACCTCTGTGCCCTCTGTGCCCTCTGTGGCTAATATTCCCTAGCGCACCAATGAAACGCCTGACTCAGTTAAAAAACGTATGAATCGTCGCATCCAGCGTGTCGCGGATGTCGGCATCGTCGGTAATCGGGCTGACCATCGCCATGCGGCAGGCCGCGCGCGGCTCAACACCCTTGGCAATCATTTTTGCGGCGTAGATGCACAAGCGCGTCGAAATGCCTTCATCCAGCCCGTGGCCTTTCAGGTTGCGCGCCCGCTGAGCGATTTGCACCAGCTTTTCGGCGGTGGCCGCATCCACGCCGGTTTCCTTGGCAATCACCTTGGCTTCAACTTCGGCACGCGGAT
>OGCK01000249.1_pt1 | contig 11142 bp, 9 predicted proteins | sample 1570051 | NCBI WGS metagenome assembly OGCK01 (sample SAMN06266181, study PRJEB24510) | hot springs metagenome | isolation source: hot spring sediment | place: USA: Zodletone Spring, Oklahoma | collected 2013-12-03 | reverse complement strand
GGCTCGGAGATGTGTATAAGAGACAGATGTTGAACGATTTGGAAATGGCGATAAGATCTTCGGCTATAGCTTCATCCACATAAAGTTCCATTCTATGCCCCATGTTGAACACCTGGTACATCTCTTTCCAGTCTGTCCCGCTCTCTTCCTGGATGAGCCTGAACAATGGCGGTACCTCGAACATATTATCCTTGACTACATGCACCCCATCCACAAAATGCAGAACTTTAGTTTGAGCTCCCCCGCTGCAGTGAACCATTCCAAAAATGTCTTTATTGGAATACTTTTCCAGGATCTTTTTGATCACCGGCGCATAGGTGCGGGTTGGAGACAACACCAGTTTACCGGCATCCAATGGACTTCCTTCCACTTTATCGGTCAGGTTCTTTGAGCCTCCGTAAATGAGTTCATTGGGAATTGAAGGATCAAAACTTTCAGGATATTTCACCGCCAGATAATTGCTGAACACATCGTGCCGGGCAGAGGTCAATCCGTTACTTCCCATGCCTCCGTTATACTCGGTTTCATAAGTAGCCTGCCCGAAGGAAGAAAGTCCTACGATGACGTTTCCGGCTTTGATATTGGCATTATCGATCACCTCACTGCGCTTCATGCGCGCAGTTACTGTTGAATCGACGATTATGGTGCGAACAAGGTCTCCAACATCGGCAGTTTCCCCGCCTGTGGAGTGAATATTAATTCCGAAGTCTTTAAGATCTGAGAGCAATTCCTCGGTCCCATTGATGATGGCAGAGATCACTTCGCCGGGCACCAGGTTCTTGTTGCGGCCAATGGTTGAAGAAAGCATGATATTGTCAACAGCACCCACACACAGCAGGTCGTCAATGTTCATGATAAGGGCATCCTGAGCGATCCCTTTCCAAACAGACAGGTCTCCGGTTTCCTTCCAGTACAGGTAGGCCAGGGAAGATTTGGTCCCAGCCCCATCGGCGTGCATGATGAGACAATGATCCTCATCACCTGTTAGATGATCGGGAACGATCTTGCAAAAAGCCTTTGGAAAAAGGCCTTTATCCACATTCTTGATGGCGTTGTGAACGTCTTCTTTTCCTGCCGACACCCCTCTTCCGGCATATCGCTTACTTATTTCCTTGCTCATGGTTGTGTGTTTGTGGCCCAAAGATAATCAGAATTCCATTTTTGGACCCTTGGCTTCAGAATTAAAAAAGCCACATCGCGGGGATGTGGCTTTAGATTTACATTTTATTTTACCTGGTAAAAAGCAATTCCCTGTACTTGGTAAGCGGCCAGATCTCATCATCGATCAACAGCTCCAGCTTATCACAGTGGTACCTTATGGATTCGAAGTACGGCTTCACTTTATTACAGTAAGCAAAAGCTTTTTCTTCGGCATCTTCCAGTTTGTTCGCCTGTTTACGGGCTTCGATCATCTGAGTGATCTCAGAATTGATCGTTTCAATATGAGAAGATATCTCCTTGATGATCTCCACCTGCTCTTTTGAATGAGTTTTGAAGTCATTTTCAAAGATTTCTTTCAATCCCCTCACGTTCTTGATGAGAATGTTCTGGTATCGAATAGCGGTTGGGATAACGTGGTTTCTGGCGATATCTCCCAAGATCCGGCTTTCTATTTGAATTCGCATGATGTATTCTTCAAGCTCGATCTCGTGACGGGCTTCGACCTCCACCCGGTTCATGACGTTGAGATCTTCGAAAAGTTTAATATTCTCTTCGGTCACCATGGCTTGTAAGGCTTCAGGAGTGTTACGGTTATTGCTCAAACCTCTTTTTGCAGCTTCTTTTTCCCATTCTTCGGAATATCCATCACCTTCAAAACGGATATTCTTGGAATCCTTGATGTATTCCCTCAACACGTTGAAAATGGCATCGTCCTTCTTCATTTTCTTACCCTTGGTAAGGCTGTCCACTTCCTTCTTGAATTCCTTAAGCTGTTTGGCAACGATACTGTTCAAAACAGTCATTGGCTGCGCACAGTTGGCAGTAGATCCAACCGCGCGGAATTCAAATTTATTTCCGGTAAAGGCAAAAGAGGAAGTCCTGTTCCTGTCTGTGTTGTCCAGCAGGATCTCAGGGATCTTGCCTACCACATTCAGTTTTAATTCGGTTTTTTCCTGCGGAGAAAGTTTACCGTCGGTCACTTTTTCAAGTTCATCAAGTACCTCGGTAAGCTGAGATCCGATAAAAGTGGAAATGATCGCCGGCGGCGCCTCGTTGGCACCCAGCCTGTGGTCGTTGGAAGCACTGGCAATAGTGGCACGTAGCAACTCCTCATGGTCGTGCACCGCTTTAATGGTGTTGATAAAGAAGGTAAGGAACTGCAGGTTCTTCATTGGTGTTGATCCGGGCCCCAAAAGGTTCACCCCGGTATCTGTACTTAAAGACCAGTTATTGTGCTTTCCGCTTCCGTTTATTCCGGCGAATGGTTTTTCATGAAACAATACCGTGAAATTATGTCTCTCGGCAATGCGTTGCATGATATCCATTAAAAGCGAGTTGTGGTCTACCGCCAGGTTGGCCTCCTCAAAAATTGGAGCCAGCTCAAACTGGTTCGGCGCCACCTCGTTGTGCCTTGTCTTCACCGGCACTCCCAGGATCATACATTCTTTCTCAAGTTCCCTCATAAAAGAAAGGACACGTGGCGGAATTGATCCAAAATAATGGTCGTCAAGCTGCTGTCCTTTTGCAGGGGAATGGCCCAGAAGGGTTCTTCCCGCCAGTTGAATATCGGGCCTGGAAGAAGCCAAAGCAGAATCAATAAGGAAATATTCCTGCTCCCACCCCAAGGTAGCCTGTACCTTGTTCACATTCTTATCAAAATATTTAGCAACATCTGTAGCCGCTTCATCAATGGCATGTAAAGCCCTTAGGAGAGGCGTTTTAAAATCGAGAGCATCCCCGGTATAGCTTACAAAAACACTGGGGATACATAAGGTAGTACCATAGATGAAGGCAGGCGAAGTTGGATCCCAGGCAGTATAACCGCGGGCTTCAAATGTATTTCGAATACCCCCGTGCGGAAAACTCGAGGCATCGGGCTCTTGCTGAACAAGTTGTCCACCCCCGAACTTTTCAATAGCCAGTCCATCCCCGATAGTTTCAAAGAAAGCATCGTGTTTTTCGGCTGTGGTTCCGGTCAAAGGCTGAAACCAGTGAGTGTAATGGGTAGCTCCTTTAGAGATGGCCCATTCTTTCATTCCGGTAGAGATATGGTCGGCAATGGTGCGATCAATCTTTTTTCCTGTCGCATTTGCTTCCCTAACGCTTTGATACGCTTCTTTGGTAAGGAATTGACGCATCACGCTTTCGGTAAAGACATTTCTTCCGAATAGTTCTGAGCGGCGCTCCTTTTCCTCTACTTCAACGGGTTTTCGGTTTAGGGTTTCTTTTAAGGCTTGAAATCTCAATGTTGCCATAGCAGTTATATTGTTTGTGTGTTGAATGGCACAAATGTATATTATTTTTTTACACCCCCACATATTTTAGGGGTGATTATACAAAATTTAATATTTTTTAAGAAGACACCCCCTAAAAATAACCTACCCTATAAAAGCCAAGCTCACAAAAACGGTGTAACCTATAAAAAGAAACAATCCTTTTACCCTTCCCAGGGAAAATTTTCGCGGAAGAAAAGCAAGCGGAACCAGAATAAAAGCGATCCCCATCATCCAGAAGATATCGGAAGTCAAAATAGCTTCAGATTTCACCGCAATAGGCTGAATAAGCGCGGTTATACCCAAAACCGACGCTATATTAAAGATATTGGAACCAATCAGGTTACCCAGGGAAATCCCTTTTTCCTGTTTCAGGGCCGCGATGACCGAAGCGGCAAGTTCGGGCACACTGGTTCCCACGGCGATCATGGTGACAGAGATCACCCGTTCACTCACCCCAAGGGCCGTAGCCATATCTACCGCCCCGCTTACCAGTAATTCTGATCCTCCCCAGAGGGCTGCCCCGCCAATTGCCAACCACAACACCATTTTAAAGACAGAGGTGGCCTGTAAAGCGGGATCCACTTCATCTGCCTGAAGCTCGGGTTTTCTTCGGGCGCGCCTTATCAAAAGAAAAAGATAAACGAAAATACCCCCTAAAAGGATCGCACCTTCCGGCCGGGAAAGCAACAATTCAGAAGAAAGAAAGAAATACAGCAGAAAAGAGAATATCATCATTACCGGCCAGTTGAAGCGGTAAAAGTCCCTGTCGATGAGCAAGGGAGATATGATAGCGGTGATCCCCAGGACCAGGCCAATGTTGGCAATATTGGAGCCTATTACGTTACCAAGGGAGATATCTGAAAAGCCATTGAGGGCGGCTTGCAGGCTCACCAACAGTTCGGGGGCCGAGGTGGCAAAAGATACCACGGTAAGCCCTATGACCATTTTGGAAAGATTAAGCCGAAAAGAAATCGCGACTGAAGACCTAACGAGAAACTCCCCTCCTACGACCAGTAATATAAATCCAAGAAAAATAAATAATATGCTCATCAACTTTTTTTTGCGAAGATAAGAGAATCTTTAGGAACGATTTCCCTTGATTCTCCCGTACAAGCGAGCAGGAGCAGCCTCCCGGCAGAAAAAGGCAATTATTACCGAAAATTTTCGGAAATTGGTCAGAAATTAACCAAGATGAGAAAACGCTTTTTTAAATTCCTGGCCCGCATCAATAAAAAGGTCCTGCCCAGTTACAGCAAAAAGCAACTGGACCTTGCGAAGGCAACCACCCTTCAAAAAGCCATTATTGGATGGAAGCTCTGGGTGACCAAAAGATCTTTAGATTAGATGGTGAGCAACGAAACCACATTATAAGATTTCAGCTTTTCTTTGCCGTTAAGGAATCCAAGCTCCATCAAAAAATTACACTGTACGATCTCCCCTCCCATCTTCTCCACCAGTTTACAGGCTGCAGCAGCAGTACCGCCCGTAGCCAGCACATCATCATGAATAAGCACCTTTTCCCCAGGCCTTATGGCATCACTGTGGATCTCGAGAACATCTTCCCCATATTCAAGGGAATAACTTTCCTGCAGGGTCTCATAAGGTAATTTCCCCGGTTTGCGAATGGGAATGAAACCGGCGTTGAGCCTTTCGGCGAGAAGGGTAGCAAAAAAGAAGCCCCGAGACTCTATCCCCACTACTTTGTCTACGTGGAGGTCCCCCACAGTTTTCAAAAGAGCATCTGTGGTCTTCCTGGCCGCTTCGGGATCCTGAAGCAGCGGGGTAATATCTTTATAAACAATTCCAGGTTTGGGAAAATCCTTTATGTCGCGTATGTAATCCTGTAATTTAAACATGCACCAAAATTTAGAGTTACGAAGATAGAATTTTCCGCAGTAAAAAAAACCGTCCAGCCTGCATTATTGCTGTTATTTCTTACATAGGTTTAGCAAAATACCAACAAAGAATTATTACCTGTTTAACTGCTCCAACTTCATTCAATAAGTAATTTAGAGAAAACCAAAAAAATGCAGAAAAAATGAAAGATTTAAAAGATTTATTTGAACACGAACTAAAGGACCTTTACAGTGCCGAAAATCAACTTTTACGAGCACTTCCAAAATTAAAGGACCATGCTAATGACTCTAAACTGAAAAAGGCTTTTGAAAATCACTTAAAGGAAACCGAAGGCCATGTAAAACGTTTGCAGGAGATCTGTGATGAGTTAGGAATTAAGCCCACAGGAGAAACCTGCAAAGCCATGCAAGGCCTGGTGAAAGAAGCAGAATCCTTTCTCGAGGAAGATGCCGAAAAAGATGTAATGGATGCCGGGCTCATTGCCGAAGCTCAGCGGGTAGAGCACTATGAGATCTCGGGGTATGGTACAGCGGTGCGATTCGCCAAAGAACTTGGCTATGATGACATTGCTTCAAAACTGCAAAAAACCCTGGATGAAGAATATAAAGCCGATAATCTTTTGACCGACATGGCCGAAGACAGGCTTAATCGCAAGGCAAAAGCTTAAAATATTTGCTGCAGCAAATTTCAGTTTCCGGGATCGCCTGAAAATATTCTTTTTCAGGCGATCTTTTTGTAGAAAAATAACGACAATTTTTCTTAAAATATTAGACGATCCATAACGTCTACTAAAATTGAGTTAATCTACTGAGCAACAAGGTGTTGAAGCTGATTTTTTAGTATATTACAAAGACAGGAATTCAGAAATTTTAAGCGTATAAAAATGACCCTTCAAAGTATAAAATCGAAACAGCTACAGCTGCTCATTGAAGACAATTTTCTGGTCGCAAAACATTGCCGGAAAACCATGGAAACCATCTCTGAAGTTTCCCTGAGGTACTATTTTCAAAAACTGGCGGCAAAAAGGTCGCAGTTTGCCATGGAATTGGGAAGCCAGCTTAATTCCCTGGGCGGCAAGAATCCTTATGTACCCACTTCTACTTTTGAAAAGAGATGGTCTGATATTTCTGAAGAAAATAAGTTGAAGAATGTTCGTCGATGTTTGAAGCTGTACAAATTCAGCATCAAAAAGTATAAAAAGGCACTATCGCATATCAATGATGGATGTTGCCGGGAGATCCTAATTAGACATAAAGCTCATTTTGCAACTATCGTGACCGAACTTAAAGCTTTAAAACAAATTCTCAAGGAAAAGCAGGAAAAAGCGACGGGTCAGGGATCCCATGCCGAGATAGAATAGATCAGCTCCCATTATAGAAAGATCCGGCGCTCTGATAGCTGCCGGATCTTTATTTTTAGTACTTCACTCAATTAGTTTTCTAATATTTTTCCTACATTTAAAGAACAAAATCCTTACAAATGAAAAATATCCTGGTTGCAATCAACTTTGAGAAAAATGCAGAACGCCTTATCAACAAAGCCCAGGAGATGGCGCAGGCATTTAATTCGAAAATCTGGATCCTTCATGTAACGGAACCCGATCCGGATGATTTTCTCGGACTGGAGGCAGGACCGCAGTTTGCCCAGGACAAGCGGGTGGCAAAAAGAAAAAAAGAATCCAGCCTTGTAGGGGAATTAACACAGAAACTGAAAGAAAAAGGTTTTGAAGCCGAAGGCCTGGTCATTCCCGGACCTACCGCCAAAACCATAAAAAAAGAGGTCAGGCAATTGAATATCGACCTCGTGCTCGCAGGCCATCATAAGAGAAACTTCTTCTACCAAATGTTCGTGGGAAATGTGGAACAGGACATAATGGAAGATCTGAATGTGCCGGTACTTTTAGTGCCACTGGGCTAACTATACTTTCATTTTTTAACAATATTTTTAGTCAGTTTATTCTTACATGGATACGTAGCAAATCCGCCTAAAGACCCCACAACTACGATTAAAGGCTGAGGACTAGGTATTTAATTTGGATTCTTCCTCATTTATTCTATCTTTACTCCTTCAAAAAATTAACAAAAAATTAAGTTTTCCCTTTTAAGCCTATTGTTGGCAGCAGGTAAAACGATTTTGGAGGAGCCTATGAACACAAGCAACTGGGAAGAGATATTCAATGCTATTCCACTACCCTGCCTTTTAATTAAGCCGCTTCACGATGGGTCCTTTATGATTGAAAAAGCCAACAATTCTTATATGGAATTGACGGGAACGACTGCCGAAGATCTTCTTGGAAAGAAGAGTGAAGAGGCGTTTCCCAGGAATCCTGAAGGGCCGCAGCACGGAAATGACCTGCTTCAAAAAACCCTGGTGGAGGTTATGCAGAAAGGGAAAAAAATAAATATTGATTCGTTTCGATTCGATATTCCCGTTCGCGGCACCAATCGTTTTGAAGAGCGCTACTGGAGCAATCAAAACATCCCTCTTAAAAATGCTTCGGGAGAAGTGGAATACATCCTTCATACCGTTCAGGATATCACCCGACAATGGAACATGGAGAAAAGGGAAAAGGAACTTCAAACAGAAATTGACATCAACCGGCAGCAGTACAGGAACTTCATCCGGGAGAATCCCGATGGGCTTTACCGACTTGATCTGCAGGGAAACTTTCTTCATGCCAATGAAGGCCTGGCGAAACTGGCAGAGCTGCCTTTAGAGAAGATCCTGAAAATGGACTTTCTTCCCTTTTGCGCACCACACCACAAAAAACAGATCCTGGAGAAATTCCAGCGAGCCACACAAGGGGAAACGCTCTCTTTCGAAGCTGATTTTATTTCGGCAAACGGCACGCCGTTAATCCTGAAGATCCTGCTTATGCCCATGACGATCGATGGCAAGGTAACCGAAGTGCACGGTATTGCAAAGGATATCTCGGGCCTTAGGGAGTCTGAAAAAATTGTAATGGAAAAAAGCCGTTTCCTCGAAGTAAACGCGGCTTTTATTAGCTCCCTTCTCGAAAACGAGCTTGAAGACAAAGCACTTTTTGACACTTTTGAGATCATCGCCAAGACCGTGGAAGCCGACAGGATGTATTACTTTGGTGCCGATAAACACCCGGAAACCGGAGAGATCCTCATAAGTCAGAAAGTGGAATGGTGCAGCGAGGACACCAGTATCCAACTCGACAACCCCGATATGCAGGATATGCCTATCAAAAAAGTAGAGGAGATCACCGCCCCGCTCACAAAAAACCTTCCGTTCACGGCTACCCTCAGCCAACTTTCTGATGGTGCTCTTAAAGATATCTTTATAGAACAGGATATCAAATCAATGTTACTCCTGCCAATTATTGTTGAAGAACAGCTTTTCGGTTTTGTTGGGTTTGACGACTGCACTTCAGAAAGAAAATGGAAAAACGAAGAGATCAGTTTCCTTAAAAGCCTCACCCAAAACCTCACCAATGCCTTTGAAAAAAGGATCGCCCTTGACCGGGTTAAAAAACGGGAAGAAGAACTAAGAAGAAGCGAACGCAAGTTCAAGGCCCTGGTTCAGGAAGGATCAGACATGATCGCAATTGTCGATTTTGAAGGAAGAGCCAGCTTTGTTAGTGAAACCTCCAAATCGATCCTGGGAGTAGAGCCGGAAGTTCTTATAGGCAGAAACCTGTTTGAAATGGTGCATCACGAAGACCAGGAAAGATTAAGAGAGGAATTCCAACAACTACGGGAGAAAAAACAGAAAAAATCCACTCCTTACCGCATCCTGAATAAAGACGGAAAATTGAGGTGGATCCAATCTGTAGGCACCAACCTTTGTGAAGACCCCGCTGTAGAGGGCATTGTCCTCAACTCCCGCGATATCACCACGGTCATAGAACAGGCCAGGGAAATTGAGCATATCAATGAACGCTACCAATTAGCGGCTACCGCGACCGAAGATCTCATTTATGACTGGGACCTTCAAACCCAGGAAGTGACCCGTTTTCACCGCGGATTAAAGGAGCTGTTCGGTTTTCCTGCAGAAGTGGTCAACAAAAGGGAGTTTTGGAGAGAACATATTCATCCCGAAGATTATCCCGAAGAAAAAAGAAAACTGGCGATCGTTCTTGCCGATCCCGACCGAAATTTCATTAAGACCGAATACAGGTTTAGACGTGCAGATGGCACCTATGCCCGAGTGACCGATAAGGGCTACATCCTGAGAGATCAAACTGGTAAAGCCTTACGTCTTATAGGTGCTACCAGCGACATTTCAGAGATCACCGCAAAAAAAGAAGCGCTTAAAATCGCAAACAAGCGTTTCCAAATGGCCATGAAAGCCACTAATGAAATGATCTGGGACTGGGATATCGCGACAGACTCGGTTACCCGAAGCAAGGGTTATAAGAACATTTTTGGATACGACACCAATGAAGCTACCTCGGTACATTCCTTCTGGCTTACCAAAGTGGCACCAGAGGACCAATTAAAGATAAGGGCTTCTCTTAATCGTGCCCTGAATGATCCAAAGCAGGAAAAATGGAAGCTGGAATATAGAATGATCAAAGCCGACGGCTCTATCGCTTATGTAAACGACCGTGGTTATATCATTAGAGACAGTGAGGGCAAGGCAACGCGAGTAGTTGGCGCTGTTCTGGATGTCACTCATTCCAGAAAGCTCATTAGGAAGATCAAAAGGCAAAACACGGTTCTAAAGGAGATCGCCTGGGAACAATCCCATGTTGTTAGGGCACCCCTGGCAAGGATAAAAGGCTTGTTGCATCTTTTGGAACACGAGAACTACGAAGAAATGTCACAGGAGCAGGTATTGTATCACATTCGCACCTCGGCAGATGAGCTTGATGGCATCATCAGGAACATAGTTGGGAAAACGGAAGAAATTCATGTACAAACCTAAATTGCCGCCCAATTTTGAAATATTGATCGTAGATGATGATAAGATCTGTTGCCTTCTTCATAAAAACCTGCTGAAAGATGCCAACACAGAACAGCCGCCGGTGATCTTTAGAAACGCCAAACGCGCGCTGGAATATGTAGAATCCCGGAATTCTCACCGGAATTGTTTTTTAATTTTTCTGGACCTGAACATGCCCCTCTTCAATGGCTGGGATTTTTTGAACAGGCTTAACAGCAGCAAGCTCAACTGCCACATTCATATTGTCCTTGCCACCTCATCAATTCAGAAAAAAGATGAAGTCACCTCGACCAGGTTCGAAAAAGTGATTGGTTTCTGCAGGAAACCTTTAAAAGCAGAGCACATCCAAAAAGTGAAAAAACTGAAAGAAATTTCCGGATATTTCACTTCCGGAAAGATCTTTCCCAAAGCTTCGGAAAGTCTCGAATTTTCACCTGAAGCTTCAGAATAACAGAAATTCTTTTCCTTTTTCTGAAAACCAGAACCAACGGAATTTAGTAACTTCAAAAATAAAAAGATGAAGAAGATAAGCACCGCCCTGGCAGGGTATGGATCTGGAGGGAGAATTTACAACGCCCCGATCATTTCAAGTGTTCCCGGCTTCTCGATAGATATGATCCTCACCTCAAACCCGGAAAATATCCGGGCGGCAAAAACGGATTTTCCCGGCGCCCGTATTGTAGGGGATATTTCAGAAATTACAGCAAACCCAGACATCGACCTGGTGATCATTTTACTGCCCAACCACCTGCATTACGAGACGGCGAAAAAAGCACTTTTGGCAGGCAAAAATGTGGTGGTGGAGAAACCTTTCACGGCTACTGTAAAGGAGGCAGACGAGCTTATTCAGCTGGCCCGAAAGAACGATCTGCTTCTTAGTGTAAACCTGTCTCTTATACACATCTGACGCTGCCGACGAAGAGGATAGTGTAGA
>OGCK01000247.1_pt1 | contig 11177 bp, 10 predicted proteins | sample 1570051 | NCBI WGS metagenome assembly OGCK01 (sample SAMN06266181, study PRJEB24510) | hot springs metagenome | isolation source: hot spring sediment | place: USA: Zodletone Spring, Oklahoma | collected 2013-12-03 | reverse complement strand
AGACAGGAAGTAGACAGCCTTAAAGATAAAGCTTACGAGATCTCTGAAGGTGTATTGAACGAGATCCTGCCCGAAGCTTTTGCTACCGTTAAAGAAACGGCGAAAAGATTTGCCAACAACGAGCAATTGAAAGTAACGGCCTCTTCTTATGACCGGGAACTTTCAGCAGATAAAGATTATGTGAACCTTGACGGCGATCATGCCGTGTGGAACAACTCCTGGGATGCAGCCGGAAAACCGGTAACCTGGGATATGGTGCACTACGATGTGCAGCTTATTGGCGGGGTTGCCATGCACCAGGGAAAAATTGCAGAGATGCAGACCGGGGAAGGTAAAACCCTTGTGGCTACTTTACCCATGTACCTCAACGCCCTTACTGGGAACGGGGTGCACCTGGTAACGGTGAACGACTACCTTGCAAAAAGGGATAGCGCCTGGATGGCCCCTCTTTTTGAATTCCACGGCCTTAGTGTTGACTGTATCGACTACCACAGACCAAATTCGGCTGCCCGAAGAAAAGCTTACAACGCAGACATCACATACGGAACCAACAACGAATTTGGTTTTGACTACCTGCGTGACAACATGTCCCACTCGCCAGATGATCTTGTACAGCGTCCACACAACTATGCCATTGTGGATGAGGTGGATTCAGTACTGGTGGATGACGCCCGTACCCCGTTGATCATTTCGGGACCAATTCCAAAAGGAGACGTTCACGAGTTCGATCAACTGAAACCGGCAGTGGCCAACATTGTGGAGGTTCAAAGAAAATACCTTACCGGCGTCCTGGCCGAGGCCAAGAAATTGATCGCCGCGGGAGACAACAAAGAAGGAGGTTTCCAGTTGCTGCGCGTTTACCGCGGACTTCCGAAGAACAAAGCTTTAATTAAGTTTCTGAGTGAGGAAGGAGTTAAAGCCCTGCTTCAAAAAACTGAGAATTTCTACATGCAGGACAACAACCGCGAAATGCCGAAAGTTGATGCCGAATTGTATTTTACCATAGATGAAAAGACCAACCAGATCGACCTTACCGATAAGGGAGTGGAATACCTCTCCGGAAAAGACGATCCGGACTTCTTCGTGATGCCCGAAATTGGGATGGAGATCGCGAAGATCGAAAAAGAAGGTCTTTCCAAAGAAGAGGAAGCCGAGAAAAAAGAAGAGCTTTTCCGTGATTACAGCGTGAAAAGTGAGCGCATCCATACCATGCGCCAGCTGCTAAAAGCCTACACCCTGTTCGAAAAAGACACCGAATATGTGGTGATGGACAATAAGGTCAAGATCGTTGACGAGCAGACCGGTCGTATCATGGAGGGACGTCGATACTCTGACGGACTGCACCAGGCTATCGAGGCCAAGGAAAATGTGAAGATCGAGGATGCCACCCAAACCTTTGCTACGGTGACCCTTCAGAATTACTTCAGGATGTACAGTAAACTTTCCGGTATGACCGGTACCGCTGTAACCGAAGCAGGGGAATTCTGGGAGATCTATAAGCTCGATGTGGTAGAGATCCCAACCAACAGACCTATTGCCAGAAAAGATAAGGAAGACCTCGTTTTCAAAACAAAACGGGAAAAATATAACGCGGTCATTGACCACGTTACCGAACTTTCTAAAGCCGGAAGGCCGGTACTTATCGGTACTACTTCCGTAGAAATATCAGAGCTTTTAAGCCGAATGCTAAAGCTGCGCAACGTGCCTCATAATGTACTGAACGCGAAACTGCATAAGAAGGAGGCCGACATCGTGGCTGAAGCCGGAAAAGGAGGAATTGTGACCATCGCTACCAACATGGCGGGACGTGGTACAGATATTAAGTTGAGTCCCGAAGTTAAAGAAGCGGGAGGTCTTGCCATTATTGGTACAGAGCGACATGACTCGCGGCGTGTTGACCGACAGTTGAGAGGTCGTGCCGGTCGTCAGGGAGACCCCGGTAGTTCTCAGTTCTACGTTTCTTTGGAAGACAACCTGATGCGTTTGTTCGGGTCTGAAAAGATCGCCAAGCTTATGGACCGTATGGGGCTTGAAGAAGGAGAGGTCATTCAACATTCCATGATCTCCAAGTCTATTGAAAGAGCACAGAAAAAAGTAGAGGAGAACAACTTTGGGGTTCGTAAACGCCTTCTGGAGTATGATGATGTGATGAACGCCCAGCGGGAGGTGGTTTACAAACGCCGTTACCACGCTTTGTTTGGGGACAGGCTTAGGGTAGATATCGCCAATATGATCTACGATACTTCTGAAGGTATCGCCGAAACCAACAAGCTCGCGAACGACTTCAAGAACTTTGAATTTGAATTGATCAGATATTTCTCCATGAGCTCTCCTATTACTGAAGCAGAGTTCGAGAAAATGGATTCTCAGAAAATCGCCGGAATCGTCTACAAAGCTGCCTATGAACATTACCAGGCGAAGATGAAGAGCAATGCAGACGCGGCTTATCCTGTCATCAAACAGGTTTGGGAAGACAAAGGAAACAACTTCGAGCGCATCTCTGTACCATTCACAGATGGCGTGAAGACACTTTCTGTAGTCACCAACCTGGAAAAGGCATACGAGACCGAAGGAAAACAACTGGTAAATGATTTTGAAAAGAACATCAGTTTAGCCATTATTGACGATGCCTGGAAAACGCATCTTCGAAAAATGGACGAATTGAAGCAGAGTGTGCAGCTGGCCGTGCACGAGCAAAAAGATCCGTTATTGATCTATAAGTTCGAAGCCTTTGAATTGTTCAAGGTGATGCTTGACCAGGTGAACAAGGATGTGATCTCCTTCCTTTTCAAAGGAGAACTTCCGGCACCAAATCCGGCGCAGATCCACGAAGCCCGTCAGCAAAAGCGTGAAAAAGTGGAAACCAGCAAGGAAGAGATCCCGAATATGGATGAGCGCGCCGCGCAAAGCAGGGCTGCAGGAAATACTCAGCGACGCCCGCAGGTAACCGAGACCATTACAAGGGAACGCCCTAAAATAGGAAGAAACGATAAGGTCACTATCAAAAATGTGATGAGCGGGGAGAACAAAAGCATGAAGTTCAAACAGGCCATTCCATTACTTGATAAGGGAGACTGGGTACTGGTAGATGAATAAAAATACCAGCTTATATACATTTTAAAACCCGGAGTTAACGCCTCGGGTTTTTTTATTTGCAATATTTTCAATGACGGCCAAAGTTTTTTCCTAATTTTATAACAACCTCCCAACCCGGTAAAATGGAAAAACGTTCTATAGAGATCAAATGGAGTATCATTTTCACCCTGGCCATGCTGCTCTGGATGTACGGTGAGAAATTAACCGGCCTTCACGATGAGTGGATCGAAAACCACGCTTTTTATTCGGGTTTTTTTTCCCTTGTTGCCGTAGGCATCTATCTGCTGGCCCTTTACGATAAAAGAAAAAAATATTACAACGGGATCATGAACTGGAAAGAAGGTTTTATTTCGGGCCTGTTCCTCACCCTGTTTATTGTCATCCTTTCTCCTCTTACCCAATATTTGATCAGTAAATTTATCTCTCCGGAATATTTCCCCAATATCATCCGGTATTCCGTGGAAACCGGCGAAATGACACGCGACCAGGCCGAAGAATATTTCAGCTTAAAGAATTACATCATTACAAGCGCAGTTTTCGCAGTCATCTCCGGCGTCCTCACCTCTGCTATTGCCGCCCTTTTGATGCGGAAAAAGAAAAAAAGTTCCTGAAGAAATGTTTTTCCGAAGTACCATTTAACAGCTATTTTAGAAAAAAAGACCTGTTACTCCTTATCTTTAAGATAGAACCCAAAAACAACTATTATGAAAATAGAAGATAACGAGAGAAAGATCGAACTGGCAGAACAACAGGGAAAAGCTTTTTCTGAAGCGCTGGACTATATGAAGAATATGGACAACCACGCAGAGAAAACGGTGGATGACTATATTATAAGTCTGGCATCTGAGGAGGCTGAAGGCACCTATCAGCTTAAGAACGGAAAGCTGGAATGGCATGTTCCCAAAAAAGAATTCAATACTCACCTGGAGATCGTGGTGCGGGACAAAAAAGATAAACGTTTTATTCCCGGATTGAACATCAAAGCGAAGGTCTTCAATGAAAAGGATGAACTCGTAGTGGAAAAAGATTGCCCTTTCCTGTGGCATCCTTTCCTTTATCACTACGGCGCGATGTTCGAGATCCCAAAAGAAGGAAAATATACCGTGGAGGTCAGTTTTCCGGCCCCGGAATTTCACCGGCACGATGAGATAAAAGGAAAAAGATATGAAAAAGGGGTGCAGGTCAAGATACCAATTGAAATGGAGACCGGCAGGGAACCCCACGGCCCCGAATAGAAGAACTACCACCAACTACCATTGCAATGAAGGAAGCACAGCTTCATTCCCGGGAAAAGATCCTCTTTTTTAATAAGGAGTATATCGCCGAATTTGTTTACGGCGGAATTGACGGAGCTATCACCACCTTCGCGGTGGTGGCAGGTGCCGAAGGTGCCAGCCTGGGAATTTCGGTGGTGATCATCCTGGGAATTGCCAATCTTATTGCCGACGGCTTCTCCATGTCTGTCGGTAATTTTTTTGCCACCAAGGCCGAAAGGGATTCCTTTGAAAAACACAAACAGGTAGAATACTGGGAGATCGAGAACCTAAGGGACAGGGAAGTGCAGGAGATCAGGGAGATCTATGCCGCCAAAGGTTTCAAGGGGGAATTGCTGGAACAGGTGGTAGAGGTGATCACTGCAGATAAGGAAGTATGGGTAGATACCATGATGAAAGAAGAACTCGAGATGGTGAAAGGAGAAAAAGCGCCCTACAAAACTGCCGGCGCAACCTTTATCAGTTTTATCGTAGTCGGCTCTGTTCCTTTACTCTCCTATGCTTTTGCAGATGAAGACCTCACTGTCAATGATCCCGACCTGTTCCTATACTCCTGCCTGCTCACGGGAGTGGCCCTGGCCATAGTGGGAAGCCTTAAAAGTATTGTTAATGAAAAGAACATTTTGTGGGGAATTCTGGAAACCCTTACACTTGGCGGGCTGGCTGCACTTTTAGCTTATTTTGTGGGTGATCTCCTCGAAAAATTATTTATCTAGGCAGCTGCTGAAGTAAGAATTTTCCACCTAATTTATTTCTTAAAATTCTTCCGGTATTCTTAAAAATACCTGAATATTCTATTAAAAATCAGCGTTTTAACAATTGGTTAATAATGCAAATGCTTCCTCCGTTCTTATATTGCCATACAATTCAAAAAGGTATCATATGGAAGATCGTTACTCTAAATTTAAAAAGTTAAACTGGCTCCTGTCAGAAAGCTTTGAAGCTGAACGGGTGTACTATAATGCCAGCGAAGATGTTCAGCAGGTTGAATTGAAACGGTTTTTCAATCATGAAAGTGTGAACCGTAACCGGTTCAGCTATGAGATCTCTGAACAGCTTGTACAGGCAGGAGTGGAACCCAACAAACAGTGGGTACAGAAAGGAAACCTGCACCGCGACTGGAGACAGGAGAAAAAAGCCCTTACCCAGCACCGGCCATTAAAGTTGCTGAAGAAGTGCAGGGAAAGAGATGAGAAAAACCTGGAGCTCTATGATGAGATCCTGCAGGAAAAAAGATTGCCAAAAGAGATCCTGAAGGTTCTAAAAAGACACCGACGCACCATCCTGGAAAGCCTCAATAAGGCCGAAAAGTTCAAGACAGGAGAAAAAGCGCTTGATCCAAACAACAGGCCAAAGGTGAGAACCTTAAAAGCTATGTAAAAAGAAGAAAAAGATTACCTTCATGAGATCCATCACCCCCACAGGTGATGGATTTTTTTTCGGCCTGGAATTTGTAAATTCCCTTTCATGAAAAAGACCCTTAAAAGAAGTTTTCTTGGTTTGATGATCCTGGGTGGGGTGATCATGGTTTCGTATTTCATTTTCAAAACCAACACCAAATCTTTCAGCCCCGAAGACACAGTAACTTTTCAGGAGGATGATCTTGTACTGGAGGTCTTTTACAACCGGCCCTATAAAAAGGACAGGCAGATCTTTGGAGGACTCGTTCCATATGGGGAAGTGTGGCGTACCGGCGCCAATGAGGCAACTACCTTTTTCACCAATAAGGACATCCTGGTGGACGGGTCCCTGCTCCCGGCAGGAAAATACACCTTGTGGACCATCCCCATGGAAAATTCCTGGAAAGTGATCTTTAATTCTGAAATGTACCCCTGGGGCATCACTGCCGATGAGCGACCTTCCCGGGTTGCTGAATTTGATGTGCTCACTGTCGAAGTTCCCAGCGTCCGCACAGAAGAAACCATTGAACAGTTCACTATTGATTTCACCACCGCCTACGATTTTATCCAGATGAACTTCGCCTGGGATCGTACTTTGGTGAGGGTGCCTATCAAAGATGCCTCGAAAATAGAGAAGATCTCCTGAAGCTTAACCCCCTATTTTCAGCAGTAAATTAGGATCGGGACAATTGTCAAGAAATTCTGCCTGCAGTTTTCGGGAAGTAACGCCGGGAAAATCCCCTTTTTGCCCCTTCAGGTCTCGAATTACCTGGAAATGTAAATGAGGAGCATAATCTCCATTTTCTGAAGGCGCACCCAATTCGGCTATTTTTTGACCCTGGCTCACCTCTGTTCCCGCTGCCAAGCTCTCAAGGGACTCCCGGCTTAAATGACCATAAAGGGTGTAGAAGGTGCGCCCCTCTTCTTCATGTTCCAGGATTATTGTGGGGCCGTAATCACCAAAATTATCATTGTCCCTAAAACTATGAACCTTTCCATCAAGCACTGCTAAAACCGCGGTTCCCGCCTCTGCCCATATGTCAATTCCGAGATGGATGTTCCTCTTCAACTCCTCCTGTTCTTCTGCGGAAAAAAGTTCACTTCGCAAGTAAAGTCCCCTCACCTCATTATAACCTCCCCAGGCTACTTTTTTTCCTTTTGAATTCAGGTACCCAGTAATGTATTCCGAAAAGTTTTTAGAAGAAGATAGCTCCCTTCCGGAAAGATTGGGATTTTTGACCGACAGATCGATAGAGGTATAATCAGACACAGAAAAACCGGCCTCAATTACCGGAGTGAATTCCGAAGTGAGGCCGGTTAAGAAGTCAGAAAAATTGATTTTCTGCATATATTTTTTCCCAAAGATAATTTTATTTCAGCAACACGTCACTGAAGCTGGCACTAATAGAGATAGTGGCATTGGCGTTCTTGTTCTTATTAAAGCCGTTTAACTTCTGGTTGTCATATGCCCTGGAAGACTTTACCGAAAGATCACCGGGATATTTCACCTCACTTTTATTGCCGCTGTACGTGAAATTGAAGGCTACATCTGGCAGGTCCAGCTTCAGGTCGCTATTCTCAAGCACAATATCCAGGTTCTCAAAATCATTACCGACCCTGTCGATCACCAGCTCTCCAAAATTGCCTCTAAAGATCCCGTTTTGTCCCACCTCGTTGATATGGACTTCACTGGAGTTTGAGGTGAGTTTGATACTTTTCGCCTTTTCTATCTTTAGATCCTGCACATAAGATGCATTCAGTATCCCGTGGTCCCATTGTTTAATATTTACCGGGGAATAAGCTACTTTAAGATCTGTTTTGTCACCCGAGATGGTATTGGCCGATAGGTTGCTGTGGGATACCTCTCCTCTCACGTTCTTTACCTGGCCGTTCAACTTCACGTCTCCATGCCTTACATTCAGCTTAAGCTGCCCGTTCTTTGGCATCTTGATCTTTAAGGTCTTTTGCGCCCTGGAGCCCCTGTTGATCACAATAACATTGCCTTTCGAATCTCCGTATTTTTCTTCTACCTCTTTTTCAAGGTTTGCCGCCCAGGCTTCCATGTTTTTTCCAAATTCTTCTCCCCAGGCTTCCATGCTCTTTCCGAATTCCTCACCCCAGGCCTCCATATCCTTTTCCAGCTTCTTACTCATTTTTTCCTGGTCTTTCTCAAACTTAGCGGCCCATTCTTCCATAGATTTTTCAAAGTCCTCCCCGAAGTTCTTTTCCATCTTCTTTTCAAATTCTTCCAGGTACTTATCCCCATCTTTTCTATAGGCCTCATAGTCAAAATTGATATCTCCCATGCTCTCATAGAATTTTGGCGGAAGCGGGTTCCCCGAGATACTTTCCAGGAGCGGACCGATCATTTGCTGAAGCGGCGCCATCATTTCTGGAAGTTTAGATAAAGGTTCATTTAGAGCGGCCATATCGATATTTTGATAGCCCACCACTCCGCCTGTAGATCTTACAGTTACTTCTCCTGCACTGCCGTTAAGATCAAGTTTCCAGTCCTTAAGGGCTTTGTTTAGTTCTTCCTGGCTTGCTTTGGGCATGTCAAGGAAGGCTTCTACCTGTACTTCGTTCCTGTCCCACTGCTCTACTACCACATTTGTATGGGTGGCATCTACATTCAGGGAAACATTGGAGTTCGTTTTAAAGTTCTTGTCCAGTTTTTTGGTCTGGGCCATGGCTGCAGTACAGCACAGCAGCCAAACTACCATTAAATTATGCCTGAAAATTCTCATAGTCTTTATTTTTAGATTGATTGATCTCTTTTAATTTATTCTTGAGCTTGAAAAGCAGTTCCAGTCTTAGCTGCAGGTTGGCAATAAGCGCCTCCACGCTGCTCTCATTAAGCCCGGTCTCGCTGATCTCTGCATTTAATCTTTTATATTCTTCATCCAGCTCGGCGAGTTGGGTCATGAAGGAATCCACCAGGGCACGATTCTCATCGTTCACCTCAAGTTTTGCCAGTTCTATATTGAGGGAAGCCATGTAATAATTCTCGATCTTTTTGAATTCGGGAGAAACATCGCTTAGCTGGTACTCCTTTTTAACGGGAACTACTTCCTCTTTTTCATTTTCTTCGGTAACCGTTGTTTCTGTATCTACTACCTGGTTGCCCTGGAAAAGGTCATTTGAAGAAAAGAAGATAAACCCGATCCCGAAGGCAACCACAAGGACTGCCGCGATCTTTAGAAACAGGTACTTGTTCGAAGAAGCCTGCTCTTTCTTTTGCTTCGGAAAAGCCGTATCAAGTTTCGCTTCAAATCTTTTTTGATGGCCTTGCTGCAATTTATCGGCAGGAAGGGTTTTATCTTCCTGAAACATTTTTCTAATATCCTGTGCCATGACGTAAGTCTTTTAATTCTTCCTGTAGTTTTTTCTTTCCTCTGTGCACCAGGGTTCTCGATGCAACGGGGGTAATGTTCAATATCTCGGCGATCTCTTCATGATCGTATCCTTCCAGCAGGTACAACATCAGGGGGTATTTGTATTTTTCGGGCAGTTGTTCCATTTTTTTCTTCACTTCTTCCACTCCAATTCCGTCATCTATGCTCCAGTTCTCCTCTTCTTCCACCGTACCCAGTACCTGTTCATTTATGGCTGTTAGTTCCAGTTTCTTTGCCTTTAGTTTATCCAGGCATTTATTGATCACTATTCTCTTCAGCCAGGCTCCAAAGGTCACTTCTCCGTTGAATTGATGCAGTTTTTGAAAGGCTTTGACAAAGGCTTCCTGCATGGCATCTTCAGCTTCAAAAGAATCCTTGATGAAACGCTTTGCCACATAATACATGCCCTCACAGTACTTGTTGTACAGCTTGAGCTGGGCCCGGCGGTCATTCTGCCTGCAAGCTTCTATTAATTGATGTTGTATCAAAATAACTTTTTTGGTTGCTGTTCACTTTAAAGACGACGGTAATTGCTACGCGTTGCAAAAACACCGTAAAATATTTTATTTTTTCTGAATTAAAGGTAAGGTGTTTTACACAATCCCCTTTCAATTAAGGCATCTTCGGTATTACCTGAAAAAAAGGCAAAAAAAAGAAGCACTTGAAAAAGTGCTTCCCTTCTGTTCAACTAATTAAACATCAACAATTATTCTTCATCGAGTAACAAATTCAGGGTTACATCCATATTATCCATAGTAGCTCGGGAGAAAGGACAAAGCTCATAAGCTTCATCCACCAACTCTTCGCCGGTTTCCACATCTACACCGGGAAGATAGGAGTCAATGGTAAGGGAAAGTTGCTGCTCCCCTTCTTCATTGGTTCCCAGTTCTACGGCTGCAGTTACCGTAAAATCCCCGAGGTCAATATTTTGATTTCCGGCAGCAGTTTTAAGGGCACTTCCGTAACTAGCCGCATATGCCGCCGCAAAAAGCTGTTCGGGGTTGGTCCTTTCTTTTCCCGCAGCAGTCGCCGGGTTTCCAAGATCAAAGTCCAGGATCCCGTCATCACTGCGAACATGGCCTTCGCGCCCGTCATTATTTGTAGCGGTTGCTGTATACAAAGTCTTCATATTGATCTTTATTTTATTAATTTAGTACTTCAATATACAAATAAGATTTCCAGTTTGACCAAAGAATCGGCTTTAAATGAATCTGAAGGCACCCGGCCTTCATCGGGAGTAAACGCCGACCTGGCTAAAAAGATCAGGGCCCGCCGGAAAAAAGAAATTTCCACAGAAGAACTTTTTCAGAAGATAAAAGAAGGAGATAAAGCCGCGCTGAGCAAAGGGATCACCCTCATTGAAAGCAGCAATCCACTATCTCAGGAGAAGGCTGCAGACCTGATAGAAAAATGCCTGCCTTTCGCCAATAGATCCATACGAATAGGGATCACCGGTGTTCCGGGAGTGGGAAAGAGCACCTTCATTGAAGCCTTCGGCGGACATTTAGCCGAGTCGGGTAAAAAAGTCGCCGTGCTTGCCGTTGACCCCACGAGTACAGTTTCCCGCGGAAGTATCCTGGGAGACAAGACCCGAATGGAAACGCTGGTGAACCATGAAAATGCCTATATACGGCCTTCCCCTTCGGGCGATTCTCTTGGCGGGGTCGCCAAAAAGACCCGGGAATCGATCATTCTATGTGAAGCTGCCGGCTTTGATACCCTTCTCATTGAAACAGTGGGAGTAGGCCAAAGTGAGACCACCGTGCACAGCATGACCGATTTTTTCCTGTTACTCAAGCTGGCCGGTGCCGGCGACGAGCTGCAGGGGATCAAACGTGGAATTATGGAAATGGCCGATGCCATTGTGATCAATAAGGCCGACGGCGAAAACCTAAAACCGGCCAAACAGGCCCGGGCCGAATTCCGCAGGGCGCTTCACCTCTACCCGGCCAAGAACAGTGGCTGGCAACCCAAAGTCCTTCTTTGCAGTGCCCTTGAAAAAACCGGGATCG
>OGCK01000246.1_pt1 | contig 11228 bp, 12 predicted proteins | sample 1570051 | NCBI WGS metagenome assembly OGCK01 (sample SAMN06266181, study PRJEB24510) | hot springs metagenome | isolation source: hot spring sediment | place: USA: Zodletone Spring, Oklahoma | collected 2013-12-03 | reverse complement strand
TTCAAGTTACCTTTACACTTTATGCTTCGTTAAGTGTGAAAGTGTCAAGGTAAAAAGCAAGGTTTCTGAACCTTGCCGCTATCATACCACGAAAACCAAACAAGGTCAAAATGCACTTATTGTTCATCTCGCAAAAACACGAGGACATCACGGCGGAACTGCCTGCCACCCGCCGGATGGCCCATATTCTCGTAAAGGCAGAGTTTGGCATTGGGGATGCCGGCCGCCATCTCGCGGAACAAGGTCGGGCTGTAGAAAAAGTCGCCTACGCCGCCGGCCACCAGCGTGGGCGCAGTGATCTCGGCCAGACGATCCTTGAAGGCAAGCTTGTCTTCGGCCTCGACGGTGGCGACCAAGTCAGTGGGGTCTCCGGGCGCGTTGAAAGACAGCAGCCACGCACTCAGCCAGACGAGCGGTTGCGCAAGCCATTTTCCGAAACCCACCTGCGGGAAAATTGTGCCCACCAGCACAGCCCAGGCTTGCACCCAACGCCCCTGCCGCGCCAGACGGGCCATGTCCAATTGCAATTGCTTCGCGGCGGCGTTCAACGTGTGCGCGCTGGAATGGATGACCAGTCGCCGCACTAAATCGGGATGGTCGGCGGCGAAGTGCAAGGCGATGGAGCCGCCGGTTGAGATGCCCAACACGTCCACCGGCCCGCCGAATTCTTCCCGGATCATCACGGCGCAATCGTCCGCCATGTCGCCTAGCGTGTAGCCGTGCGGCGGCCGCGGTTTGCGGAGCACGCCGTAGAGTGTGTAGTCGTTTTCCAGGAATTTGTACGGCATAAGCATCACGGCTTGTGGCTTGTGTTCAAACGTCAGCCCCTGAAAGATGACCAAAGGCCGTGGTCCGTGGCCCGTGCGTTTGTAGGGCAGGCCATTGCGGAAATATCCGGTTTTTGCAGATGACGGCATGATTTACCTCCTGATTGAATGTCAAAAAACCGGATTTTTGACTCTATGCCTGCGAGATAAGTCTACCCGTGAAAAATCCGGTTTTTGGGGTAGCGTCAACGTTGCCCGGCAATGTCTTTGTACGTGATGGCCGGATGATGATACCGCGCGGTGATCGGGGTGGATGATAGTACCGGGAACCTGGATTTGACTTGTATGGCGTGTTGCGGGCAGTAGTTGATGCAAGCGAAACAGCCATAACACTTGACCGTCTCTTGCCACACCGATTTCTGGTTGACGATCTGTATTTTGTGACTGAGGCAAACCTTCTCGCAAATGCCGCAGCCGGTGCATGTCTCATCGCTGTAGAAGTGTGATAAATCCTGATACATATAGCGGTGCAATTCATAGTTGAGGGACTTGGGAATCCATGAAAACAGTGCCTTTTGCCAATGCGGGATGACATAGTCCGCATCCGTGTCCTCCGCAAGATAGGCTTTGCGGGCAAGAATATTTTGGCTGAAGGTATCCAGCTTGCGCTGCATCTCCGCTTCCAGAAACGCCATACGTTCTTCCGTCGCCAACGCGGGCAGGTTTTCTTTTCCAAGCGGGTGATTCCAGGGCATGGTGATGTTGATCTGCGCATCCAACCGGCGGTCCTGTCTTTTCAACAACTCGTTGATGTAATCGAAGGCGTCCGAGGGTGTGCCGCCGCGCGTACACAGCGCAAAGAGATAGCGAGCGGAAGCGACGTTAACCCTTTCCAGGAAATCGTGTAGGGGAATCGGCAGCGTCAGGCAGAAGTTGGGAAAGACAAAGCCCACGGTATCTGCTGTCGTCTTGATTGGCTCCTCATGCAACAAACGCACGATAGGCACGAGGATGGATTCCGGGAGCCGTTTTTGCAGTTCCCGCGCGACGTGCAAAGAATTCCCCGTGCCGGAGAAATAATAGATTTCAGTGCTCATATTCCCTCTGAACTCACTTCGTCAAAGCGCCCTTGCGACGCAAAAATACCATAGCAACGATGACGGCCATCACCGCCATCCCGACGCCAAATTCGGTGGTGATATAGGTCGTAAAACCGGTATCCCGCGTCAACCGGTCGAAAATGTTTTGGGTAAAGATGTTGTGACTCGCGTGCAAGATCGCCGCCGTCCACACACTCCCCGACTTGAGGCGTAACCAGGCGAAGGCAAAGCTGATGCCAATAACCAGTACGCTAAAACAAAGCAGTGCGACCCAGCGCGGCGCGTTGGCGTGATAGTCCGCAAACAAGATCAAGGGGTAATGCCAGACCGCCCAAATTGCGCCGCTGATGAGGGCAACGTTGGTGAAGGAGGTTAGTTTTGCCAGTTGCGGAACCAGCAGCCCACGCCAGCCGATTTCTTCGCCCAACGCCGGGAAGAAGCCGCCCAAGAGGAAAAGCAGCGTCGCGTTGTTAAAAACGAAGGCTAACAACGTCTGCCCCTCCGGCACGTTCTCCGTGGTGAACGCCCCCCACCCTAAAAGCCAGGTGAGCCCATACACCACACCCGCATAGGCGATCGGCAACGCATAACTGAGCAAGAGATAGCGCCCCGGGCCGCGCGCCCACCCCAAGCCGCGCAAGTTGCGTTGGAAGATGAAAGTAGTGAGCAGCGCGGCGATGCCGGGACTCCACATCAGCCCCAGGATATACATTTGCCCCGCGCTCAGTTGGCCCACCCGGCCAATTAACACCCAAAAGATAGCGCTAAGTGCGAACGTAAGCAACAAAAATGTGATAATGCGTTGATGCACCTTTTGATCGTCCATTGCTCCCCCTATAACTTAGGGAAGAATTTGCCGCGCCCACTCCGCCGCACGCTCCAGCTCTCCATCCTTCAGCGGGCCTTCTGAACCGTCGACGAAGAATCCCGCCGGCGGCATGGCCTGCACGCCGCCCTTTTTCGCCAACCGGGTCGCCATCGGTTCGGCAGCGTAGCCGAAGATTTTGACAAATAGAGTCAGGACACTATTGTTAACTTCCTTAACATCCATGCGCGTGTCAAAGGCCGCCACCTTAACGCCTTTGAGCGCCCCTGCCGGAATGTTTTTCAAAAATGTTTTGACGGGTTTCAATGCTTGAAACGCCTGCGTCGGCGAACCAACGATAAGCACGTCCAGATCGGCCAGATACTCCGGCTTAACGTCACCCACGCGGAGCGTTTGCGCACCCAATGCATCCCCTATCGCCTGCGCGACTTTTTCCGTATTGCCAAAAACCGAATCGTAAACAACCAAAGCTTTCACGATACCCTTCCTTTGAGCAAAATAAGAATAATAACCATAGCCGTCACCAGCAGCACCGGCGCGATTCTGTGAACGGTCAACATAAGCCCATAATCAACGTTGCCTATACTCATAAACGCGCCGCTGACGAACAGCGCCACCACGCAAAGCACCGCCACAACGAGCAAGGCGACGATCAGCGTTGGGGAATCAACGCGCTTGAGTAATTTGACGACCTGCACCCCAGTGGCAACGACCGCACCGAGAGCTATCAGCTTGTGAATGTTGAAGAGGATACCATTGTACGGCTTGCCCAAATGACTCAACCAGAAACCGAAAGCCAGGGTCAGGACAAAAGCAACAACGGGAAGTGCAAGTTTCGATAACATACCCTACCTCCCACTGAACTACCCAGTGGCATCGCGGGCATACCCCGTGTAAACCGAAAGCGGCAGCATGGTCAAAATCAGAGCCAGGCCAAAGTACATAATGCTCTTCAGAAAATCGTTGAAAAAGTACCCCACCGGGAACTGTCCTAATAACCATACCAGCAAGAGCACCAGTGGCCAGGGCCACAATTTGGCAGCGAAACGAGTGATGCCACCAGACTGCCGGGTTAACGGCTTGTTGATCTGCGTTCCTGCCGCGCCGCCCACCAAACCGATGATGGGCGGAAAGATGCCGCCGCCGAACAGCAGCAGAGCAATTGAGAGCAAAAGCAACACAGCGCCCCCACGCTTGCGTTGAATAAATCCCACTGACCAGGTCAGAACCGCCAGGCCGAGAATCACGGCCAGGATACCAGTGATCAGAAAATTGGGAATGATCGTCATCGCCGGTTCGCAGGTGTTCCAGATTTTTTCCGGCACGCACGGCGATCCCATAGAAGCGATCATCACCCCTTCAGGCCGGCTGTTACCCTGCAAGATTTCGAAATAGCCATGCTCCACTCCCGCGCCCCCGGCAACAATGCCTAACCATGTCGCGACAGTCTTGGTTGCTTTTCTCATTTAAACCCCCGGTTAAAGTTTTTCGACCAGACCGCTCGCCCAGGCCTGGATGGCGTCCCAATCGCGGACGTCGCTGGCCTGCTGGCCATGCAGCGGGCTGGCAGGCAGCGCGGCCAGCAAATTCATGGGGAACTTCAAATTGGCCGGGTCATACTTGCCGCCGAACAATTCCACCGTGGCTGGCTTGAGCCAGGGATACTTGCCCAATTGGCCGTCCAGTTGGGCGCGCACGTCCTCCCATCCCTCGTCGGCGTGCGTCGGCCCTAACGTAAAGATGGCGACGGGCAGTTTCGCCAGCGCCGCTTGATGCTGCGTCAGGAAACGCTGTGCATCCTTGAGCCAGCTTCCGATGTAAAGCGGCGCGCCCAACACGATGGCACGGTAGCCTTCCAACGTCCGCACCTGCTTTGCAGGTTGAACGTCCGCCGTCAGGCCATTTTCACGCAGTGTCGCCGCAACTTTTTCGGCAACCTCCTGTGTGGACCCATAACGGGTCGCATAAGTAACAAGAATCGAATCTGACATAGGTCTCTCCTTTCTTCAAAAAATAGCAAGGTTATAGAATGATAGAATCAAAAAGTTGCAAATTCTCACCCTGGAGCAATTTCACACACACTTCCCGTGTATCTTCTCAAAAAGTCGGGGTAATGTAGCCGAGGTTTCTATACCTCGCAGACCTAACGCGCTATGGAAAGCGCGGCTACGTCGGCAATACCCCGGACTATTGAGATGATACCTTCCCGTTTATATTACGAGAAAATCGTCGATTGGTTTCGCGCATCTGGAACATCCCGCCCAAGTTTGAACAGTCCCACAGACATCATCACCCACCACACCAACCATAGCAGGCCGCTGACAGGCATCAAAATGGCAGCCAGGGACGGAGCGATGAGCAGACTGGCATGATTTGCCATTGTGGATAGCCCTCCCAGAATCCCCACGTAAGCGGTGATTTTGTTGAAAGTATCGCTGCGCAGGATAACCACAGAGACGATCAGGCCAGCCACGGCAATGAAGAAAAAGCCAGTCGTTTCCGGGGTGGCGCGGATTGGCGCGTGTATCGCCTGTCCCGCGGCTAGAAGTTGCGCGCGTTGTGCGTCCGTGGTCGCCGCCGCGTATTGCTCGCTGAGGGAAAGTATGGCTGTGACCATGTCTGCGCGCGTTGAGACAAAGAGCGCGATCCCCAAAAAAGCAACAAAAGCGGCGATAACCATTGCCGATGGGTTGTCGCGTTTGAGGGCCATGACAAGGGCCAGGAACATGATCCCCAACAGCGCAATAGAAAGAACGTCTGGAGCGTTAAGGAAAAGCAACCCCAAAATTTTATCGCGTTGGAACAAAGCAAACCATTCTGCGGGAGTGACAGGATACGCTACACCGGAGACTATGATCGCGAAAAACTCGCTCACATAGAGCGCCAACGTAATCAGTGGCGCCACGCCCCCCATCCGGTAGAGATTTTTCCAGGTGGATCTTTCTGTATGGGAGCTCATTTTTCCTCCCTTCTTGCGAGCTGGAAGAGCTTAAGCGCGATCAAAACATACCAGATCAGCCGAAACGGGGCGGAGAGGGTCGGAGGCAACCAGATAATCGCCGGCGCAAAAGCCAGAGTCACAAAGTAAGCCAGCCCAAGTCCATTGGCCAGTATCCCCGCGATGGCCGTTGCTTTGCTGAAGACAGCGCTCCGCAGCATCACAATGGAAATTATCAAGCCGGAGAGCAGCACCAGGAACAGACTCACGTACAAGCCTATTCCCCGCTGGTTGATCGCCAGCAGCGCCTCCCCGCCCGCCAGCAGCAGCGCGCGCTGCGTCTCGGTGCTCGCCGCCGCGTACTGCTCGCTGAGGGCCGCTAAAGCAAGGGCTTGATTCGAGGCCAGGGAGACCGCAATCCCGATCAGGCCAAAGACGGTGGCAATCACCAGAGCACTCCTGTTGGTTCGCCTGAGCGCGCCGTAGAGCGCGAGAAACATCAGCCCCACAAGGACATATTCGACCAGGTCAAAGACGCCCAGCAGGGTCAATCCGACAAAGCGATAGGCTTGTAGAACGGCAAACCAGTCGGGCGCACTGACCGGGAGCGTCTCGGGCATCGCAAAAACCCCAAAGCCGTTGGAAACGTCGAATTCTGCCCCCAAACTTCTCCTGAAGACGAGGGCAGCGAGCAGAGCCGCCACGCCGCCCACCCGGTAAAGTGATTTCCATGCAGCCCCGCCGGTTTCAGTGGTAGTTACATTATCCATCTATTACACCTCCTGCGCAAATAGCTTAGGATCGCCCGCATCTTGCGGGCATGCCGTCAAGATGACGGCGTTCCTCAAACATTTTCGTTCTTTGTGATGAGTCCCCACTCATGGTGACTCTTATTCTTTTGCAGCAGACACGCTCTTCATCAACCTGTAAGCCAATGGCCCAACCCAACCCTTGAACGTGCGCGCGCGCAAGGCCTGATCCAGGTCGCGAATCAAATCGTCCGCGCTTTCCAGGCCGATGCTGGCACGCACGATGCCCTCACCCGTCCACTCGCGGATGTGGCGCTTCTGCTCCTCGGTATAAAACGGCATCGCATCAATGTACATATCGGTAGGATAGTAGAACAGTAGGCTATGGGCGTGTCCCAGGGAGGTGGCATAGGAGAACAGCCGAATCTTCTCCGCCAGCGTGATAGCCGCGCCCAGGCCTCCCTTGAGGCGGAATGTCAACATCCCCCCAAAGTCGGCCATCTGCCGGGCGGCCAGCGTATGGTGCGGGTGGCTTTCCAGGCCCGGATAGAAGACCCGTTCCACCTTTGGATGGCTTTCCAGGAATTGGGCGACGCGCAGAGCGTTCTCGCAGTGCTGCTGCATCCGCTGCGGCAAGGTGATCAATCCTCGCGAGATCAACCAGGCGTTGAAGGGGCTGAGCGCGCCGCCGAGATGGACCAGCATGTCCTTACGGATGCGCTGGATATGCTTCTCGTCTCCCAGAACCGCGCCGCCGAGTGCGTCCCCATGACCGTTGAGGTACTTCGTCAGGCTGTGCAAGACAAAATCCGCGCCCAGGGTGAGGGGCTTTTGCAGGCTAGGGCCGGCCCAGGTTGAATCCACGGCCAGCGGGACCCCCGCCCCGTGCGTGATCCCGGCCAGCGCGGCGATATCCGCGATGCGCAGGATGGGATTAACCGGCGTCTCGACGTAGAGCAGCTTCGTATTGGGACGCAGCGCGGCGCGCACCTGATCCAGATCGCTTGTGTCCACCAGGCTGACCTCGATCCCGAAGCGCGGCAAGTGCAGGCCGAACAACTCGACCGAACCGGCGTAGCAGACCTCGCTGGCGATCAGGTGATCGCCGCTGCTGAACAAGGTGAAGGTCAGCGCCGACACCGCTGCCATGCCGCTGGCGGTGACGACGGCAGCTTCGGCCCCTTCCAACGCAGACAGGCGGTCTTCGAGCGCGCGCAAGGTCGGATTGCCCCAGCGCGTGTAGGCGAAGGGCGGGCGCGAGGAGTCCATCATCAGCGCGTCGAACAGCTTGACGCCGAATTTGGGCAGCTTGAAGGTCGTCGCCATGTGCAACGGCTGGCGCAGCGCGCCCGTGGCCGGGTCGGCGCTTTCGCCCGCGTGGATAGCTAGGGTCTCAAAGTCGAATTCATCCATAGGCACCTCACTACTTTTCCCGCCAGATTGCTTGCAACGCGCGATAATCCAAGAGAATGATGCCCTCTTCAATTAAATAGGTTTTCACAAATTAATAGAATTTCCTTCCCGATTACTCCATAATCGTCACAAGACCGGCTTCACCGTCAATCCATAAGCGCGCATTGTCGGGTATGGCGTCCCAATCTTCTTCTGGCAAATTCACAAAGGGTATACCACATTCACGCGCTATCTGGGTGGCATGCTGCAACTGAACCCCGCGTACGGTAATCAAGCCTTTGATCACCATGAATAGCGACAACCAATCGGGTCGCCAATATCTCGCTTTGGGGCAAACCAGAATGTGCTCACTGGTCAGCGAACTTAACAGCGCCGGATCGTCTAACGTTTCGATCTTCCTCGAAAGGCCAATCGCTCGCCCCGGCGAAAACCCGTTCCCCTGAAATGTGCTTTTCTCAGCAATGTCAGGGCGAGCATCACACGCGGCCATGTGTTCTTCTGGCGCGAGATCAGGAGATGCTCCCAAAAACGGTGGGGGTGTTAAACGCCGGTGGCTTTCATACTCGTGTTTGCGTGCTAAATACAGCTCCCGGTAACTTCGGACATCGTCAACTTTGGCGATCTCAACCAGATCCTCCACGGTCAGCAGCAAGATGTCGGTGATCGTATCCAGCAACCCTTCTTCCACCAGCGCGCTGCCGGTCTGGCGCAGCAAGTCTGCCAGGCGCGTCGAGATGACATAGTGCCAACTGCGGTCGTCCAACACCGGCGTCCAGAAATAGGTCCAGGCGAGGATACGATCCAGGCGTCTTTGTAACGCCGGATCACAGTGCGCTGTTTTTTGACGCAATAACGCTTCCTGGGCTTTTCGCTCGGCGATGCCTTTTTCCAAAACCTCGCTGGCATTCTGCGCCTGTCCGAGCAGCGCGGTTTTGATGATGAACAAAATGGGTGTGGGATCCTTACTCCAAAGACTCCAGGGCCTGAACAGATGCGGCGGGCAGATGCCAAATTGCCAGCAGAAGGCGATGTAGTCTTTCAAAAAGCGGCTGTCGGGACAATGCGCTAATAAAGCCGGGAGAATGGTTTCCGGTGGCTCACGGAGAAAAATGTCCCGAACGCGCTCTTCATGGATCGACCGTCCCAACGCTTGCGCCGCTTTTGTCCGTTCATGCGAGCAACTCGGCAGACCTTGCAGCAACTTCTCATAGGCGAAGCCCGGCGCGATGTCCTCGATCAATGCCTTGAGGAGATACTCGCACGTAAAACCCAGCCATTGCGGCGCGGCCCAGACGGCGGCCTGCATAGCATCTTCACACCGGTAGCACGCCACCAACAGCGCGATTAAGTCCCTTGCCTGTGTCGCCGGTTGCTGCGCTTCCGCTATGCGGCGACACCTGTCAATGACCCTCGCCTTTTGCGCCAGCCACGCTTGTTCAAGCTCCGCTTCGTTTTCACACAGCCATTGTTCTGTCCATTCGCGATCATCCCGACCGGTCGCCCACCCCCATTCCGCCCCGTAGCGATAGCCGTTGAAATCACGCTCGTAGCCCACCCGGCGCGGGAAAATATCGCCCGGCACAAGATTGCGATGCCACAGTTCCAGCGCCCAGCGGTTGCGGAAAAGAGGCGCGACGAGGGACTTCCCTTCTTCGGCCTGGGTATACCATACCGGCTCCAACGGCGTCCAGGTCAGTTTGGCCTCCTCAGCAGAAAGTTCGTGCGGGAAAAAGCGTGGCAGGGCCACAATAGGACGCACCTGGACAAGATACAGTTCACCGCCGCTCACTGCCCATTCAATATCCACGCGTTGATCGAAGGTCCTATCCAGACGCAAAGCCAGTCGGCCGATCTGCGCGACCATCGCATCAGAGAGAGAAGCCATCGCGCTTTTGTCATCCGGCAACGCGACCTCTTTGACGCCAGTCCCATCTGATATGAGCGCAGCCGGTTTTTCAGCGATATACCTTTCCAGGATATGGCCCGTATCCCATCCCAGCACAAACCTGTCCGCGGGCGATTCGCCATCCACGATACGCTGCGCCAATCCCCAGGTGGAATTGAGAACAAAGCGCCACGGATTTCCCGTCAGGGGATCTGCGGTAAAAATGAGGCCGGCACTATCCGCCGGGAGGACTTCCTGAACGAGAACAGCCATGGAGTCGGGGGCGATGTCAAGCCCCTTGCGTCGGGTATACCCCACCGCCTGGGGTGTCCAGGCCGAACACCAACACAAGCGAAGGCTCTCCCAAAGCGCCTCAAGCGTCGCTATGCCCACGAAACTCTTGAAAATCCCGGCAAAACTGGCCGTCGCTGAGTCTTCTTGAACGCCGGATGAACGAACCGCTAAGCCAGCCGGTGCACTCGTAAAAAGCTTTTCGGCATAAGATTCAACTTCAGCCCTGACTTCGTCTGACATAGGAGCAGCCAGAACCATAGACCGCAAACGCTCATAGTGCTGCCACTGGTCGTTTCTATCCTCCCACTCCTTTTCGAGAAAATCTCTGATAGGCGCTATGAGTCCATTCGCTTCCAGGAAATGCGTCAACACATCCCTGGTCACGATGAACCCTGCGGGAACGCGAACCCCCAGGGCCGCCGCCCTGGCCAGATTTGCCGCTTTGCCGCCCACTTGAGAAGCATTTTCTGCGGCAGATAAATCTACACAATAGACAGAATCAGACATCGCAATAGGTCCGAACAAATCGCCGAAGTTCTCTTGGTGATTTGATATGAAAGACATCCTTACCGGCGCGATAACGCTCGACCATATCGAGCAGTTTTGGCCGCGCGCGGTGGTGAATCTGCCAGATCATCTTCAACAACGGCCACGTCACCGGCAGCATCGGACAACCTTCCGGGCCATCTAATCGCGGGCGAAAAAGACAGGCGACTTGCCGCTTGATCGTCCACCAGTAGTGCACGGTCAGTGGAAGATCAACAAGGATGATCGTATCTGACGCGGCGAATCGCGCTTCAATCAAATCGAAAGGCCCCCAGCCGTCGATAATCCACCGCTCTTCGGCGAGAATGTGATCATGTTCACGTTTGACTTCGTCGTAGGAAGCTGCCGTCCAGCCGGGCTTCCACTGAATCTGGTCGATGGGAAAGAGCGGCAATTGCCGCGCCTGGCTTAATTTGCGGCATAAGGTGGATTTGCCACCCCCTGCATTTCCGATGACAGCGATACGGGTCATGAGGCCATCCTAACTGCCAAAAAATAGTGGCCAACCGGAAACTGCAAAACGGAAAAAGTAATCATTCACATCGTTTGGCAAGAACTCACCCGTTATGTATTGCATAAAACCACCGTGCCGATAGTTGGGATTGAAGTTTTTCTTCCAACACAACGCCAGGTTGTCAGCATCCCAAGCAACTACAGAGCTCAAAGCAATAGTCCCTGGTTCGATCACCAAGTAAGATCTGTCTCTTATA
>OGCK01000245.1_pt1 | contig 11235 bp, 9 predicted proteins | sample 1570051 | NCBI WGS metagenome assembly OGCK01 (sample SAMN06266181, study PRJEB24510) | hot springs metagenome | isolation source: hot spring sediment | place: USA: Zodletone Spring, Oklahoma | collected 2013-12-03 | reverse complement strand
ATCTACACTATCCTCTTCGTCGGCAGCGTCAGATGTGTATAAGAGACAGGGTTCAGACTGAGCAGGTCGGTGATGTCATACCCGTGTGTGCTTCCGCTGACCGCCCGGAATATCGGTGAAACATACAGGGTTTTAATGCCCAGTTTACGAAGGTAGTCCAGGATCTTCTCCAGGTCTTTCAGATTGAAATCCCTGTGAAGCTGGAGCCTGTAGGTGGATACCGGGTGATATGTGCTCATGAGCCGGTTTGTTCGGGTTCGCTGCCATAGATAACCATGGATCTCCCCATCAGTGTAAAACGGTCATCCGCTGTGAGGATGTCGGGACTGGACTCACCGGGTCCGCCCCAGCGTTCGGAAGCTGAGTCTGCCAGTTTCACCAGTTTACCCCTGATTCCCGATGGTACGCTCACAGGCCGGTTCTCTGCACTGTAATTCAGAAAGGCAAGGATCCTCTCCGAATCCCGCCACCTTTCCAGGATAAAAACCATCTCCTTTTCATGCACCAACAAATTCCGCCTGTCCGGATCCTTCAGCACCGGATGGGTTTTTCGAAGCCTGATCAGGGTCCTGTAATAATCGAGCATCCATTCCTGCTCCTTCTGCCTGCTGAAATCCCAGGAGAGTTTTGATTGATTGAATGTGTCCTGCGACGAAGGATCCGGCGCCGGTTCCCCGTTTTTACGGAATGCTTCAAATTCCTTCTCCCTACCTCTTCGGACCTGCTCGTTCAATTTTTCATCCAGGTGGCTTACAAAATACAGAAAGGGATTCCGTTCACCATATTCCTCTCCCATGAACAGCATGGGAACATTGGGGGTGACGAACATGGTACCCGCGGCGAGTTTCGCGGTTTCAAAATCAGTCAGGGTGATCAGCCTGTCGCCCTGCATCCGGTTCCCGACCTGGTCGTGGTTCTGGGAAAAGATCACAAACTGGCCTGCCGGGCTGTTCTCCGCCGAATTCCCATAGGTCTTTCTGCGGAACGGGGAGTACCGGCCGTCATAGACAAACGTGTCACGGATGGCAGCGGAAAGATCTTCAGGCTCCCCGTAATCCATGTAATAACCCTTCTTCTCGCCTGTAACCAGCGTGTGCAGGGCATGATGAAAATCGTCCGACCATTGTGCGTCCAGTCCGTACCCGCCCCTGTCAGCCGGCGAGATGTACCGTACATCATTGAGATTGGATTCGGCGATCAGATGATATTCCCTACCCGTCTCCCTGCCCAGCTGCTCCAGGTTCTCCGCTATTTCCTGCAGGATGTGCTTCGCGCCGAAGTCATAGATTGCATGCACCGCATCCAGCCGCAGCGCGTCCATGTGAAAATCGCGGCACCACATGAGGGCATTCCGGATAAAATAGTTCCTTACCCCGTCGCTGTATGCGCCGTCAAAATTCACCGGTTTCCCCCAGGGGGTGGAATAATGATCGGAAAAATAGGGTCCCGAACTGGGAAGGTAATTGCCTTCCGGTCCCAGGTGGTTGTACACCACATCCAGGATCACCGCCAGTCCCTTCCGGTGACATGCATTCACCAGCGTCATCAATCCTTTTGCCCCGCCGTATGTATCCTGCACCGCGAAAGGGTACACCCCGTCATAGCCCCAGTTCCGGCTGCCGCTGAACTGGGCCACCGGCATAATCTCGATTGCATTGACTCCCAAATCCTTCAGATAGTCCAGCCGGCTGCGGATCCCTTCGAAATTTCCCTCCGGTGTGAATGTTCCTGCATGAAGCTCATAGATGATCATGTTTGAAACAGGGATCCCTTCCCAATCCGTGTCGCTCCAGTTGAAATCGTTCAGCCAGATCACTTCCGAGGGACCGTGCACGCCTTCCGGCTGTGAAAGAGATGCGGGATCCGGGACGGGATCTCCGTCATCGATCCTGTATTTATAGCGGGTGCCTGGTTTGATCTCCTCCAGTGACTTTTCCCAGTAACAGTTTTCTGTCTTTTCCAGGGGGGTTTCCTCCTCACCGGGGAACAGTACCAGGCTGACCGCTCCGGCAAGCGGAGCCCAGATGCGGAAAAGACACCGGTCGCCTTCCTCCATCACAGGATAAACAGCTGGGTACTTCATGGAATTAAGATATGAAACATTGCTGTGAAAATTAAATTTATGAAATTTGCGGGTTAACAAAAGTACGGATCGATTGTTTGTTCCAAAGAGATATGAAAGATTATAAAGGGATCGTCCTGCTGGGGAAGCCTTATCCGCTGGGGGCCACATATGATGGGGAAGGGGTGAATTTTGCGCTTTTCAGCGAGAATGCCACCGGCGTGAAATTATGCCTGTTCAATGATCCTGCAGATTCCCGGGAATGCGAGCATGTGAATATGGAGGAAGTCACCGATTATGTCTGGCATGTGTACCTTCCCGGGATCAGGCCCGGCCAGTTGTATGGTTACAGGGTGTACGGAAGATACATGCCCAAAAAGGGGATCCGTTTCAATCCACAGAAACTGCTGATCGATCCCTATGCAAAGGCGATCCAGGGACGCATCGAAGTAAAGGACAGCATGTTCGATTATACATTCGGACCCGGTGTGAAAAAGGGTGTGTTTGAAAAGAATATCATTGACAGCTCGGCGGAGGTGAACAAATCCGTTGTGATCGATACGGCTTTTGACTGGGAAGGGGTGCGGAGGCCCGAAACATCCATGCACAATTCGATCATCTATGAGTTGCATGTGAAGGGTTTTACCGCCAGGCATCCCGGACTGCCGGAGAACGAGCGGGGCACATACAGGGGCCTTGCCAATCCATTGATCATTGATTATTTCAGGAATCTGGGGATCACCGCCATCGAGCTGATGCCCATCCACCATTTCATGCATAACAAGTACCTGCTGGAGAAAGGGCTTTCCGACTACTGGGGGTATAATTCCATCGGTTATTTCGCTCCCCATGCGGAATACAGCGCATCGGGGATGTCCGGGGAGCAGGTCACGGAATTCAAGGAAATGGTGAAAGCCTATCACCGGGCAGGGATCGAGGTGATCCTGGATGTGGTGTACAACCACACGGGGGAGGGGAACCACCTGGGTCCGACGCTTGCTTTCCGGGGGATCGACAACCGGAACTATTACCGCATGGATCCCAAGCATTCCCTCTACTATACCGACTACACGGGTACGGGCAATACTCTGAATATGCTGAGCAGCAGGACACTGCAGCTTGTCATGGACAGCCTGCGGTACTGGGCCACCGAGATGCAGGTTGACGGGTTCCGATTCGACCTGGCTTCCGCCCTGGCCAGGGGGCTGTACGACGTGGGAAAGTTGTCCACCTTCCTGGATACGATCCACCAGGACCCCACCATCTCCCAGCTCAAGCTGATCGCGGAACCCTGGGACCTGGGGGAAGGGGGTTATCAGGTGGGGAATTTCCCGGTCCTCTGGGCCGAATGGAACGGCAAATACCGGGACTCTGTGAGGAAATTCTGGCGGGGGGACGAGAGCCAGGTGAACGAGCTGGCCTACCGGCTCAGTGGCAGCAGCGACCTGTACGCGGATACCGGGAAGCGCCCCTCCTCAAGCATCAATTTCGTGACGGCCCACGACGGCTTTACCCTGCACGACCTTGTCTCCTACAACCAGAAATACAATGAGGCCAATGGCGAGGACAACAGGGACGGGGAGGACCATAACATCAGCTGGAACAGCGGGGTGGAGGGTCCCACCGACGACCCGGAGATCATCGTCCTCAGGGAGAAAAGAAAAAGAAATTTCCTGGCCACCCTGCTGCTGAGCCAGGGAGTGCCCATGATCAGTCACGGCGATGAATGCGGCCGCACCCAGCAGGGGAATAACAATGCCTATTGCCAGGACAATGAACTGGCCTGGATGGACTGGGATTGGGACGAGGACCGGCAGCAGCTTTTCGAATTCACGAGGCGGATGATCGGCATCCGCAATGCCTTTCCGGTGACCCACCGCAGGCGGTACTTCATGAACCGCCGCATCCAGGGTGAGGGCATCAGGGACATCCGGTGGCTCAATTCAGATGGCACGGACATGAGCCAGGAGGAGTGGGAGACCAGCTTCATCCGCTGCATGGGCATGCTGCTCAACGGGGAACTGATGCGGGAGATTGACCAGCACGGGAATGACCTGATGCAGGACATCCTGCTGATTCTGGTCAACAGCTGGTGGGAGCCAATCTCGTTCACCCTTCCCCACGAGGACCTGAGCATCAGGTGGGAAGTGCTGGTGGATACAGACCGTGAACCAATGCCCGATACCCCTGTATATGCGGAAAATGTCTACAAGATCAGCGGCAGGTCGCTGGTCCTGCTGAAGAATATCAGGTAGAGCAGCTGTTGCCCTGCCGTTTTGCCTCATGGCATCGCACAACGGCAAATTAAAAGGGTATCTCAATGGAGGTCATTTGCACATCCTTGACACACCGTACTGTCATTCCTGTTTTCATGGGGGCACCGATCATCCATGTTGCCCGACTCGTCGCTGAAAAGAGATAGAAGCAGCCCGCTCCATCTGCTGCATTTTCAGTTGATGACCACCAGAAACCCGCAGAACCCAGGTATTCAAATAAGGTGGTCGTGCGATATCCACCCGGAAGCGCCCGAAAACCGCTTTCATTGTCGGCCTGGTTGGGGATCATCCAGTGTTTTGTCCCGGCCTCTTTCAATTTGCCGCCTGCAACATCAGCTCCACCCAGTTCCGCGACCAGGTTACCCCAATCCTCTTCCGTGGGTACCCGCCAGCCCGCAGGGCATAATTTCTCTGTATTCACCGTGTACCAGTTATAAAGGGCACCGCAGGTGACGGAGGAGTATGAATTTGCAGGTTCGTTCCCATACCAGCAGTAGGCCGGGGTCGTTAATCCTGCCCATTCCACCTGATTGGTCACATGGGGGATATGTACACCGTCATGATATCTGGTGGTTCTCAAATTTTCATTCATCCATACCAGGTCACCTATCCTGATCCCTCTGTAAAGATTCCCGTCGATATCTGCAACCAGGTCCCACAATCCGAATGTTCCTGCATACCTCAACGGTTCAATTTGTTGCAGAAAATAATACAGTGTAACAGCATCCTGGGTGTCTGTCGGATCGGTCACTTTTCTTATCTGGCTTCCGGCGGAATCATGCACGGCCAGCACGTCGGCCAATCCCTGTGTTTCAGTGACCGTTCCAATACTGCCTGCCGTTCGGGCGCAGAAAGCAAAGGGAACACTGAGCAGATGGCTCGTTCCTGCCAGTGTATAGGCAGTTCCGCCTGCCGGGTCTATTTCGGTATGCACATACAAATGTCCCGAAGACCATTCAATATCTGTGAATGTTCCTGATTGCACAGCACCGGTTCCTATTTCAATGCTGGCAACACCGTCAGGTCCGGTTGCCGTGGTATGCGTTTCAGCATAAAGCACCGTATCTGCACCCGCATCCCTCGAGATGACAATATGCACGCCTATTTCCTGACCGGCAATGATATGGTGATTCAGATCACGGATCACCGACTGGTATCTGATGCTTTCGGGAGACTGGGCAGAAAGGCATACACTTATGAACGCGGGTATTGCAATGATCAATAATTTTTTCATGATGTTCGCTTTTTGATGTTTCAATGCCGCCTGAGGTCACTCAATCCTTTACGCACCGCACCGATAATCCGACTTCCTTGGCATAATTCTTCTCGCCATATGCACCCGAATTATTCAGAAGGACCGCACAAACTCCTGCTGCTGCAGAGTGTTCCGAAGAAGTCCAGAACAACGCAGCATTGCCGATGCCCGCATAACCGCCATCGGCGTTGCGCATGCCGGCGGGAAGAGCGGTGAAGCCGCTCAGGTTCGTGGCCAGGGTATTGGGGCTGTTCCAGTGTTTTGTCCCGTTTTCCTTGAGTTTGCCACCTGCAATTTCCGTACCTCCCACGAAACTGACCAGGGAATTGTAATCATCCTGCGAGGGTACATGCCAGCCGTCCGGACACAGATTTTCCGAAGAGACCGTATGCCAGTTGTACAATGCCCCGCACGTTACGGCAACTGGAGAATTCGATACCACATTTCCATACCAGCAATACCCTGGAGCAGTCAGGGCCGCCCAGTCAACGTCGGCTGTGACCGGTGATATGGCCGAATTGTCCTTCAGCGTGGTGGTCCTCAGGTTCTCCGCCATCCAGGTCTGTGTCCCGAGCCTGATGGTCGTATAGACATTGCCGTCTATATCTGTGATGAATCCGGCAAAATGCAGCGGAATAACACCCGATGCCCATAAGACTATGTCGGTATATGCTTTTGTGACCACGTCCTGGGGATGGGTGGGATTAACCACATTTTTTATCTGACTGTGTGCGTTGTTGTCGATGGCCAACACCTCGGCCAGCCCTTGTTTTTCATTGTAGTCACCTGTGAAATTTTCTGCATGATCCGCATACAATGCGTATGGCACGCTCACGATCTGACTTGTTGCCGTGATCGCGTAACTTAACTCATCGGTGGGATAGATCACTGTTCTGATAAAGTATGGCCCGTCCAGCCAGTCGATGGTCCCGATGGTTCCGGAAATGACATCCCCGGCCCCGATCTCAAGACTGATGATCCCATTCGCATTGGTTTTGCGCTTCTGGGTTTCTTCATACACAACGGTTCCGGACTCGGATCCCTGGAGGATCTGAATCTGCATCTGAATTTTTGTGTCGATCAGTAAGGTTCCGGAGGTATCCCGCATCACTGCCTGGTAACCGATTTTTTCAGGAGCCTGACCATACAGGCTTGCAGCCAGCAGGATAAACGTGTAAACAAGTATTTTTTTCATGAGATTGTAATTTTTTTGGTTTTCAATGACTTCATTCCTGATCCTGGTATCTTTGGCACTTATCTCTCAGGTTGTGTGTGAATTGTTTCTTCAATGGCTTCCAGGCGTGCTCTGAGCGACTCAATTTCCTTTTGCTGCGACTCAATTTCCTCCTGCTGCGCCTTGATGGCCTCGAGTAAAAGCGGCGTGATCTTGCTGTAATCCATACCGCTTGCATCGATGCCGTTCTGTTCATAAACCACTATTTCCGGCAACACCCTGCCTACTTCCTCGGCGATCATCCCCACATCATGCTGGCCTCCATGTTCCTGATCCCAGTCAAAATAAACTCCCCGGATCGCCTTGACTTTTTCAACAGGGTGGTCAATGGGGGTCAGGTTTTTCTTCCAGCGTATGGAGGAGCTGCCTCCGTAATTCACACCGGGCCCGTTGGCATAGAAATCGTAATTTGCCCCTTCGCCCCATACCCCGGTGCTGTTTGCTGCCAGCGCGATTCCGCGTACACCAATACTCATTGTTCCTGTTGCTTCTCCTGTTACCGCGCGACCCTGTGCTCCTGATGAAGTACCATAGACACCGTATCTGGGAGATTTTCCATAAACCCCATAACCTGAACCGGAACATGATTCTCCTTTGACACCGCATGTTTCTCCTGATTCTGAATAATCTAGACCAAGTACTCCTCCTCCTCCTGTGTATGATATTGAACTGCCATAAACTCCCCAGCCGTGTCGATCTGCTACCTCCGATAGATATATACCTTGTACACCGGCACCACCTCTTGTGTTTGTTTTTCCTTTTACTCCATATCCACCTCCAGTACTGCCGGAGTTATTTTCGCCATATATCCCACAACCCTCAGTTGCACCGTTATATCCCTCAATCGTATTTGAACAATAACCACCAGTTGAAGTTATTTTCAGCAGGGAACCATAATTCGCTGCTGAGGCGCTTGATGAGTATGGAAGATCCAGGCCGCTGGCATCGTTGGAAGCCACCCAGGTGGTTCCGTTCCATTTTATTACCTGTCCGCTTGTGGCGCCCATGGATGCGAGTTTGTCGGCCGTTACTGCAGCGTTCTGAATCTTATCTGCACTCACAACCAGGCTGCCCAGCTTGCTGTTTGATACCGCATTATCAGCCAGGTCTGCTGCAACAACGCTCCCATCCTGAATTTTTGAACTGTTGATGGCATTGTTGGCAATATCAGCACTGCTGACAGTGCCATCCAGAATTTTGGCAGAGGTGACGCCATTGTCCGCAATCTTCAGAGGGGTTGCAGCTGTCCCGCTGCCGGTCAGTGTGGCATCGCTCACAACCGCCTGTGTCCCCCAGTTGTCCCCTTCGGTGCCACCTGTGGGCAATGTCACTGATCCGCCGTTTTTATCCAGGGTCAGTATAGAGCCGCTGATGGTGATTTTTTGCAACTCGTTGGTCGCATCACCGTCTGCTTCAATTTCCACATTTCTGGCATGCAGCGCATAGGGCACGCTCAATAACTGCGATGTACCTGCTATGGTGTAGTTGGTGCCCCCATCAGGGTCTGTTTCCGTCTTCACAAAATATGGTCCTGCTGCCCAGTCTATCCCGGAGAATGTTCCTGTCACTGGCTCTCCCGTTCCAATTTCCAGACTTACCAGACCATTGGCACTGGTTTTGGGCGTATGCGTTTCTGCATAAACTGCAGTTCCGCTTTCCGATCCCTGCAAAATGCTGATTTGCATGCCAACCTGCGTGTCTGTTACCAGGGCATCGCTGCTGTTGCGGATGACTGCCTGGTAGCTCATGGATTGGGGTGATTGGGCGCAAACACCGGCCGTTAAAAGCATTGCTGCAAGAATGCTACATGTCTTTTTCATGGGTGGGTCCTCCTCAGTATTTAATGATTTTAAATGTCTTCATCCATTTACCATCCGTCAGTACATTCAGGTAATAGGTCCCTGCAACATATTGTTCCATGAGGATCGTGTATTCATCGCTGGTGATCCTTTCACTTTTCAGCAGCCTGCCGTTGTTGTCAATCAGCTGATACAGCAGATTCCGGTTTCCGGATTGTTCAACCTTCAATATCAGAAAGCCTGTAACAGGATTTGGATAGGCTCTGTAACCCAGTGCCATGTTATCAGCTTCATCCAATCCTATTACTACGGAAATTTCATAAGGCTGCTGTACCCCTTCGGTGATTGTACCCTCCGGGTGCTGATGGGCGGTATAGAATACCTGTCCGATCGAATAGCTTGCGGATCCCCCGCTGCCTGTGGCATCACCACCGGAAGCAAGGATGGTTTCCTGTGCCGTTGCCTGCATGAGTCCAACACCCGATACGAGGCCGGCGATTACAATGACGTTTTTAAGTAAGCTGGTTCTTTTCATGACTGGAAGATTTAATGTTTGACAATCTCAAATGTTTTTATTTCCTGATCCTGCTTCATGACCTTTAACAGGTATAATCCTTCCGTATAACTCGTCATTTGTATCGCAGTAACTTTGCTGGCCAGTTCATCCTGCTTCAGCACTTTTCCGTTCATATCATACAGGACATATTGAAAATCCCTGGCTTCGGTGTGGGTCAGCTCAATCAGCAACAGGTCGTTGGTGGGATTGGGACGGGCTTCAACACAGTAGGTAAGTCCCTCCAGGGTTTTTATTTCTTTGATCACCAGTCCGGTCTGTTGAATATCCTGACCGGTATCCACGGTCTCCTGAGAGAATAGCTGGTATACCATCGCGATACCGAAGACAGTGAATGATATCATGATCCAATTCCTGCGGCACAATGGTCTTGCCGGGCTTCGCCGGGATTCCGTTGATTTCATCTGCAACGGTTTATTGTTTTAGAAGCCTGCGGGTACTGATCTGCCGGTCAGGCAGGGTGATCTGAACAAAATAGACCGCAGGTTCCAGGAATATCAGGTTCAGTTCAGCACTTTCACCCATGAAAGTTTCCTGATAGCATGCTTTTCCGGTGACATCAAAGATCCTGACCTGGTGGAGCCCGGTTTGACCGGTGTGGACTCTGATCTGTTCTTTGACCGGATTCGGGAATATATTCACCTTTGCCGGAATGTTCTCCTGCACTCTCAAACCCGGCCCTGATTCATAGCCTGTATGGTAGGCAGCAACCGCTATCGATCCTGCATCAGTAGTAACTGTGGAACCTGCAGCATAGAGCATATCGCAGTCAGGACTCAATGCAATGGCAGTCACCGTGTTATTTATCCCTGAATATATCTCTGTAGTCAGGATTCCGTTGTTGCCGAAAGAGGCATCCAGCAATCCGCCGGCAGTGATACGACCGATCAAGAAATCCTGGTTTTCATGGTAGTTCGTATAGCCTCCAAAGCAATAATTACAGTCAGGTTGTAAAACAGCCGAATTAAGAATTTCCTCAGAAACCGGTACTCTCAAAGACGACCAGCCATTGATCCCGAATGTATTATCGGCTGTCCCGTCCTCACCATTCACCCGGTAAGCGAAGATATCAGCATCACCTTCAGGATGTGGATAATCACCAAAGGCAGTCAGTGTATGGTCACCCTCCTCATAGACGATGGATTTTATACGTCCGCTAAATCCGGTACCTTCTGAAAAACACAGGATCCCGTCCACCCCGAAGCCGGAGTTCCTGTATCCCCCCGGAAGTTCATATTTGACAAGGAATGCTGGACAGTCAGAAGATAAAGAATTGTATCCGCATACATACATTTGACCGGAATGATGATCAATGACCAGATTAGTAAATATACCCCCGATACTGGTGAGAGTGTACATGCCGTTATCTCCGAAGGAGGAGACAGGTTCCCCGGAATGATCGATCATCATGAACACCGGCTGAGAGTCCAGACTGCACCCGCACATAATGATGTAGGATTCTCCCTCATGTTGAAAGAAGCCGATATCGTGAACATACATGGTTCGTGGGTCGGTGAATATCCCGTTTTCGCCAAAATCCGTTACCGGCTCACCGTCCGGATCGAGCATGATCAGATGCGGTTGTTCAAATGTCTGATTGCTGTTTACGGAAACCACGATCCTGTCAGAGGGAAGTATACAGAGCGCAGCGATATAATTGTTCTCAGAAAGATGATATTCAAAGCCATTTGCGGAATTGCCGAAGGGCATCACATCGCCCTGGTTGTTCAGTTTTAATACAGATACCTTTTTATCACCGGAGCCAGCATCATTATATGTCCCCGCTATCATCAGGCTGCCATCGGAAAGTACTCCTATCGCATTGGTGTACGATGCAGTATCTTCTCTTACAGCAGTGTAGATTCCATCCTGGCCGAAGGGCATATACAGGTCACCCGGTTCCTGTGCCGAGAGCGATAGGCTGATAAAACAGATCTGAAAGATGAACAGTGTAGTTTTCATAACATCTTATTTATCAATATTATAATAAGATCAATGCTTGATCAGTTTGAAAGTCTCTGGCTGCTTACCGGGA
>OGCK01000244.1_pt1 | contig 11241 bp, 7 predicted proteins | sample 1570051 | NCBI WGS metagenome assembly OGCK01 (sample SAMN06266181, study PRJEB24510) | hot springs metagenome | isolation source: hot spring sediment | place: USA: Zodletone Spring, Oklahoma | collected 2013-12-03 | reverse complement strand
GACTTCGCTTAAGAGTGAATCTCTTAAATCCTCAAAATCCTCGATCGGTGCTCTATTAGTTCTTTTCAAGAGATCGTTTATATGATCTTTGGTCCCATCATTGAAAGTGATACCGGTCGGAATGAAATTGCTATCCAAATCATAGAATAGCATTGGGCTCATTTGATCTCGGGGTTCGTAGAAACTGCCATCGACAATTAATCCTCGCCCTTCAAGTATTGGCACTTTGATCGCCCCACTGGCTTCATCAAATTCAAGATGCAGAATCCCAGTACGGACATCTTCTTTTTCAGACAGCTGGGTTTCGGGAAACGCAATATAACGGAGTTGGCTCCCCTTTGGCATACCAGACATTATGAAAAGTTTATTATCATAGGGCGGACTAACACCTTGAAGATTTTTCGGGTCGAGAACTACTATACCACAACCCTCATGTCTGTTGTTGGTTCCGTAAACTAGTACATCTTGCTGTCCATCGCGATTTATGTCCAGCTTAATGCTTGTCTCAAAAATGAAGCTACCTGTCAGGATATATGGCCCGGACACAATATTGGAATCACAGTCATAGAGTATTATCTGTTCCCTAGCAGGCAAAGATGTAAAAGCCGCAGTCAATGCAAAGGTTTCTCCTTGATTATCGATGATTGGAAAAACATTTACGCTGTGGTAATGCAAGTTCTCTTTTACACCGGGATAGGCTTTATCTCCGGGGTATGCTGTCTTCTGGAAAGGAGTTACTTTCCATTCTAGCCTACCTCTGCTGTCATAGAAGAATAAGAGACTTTCCTCTTTATCAAATACTGGCACAAAAAACAACTCGTCTCGACCATTACGGTCGATATCCACTGGTCTAAATACTTGAATCAACTGAGCGGAGTTTTCATATTGAGCTTTATTAAATGGTCGATCGAATTTCTCCGAATCCCAGATCTTCTTTCCCTCTGAATTTATGGTCTGGAATTGATTTCCCATTACTTTAATACCTGAAATGTGATAATCGAACCAGGGTGATAGCCTTGGGTCAATCTGAATGGCGGTAAAGGCAGCCAATATGACCACCAATATTCCCAAAATCGGCACTTGCACCTTGGCCATACGGCTATACTTTCGAGTGCCTCTGCTGACACGATTCAGGAGGCAGACTTTTTCCGTGATGATAATATTGCGGTTGCAGAGGGCCTCGCTGAGCCATTCAAGAGGAATCAATTTAAGCTGGCGCTTGGGATATTGCTGTCTCAGGGAATCACGTATTTCTTGACCCGCCCTGATATTCGCCTCAGGCAATGCCAAATATTTGACATGGGAGAAGAAAGCGCGTCCGATCTTCTTCGACAGACTATCCTCCTTCACGGCAGTTATCTTTCCATCCGCATCAACGCGGCCGGTGAAGGCACACTCCCCGGAAAGAAAATGCTCCTGCGATATTATCTGGTCCTTCAAGAGCTGCACAAATGTCACCAGCCCCGCAGCCAGGCCGATTGAATCGCCGGTGAAAGTCTGCTTGCTGTTCTCGATAGAGAAATGTGCATTGTAAAATCGTTTGCTTGCTTCCTTGTGACCATACCTGCCAATTACTTTTCGCACAGCTTTCAGTGAGTTATAAACAGAACCGACAAATGGATCATCCGGCGACTTGGTCTGGTTGTCAAAGGAAACCTTGTCATCGGGAGAAGCTTTCGATGCCAATTCCAGCGAGGCTTTCAGCGTTCGCATGCGCCCGCGCACGCCCCTGCCGGAATCACCTTTTTCAACAAATAAGCAGAGCGCATAATCATAATCCAGGCTTGTCGATTTAGCCTTCCATTCGTCCCTCATCTGAATCAGAATCTCATGCATCCCGGAATCGTGTGTTTCGTAGTACTTGCAAACCGCATCAAAATATTCATATTCGCTTGAACCGGGGGTGTCGTCAATTTCAAAGCTCATATCGACTTCCCGATTCATGATGCCCTGACATGCTTCAAGGCCTGATTTAACTTCCCCGACATAAAAATAGAGCATCGCCAGCCTTTTAAGGGCCAGCTTGTTCAATTCATCCAGGCCCAGTTTTGAATCAATCTTTGTTAATCGGATCAAAATAGAGACAATATTGCGGATCTCCGAAATCTCCAGGTCCAGCAGTGAAGCGGCATCCAGATAATGTTTCAGGAGGGAAGCATATTCCTGCAGGTAGCCATGGTAAGACTTGCTCTGCAGGTCATTCTGGAGATCGGGCCAACAATTAGTCAAAACCAGCAGTTTTGAATCCATGCCGGGCGCCCGCTTGAGCCTGCCCTTCATCTCCTCAAAGATCCGAGCGAATTGCAGTGGGGAGTAATGCATTTACTTAAAAAGCCTTATGTCTATTCCTGCTTTTTTATCAGCAAGATCGAAAACCACATCGCCTGTTTCAGATATTGACTTTATAAGTCTCAAATTTTCCTGGGAAATAAGAACCTTGAGTCCTCCGAAATCCGATTCTCCTTCCAGCTGCATTATCGTGACGCTGATCTGTTTGCCCTCGGTTTTGCCTTCGAACCTGATCCTGATTTTATCTCCATGGTCTGTTTCAAGTTCCATCTCTTTGGAATACTCTGTTTTGTCGGGATCATATTCAAGTGGCTCCAGATGAAATACAGCATCGGGCATTTTGATCTGCCAGGAGAATTGCTCATATTGGCTGTTTTTTAAATCCGCCAAAGAAGCGATTCCGTTTGTATCTGTGATTAAGTCATGTTCAATTTCGGGGATTCTGATCATAACGTTAGCTACCTGAAATGGCTCATCGCCTATCAGCTCCAGATAATCGCGTTTCTCCCGGTTATTCCGCATGACCTTCAATACCAGCTCGGGATCATCGGAATAAAATGTGACCAGATTAACGATCTCCGGCAGCTCACCCTCTGGCCCGTCAGCCGCAAGGTAGGCTATCTCCTCGTCACAGGCAGATTCAATAGGCTTTAAAGGTATAATCGTGCCTTCCAATGCCTGGTTAGCCAGCAACTCGGCCTGCCGATAGGCGCGAAGAGGTATTTCGGGATCTTCTTCGTACAGCAACTCAAGATATTCCCTGAATTCTTCGGCAATCTCGCTGCAGAACTCGCATAGTTTCAAATGTTCTGCTATTTCCGCTCTTTTTTTATCGTCATCAAGCCTTCCGGCCAGATACATTTCTATCTCAAAGCGGGAAGGGTGCACAAATCACCGCCTTTCTCCACACATATATCAATAGTCCCCAATTCCATTGATTGTAGAATCATTTCTTAATAAATTTGTGAAATAATCCCTGGCAGAATTAATCATTGTCTCGAATGGATATTTATGATTTTTCAGATAAAAATCCTGTTTATTGCCCGGGAAAAGCGCAAAATAGTAGCGGGGATATTTATCAGGAGAACCATCACAGCCAAAGTCCCGGAGATATAATTCAATCGCCTTCAAAAATAATTGGGATTCCTCTTTGGTTATTCTCTTTTTTTCCACAAATCCCCTACTGGCATTTTCACTAACCCAATCAAGAGTCTTTGGAATCGCCCTCTCCACAGCCTGCCTGATCAATGCTAACTCGATCGAGGATAGATTGTTGCGCTCGACAAAATTAATTTCCATATGCTTGCTGCTTATTTCAATTGCTGCCTGGAAAAGTTCATGGCGGAAAATGCCGTTTTGATATTCTCCCCATTTATCTATCGCTTCAAATATCTTTCGGCACCATTTGACATAGCTGATATTTTCGTGGTAAGCGTTTTCTACAATCTGCAAAAGTTTCTCGTAGGGTATAACCGGCTTGTCCTCCCGAAGATTCTGGGTAGCTTCAAGCGTGAAGAATTCTCTACCACCAATATTGCTCTCGTGATAACCTGAGCCTTTCAATATATCCTTGAAACGCCTTTTGATTTTCCTGGTCTGGGGATTTTCGTAACCACGGATTTTATATAACTCCTGATTGGCAAAACCTCTAATCAGCACTGTAAATCGATGGTAGACCAAAAAACCGTCTAGCTTCTTATCAGGATTAATGCCATGTTTCGCAAAGTAATCGAATACTATATTGTATGGCCCACTGGCGCTGCTGAGCAACACACCGAGTACGTCTATTGTCACATCATCCAGATTCTTCTCAGGGTCGGATCCTATTTGGGGAAGCGCGGCCCCACGGCGCTGAAGAGAGCAGAGATGTTTTCTCGTGTGGTTAAAGCAGAGTTTATAGAATTGCATGAAATGCTTGTGCGGGCCTCTCAAGAAGTCCATGATCATTCCGGAATCACGGTCAATCCTGTCTTGATACTTGTTCCCCATCAGGTATGATCCCCAATTATGTGCCCTGACATGAAGCCCGCCGCGTCAAATTAAACTTATATGGTCGTCATAAATATACTAAAATCAGAATGAGTGTCAATAGTTGACATTAAGAGATCTTAATGGTGCGGATAGAATCCTATACTCGTGCGCGGCACATTCAATTTCCTCAAGGCTGGAGGTTATGCCATGTCAGATAAGGAAAAAGTCGAGGCTGCCAGGCGCAATTATGGGTTTCTTGAGGCAAGAAGACCGGTTGGGAATGTCGGTTATCTTAAGTTCAACTACTTCACACACCTGTCTATTGGCGGCCCGACCGCTGCGGCCGCCACGCAGTTTCTGGCCAACACTAATGCTATTATAAACGACCTTCGCGGTGATAGGGGAGGCGAGGTGTAAAAAGATGGTTAGAAGTCTATTCTCCGAATTTAAGCCGGATTATGTCCTGCATCATCCGCATACCACCGTCAAGACAAGGATCTGGATTGCTGCCTGGAAGACTCTAGAAATGGAAGCTAGTACAGATATTAAATGGGCCAGTGCAGGGAAGTTCTGCGAAGCGCATCGTGACAAGAGCGATTATGATAATATGATTGGCGTGATGCAGGCGAGCAAAAGTAAGAACATAAGCTCTATGGATTTGATATGTTCCAAATTAGGCACATATTTTCCGATTAAGTCTGACCTATTGCGTCTTAATAATCAATATTACATACAGAATCGAATCTAGAATACCCGTGAAAGACTTCGAGCACAGTCAATTCCAAACAGCTTCTATATAAATTCTCGGAGGGATGGGAACCCGAATTGTTGTGAACCCCCTGCTTTGTAGGGGCATGCCAGGAACCGCGCACGCTATAGTACATGAACTTCACACCTGTGATTTGGGGGCTGGTCTTTATGATCTCTCACACTTTTGTGATGGGATTCTCCACTGGAGAAGGTCATTCCATTCCCCGCTGTCTCGGATCGAGAAGGATGAATGGTCCACTTTTCAATCCTATGGTTTGGGATGGGTTGTCCAAAATCATGCTGCACGTGTTGGGCAGGATGCAGTTTTCTGAGATTGTCTAGAAGTGAAGAATACCCATCAATCGGAAAGAATTGCCACAGAAGCTGTATTTTTGGCCCCCGCAGAGCCAAAATCAGTCGAGATCATGGTGAAAACAAAGAAAGAGAATGAACGAACAAGCCTTTATCAAATATTCACTTAGCTTGAAGCTCTATTTCTATTACAGGGCATATCTCTGCAACTTTATCGAAAAGCGGGCCCCCGCTACCAAATTTAAGCCTCTGAGGTTGAAGAACTTCGGAGGTTTCACTTTTTGCGGAATTACCCTCGAATACCGGATTTTCTAACAGTTTTCTGTCAACATAGTAAATTCTTCCTGTGGTAACAAATTCCATGAAAAGTAAACCGTGTTGATTTTTAGGGAGTTCACTTTTTCCATATCCGCGAGAACCAGCCCTGTAAATCATCCAGCCAGTCATATATGATCGGAATCACAATCATGGTCAGCAGGGTAGAGGCTGTCATGCCTCCGATGACAGCTATGGCAAGCGGCGAGAACCTCTCTGCTCCAAGCGCCCATTCCATGGCAAGTGGAATCATACCCACGATGGTCGAAAACGAAGTCATCATAATCGGCCTGAAGCGGGTCTCGACCGATTCGATTATAGCTTCCCGGCGGCCAACGCCATCAATACGTCGTTGACGGATTAAATCAATTAAGATAATCGAGTTGTTCACCAGGATGCCGATCAGAAGAATCAGTCCAACCATCACCGGCATCGAGACTGCTTTACCAGCTACCCACAAGGCAATGCCCACGCCAATTAAACTGAGGGGGATGCTCATCAGGACTGTAACGGGGTGCAGAAATGATCGGAACTGTGCCACCAATAATAGATACACGGTGACAAATGCAATAACCAGCGCAAAAACCAGCTCGCTTCTGGATTCTGCCATGTCTTTGTCCTCTCCCAGTAATTCCGCCGTATAACCCTGCGGAATTGTCAACTCATTAACAGCTTTGCTGACATCAGCAGCCACAAAATTCAGCGGTCGCCCCTGGTGAAGTGCGAGAATATCAAGAGTTGGTTGTAAATTCTCTCTGGTCACAAGGCCCTGGACAGTCGCCTCCCGGCCATTAATAATCGCACTTACCGGAATTGAAGTTTCCCCGGCCGGCGATATCGCTCTGACCGCATACGCATCCGGTTCCGTCGCGCGGTAGCGCCGGTCATATCTGACCCTGATCGGAGTCTGCTCACCGTCCTGACCCTCAAAAGTTCCCGCCATAACACCGTCCAAAGAGTAGGTCAGATCCCGCGAAAGACCCAGCGGTGTCATCGCCAGATCAAGCGCACGCTCTCTGTTGACATTTAAATAGACGGCACGCTGGTCGCGACGCCAACTCCTGTATGGATTGACCACCGAGGGAACTATGCTAATGGCATTCAATACCTGGTCCCCCAGTTGATCAAGAACCAGGGGATCGTCCCCCCGAATACTAACCACGATTGAGGAAGCCGTGGTTGACCTTGCTGTGCTTCCGGATTCGCGCACTACAAGATTTTCAATACCAGGAATTTTTTTTATCTTTTCTCTAATACGGTCTTGAATTTCCCAAATTGTTTCATTGCGGTCAGTACGGGGGGAAAGTGTTATCGATATATAACCCTGTGTCGGACCCTGGACACCGCCTCCCCCAAAGGAATGCATTCCAGGCTCAAAACCAATCTGGGTTGAAACCAGAAGTACTCCGGGCTCCTCAAGAATTATTTCTTCAACCTCTTTAACAATTGTCTCTGTATGATCCAGTGAGGTTCCGGAGGTTGTCTCGACGGTCACGAAGCTCGTCCCGCTGTCCATCTTGGGCAGCAACTCAGTTCCCTGATTCCTCAGAAGCAAAAGACCGGCAAAGAGCAATATGACAGCCGAGACAAAGACAGCCCAGCGATGTGAGAGGGAATATGTTAATAGAAACAGGTAAGCCATTCGGACCCGATCCATAAGCCAGTTCCACGGTCCGGATATCTTGCGGGACAGCCTCTCAAAACGTCCGCCCTCGCCCGCGGTAAAGGTGGTCAGAATTGGAACCATAACCAGAGCGACCAACAGCGATGACAAGAAAGCAATTATTAAAGTCGCAGCCAGAGGACCAAAAGTCTTTCCGACAAATCCGTACAAGAAAAGCAAAGGAATCAGAACTGTCAGCGTCGTCGCATTACCGGCGATAATAGCAAACTGGATTTCCGAAGCTCCGACCCGAGCCGCTTCTTCGGGAGTGAGATCCTCCAGCTGATATCTCCTTGCAATATTTTCCAGAACTACAACAGAGGCATCGATAACCATGCCAACAGCCAGGATAATCGCTGTCAGCGTAACCAGGTCGATTTGAATCCCGAAAAATTTCATGCCTGCAAAAGTAAGCAGGAAAGACATGGGCATTGATATCGCAACCACCACAGCCCTGCGCAGACTTCCCAGAAAAAGAAATATGATTACAGCCGCGAGCAACAGCGCTTGCGCGACACTTCCAAACATGTTGCTTACAACCTGTCGCGTAAACGAGGCCGATTCTTCAGCTTCAATGAACTCGAGTTGCGGATATCGGTGATCCAGTTCATCGAACTTCTCCTGAGCATTCGAAACTACATCGACGGTATTCGCATCATCCTGCTTGAATATCTGGACAGCAATAGCAGCCTGGCCGTTAACATGGTACTTGGACAGGTCCTCCGCGCTGCCATAACGAATCGCAGCCACATCACGCAACAGAAGTCGGCTTCCATCATGAAGCGGGATGGGAATATTTTCAATATCCTGGATTGTCTTGCTCTCTTCGTCAATGCGAAACGAATACTGGCTCTCTTCGGAGTTGATTTTTCCTGCGGGAACACTGATGTTGTGGGATTTTATGGCATTGGCAACAGCCGCGATGGGCAGGCTGTATGCCTCCAGCCGGTTGCGATCAAGCAGCACCGATAGTTCAGGTTCATGACCCCCGAAAACATCCACCAGCGCAACCCCCTCCACACGCTGCAGTTCAGGAGCAAGTTTCTCCTCGGCTAACCTGCGCACATCAGTAAGATTTTCACCTGTAATGCCAACAGTCAAAACCGGCCTGTCGCTTGTAGAGAACTTTAAGACCTGTGGCTCCTGTATACCGGCTGGCAATTGTTCCCGGATTCGAGATATCGCGTTTTGCGCATCCAATGCTGCCATATCGACGTCAACATCGTACCGGAATTCAACCGTCACAAGTGATAATCCATCCTGCGACGAAGAGGATACCTTATAGACTCCTTCCAAGGCAGCGCATTCCTCCTCGATCGGATCAGAGACCATGTCAGCAACATCTTCAGCCGCGGCTCCGGGGTATGGTGTCAATATGTTCACCAGCGGCGGAGCCGTTTCGGGGAAGAGCTGGATCGGAAGCGAGAAATACGACAAAACACCGAAGAATATCGCGGCAATCGCCAACGCGTATACGGTATGTTTATTTTTCAGAGCAAATTCTGATAATGTCATGGTTACTATCTCTCCACATAAACCGGGTATACAGGATCGCCATCAGAGAGGCCGGCAATGTTCGAAATTGCCACCGGATCAGAGCCATTCCAATCGAACTGCACGGCAACATATTCAGATTGCTGAATTCCCACCGATACGGGAGTTCTGACCGCACGATTATCAATTATCAGATAGATGGCTGGATCGGTGCCTGTGTTTAACAGTGCAGTTACCGGAACGGAAAGGACCTGTTCCGAACTCTTCACTATAAAGTCAACCACAACAGCCTCGCCGACGCGGTATTGCTCACCGAATGACGGCGCCAATGAAACTGTAACTGTAAACGTACGGCTCTTCTTGCTCGTCATCGATGCGACCTGTGCCACCCGGGTCCTGTGTTGCGCGCCTTCGCTGTCGTGAACAACGGCGACCGTACCGGGCTTGATGCTCGGGCCAATGTCCTCCTGAACAACCTCGGCTTGAATTTCAAGCTCGTCACTGCCGATTTGAAGAAGCGGCTGTCCGGGCATCACGGTCTGGCCGGGATCCACAAAGTGCTTGAGCATATAGCCGTCAAATGATGCCAGTTCAGTAGCCTTCGCCAGCTGTGATTCGGCTTCCTGTAAGGCGGCTTTGGAGCTTGCGAAAGCCCTCTTTGATGCATCTACCTGTTCACGTGAAATCGCCCCTTTGGCCTCCAGTCTCTTATCCTCTGCCAATCTTTCGTCCCAGTATTCGAATTCCGCCTCCAGTCTCGCCACAACCGCTTCAAGTTCCGGAGTAGATAATGCAACCAAAGTGTCGCCTGTATGAATTGCCTTACCTTCAGCTATCGGGAGAGAGCCCACGGTTCCCTGCACCCGCGCGATAACAGTGTACTCCTGTCTGGCCCGGACGATACCGGTATAGGTTACATGATCCGTCATATCCCTTACCTGCGGACTGGTTACCCTCACAGCCACCGGAGCATCCGCTTTCGGGCTTTCGCTTTCCCCCGAACAGCCTGTCAAGAACGCCAGTGAAAACATCATAAGCACTATGGCTGCGTGCCTGAGCGGCGTTATTGAGACTCCTATTATTAAAGTTGCTAAACCTTTCATTGAACTCCTCCTGTCAAACTTATCACCTTGCTCTGAGTAAGAGTCCCGGCGGCAGCCTCGTAACGCAGGAGCGCCAGACGCGCCTCATATTGCTGAGCGTTTTTTTCTATCTGCAACTGGAGGAGTTCTGTCTCCTGGACATGCAAATCGCGCAGCGGTATTCGCCCGGCCTCATACAGGTCAAGATGAGCCTGCACAGAAATCAGCTTTTCCTTTACAGCCGTAGATAAATAATCACGCCTGTTTGCTGCCGATATGTAATCGTTATATGCTGCTTGAAGAATTGATTGCTGTTCCAATTTTGCGCTTCTGAGAGCATTTTCAGAGGCGCGCCTGAGTGAGGCAGCCTCTTCGATATTTGAGATTCTTGATCCCCCTGTAAAGAGCGGCAAAGAGACTTTTATGCCAACGGTCCATTCACCCACCGGATCCCAGTCGGAACCGGTACGGTAGGAATAGACTCCAAAACCGGAAATCTCAGGCCACAATTCTCGAGATGCTAAGGACTGGTAAGCCCCGGCTTTTTTAAGACGAGCCTCAGAAACACGTACACTGGGCCCGCTCTGCCCATCAGCCTCGAAATCTGTCAGCGGATAAGATTGAATAAGTGCCTCAAGGTCCATTCCGTTTTCAGAGATTGCCGGTGTCACCTCGTCATCCGTGCCCATAAGAGCTGAAAGCCGTATTCCAAGCTGATGCCGCGATCGTGCAATTGCGCTTGAGTCCGATTTCAGTGAAGCTATGAGGGAGGATACCAGAGCAAGATCACCTTTGGACGCTCGACCTTCCTTCTCCAGACTTTGCAGGTCGTGCAATTGCCGATACAGGGAAGTCAGTCGTTTGTTGATGAGCGCCGACTGATCTTCAGCCCGGCGGGCATATAAGAATATCTCAGCAACCTGCTGCAATATCTCATTCCGAACAAGATCATCTGTTGCCCGGCTTTCATCGACATCGGCAGAGGCAGCTTTACGCCTGGTTAAGCGGCGGCCTCCATCAAAAATAGGTATGGACAATTGGAGGTTGGCCTCATAAATCTCATCATCAAGCGGCGGGAAAACACCCTGCTCATGGATTGGAGTAACAATATTGGGTTCCTCATATCGGGTGTATCCGGCCGTAGCGTAAAGCTGCGGCAGCAGCGATCCTGTTGCCTGACGAACCGTGGCCTCAGAGGCATCCAGCTTAGCATCTGTCATTAGAAGTTGAGGATTAAACGCCAAAGAGGAATCGATCGCCTCCGAGACAGTTACTGCTCGCTGACCTGAAGCTGGCGCCAGTGATGCCAACAGCACAGCTGCCATAATCAGATATGTAAATATATAATGATGTTTCATTCTCTTC
>OGCK01000243.1_pt1 | contig 11249 bp, 12 predicted proteins | sample 1570051 | NCBI WGS metagenome assembly OGCK01 (sample SAMN06266181, study PRJEB24510) | hot springs metagenome | isolation source: hot spring sediment | place: USA: Zodletone Spring, Oklahoma | collected 2013-12-03 | reverse complement strand
CCACTACACCTTCGCCGGCGGCGCGCCCGGCCTGCGCTTCGAGGGCGAGGATGGCAGTGCGGTGGTGATGCGCGACCTGAAGGTCGAGGCCGACCAGACCCGCCCGTTTGCCGATGTGCCCATGTTCTACACCGGCCCAATGAAGATGAGCGTCGCCGAGGTGAACGTGCGCGAGGTCGGGGAGGAGGCGGAGCTCGCCCGACTCGGGGGCATTAGCTTCGAGGGGCTGACCCCGATGCAGGGCGACTACATCGACATGGCGTCACGCATCGGCATCGAGAAGGTCGTCGTCGCGGGCGACAATTATGGACCGGTGCATTACGAACTCTCCCTCAAGCACCTGCATGCGCCCAGCATCGCCAGTCTCTACGACGCGATCATGAAGACGTACACCCATCCGCAGGCAGAGGACATGCTGGAGCAGATGAAAGCAGACCCGAACGGGCCATTCACGGAGTTGCTGCGTCACGATCCCGAGTTCAGCCTGGATCGGATCAGCTTCATGACCCCGCATGGCGAGTCGCGCCTGTCCGCCAGCGTGCGTTTGAAAGGCGCGCAAGACGAGGATTTCGCCAACCCCCTCATGCTACTCGCCAAGCTGGACGCCAGGGCGGAGGCCCGCCTGCCCGAGGCGCTGGTGATGATGGCGGCCATCCTGGACGAGAGCGCCTCGCTGGTTCAGGGCGTGGCTGCGCTTGAGAGCGAGGGCTATATTCGGAACGAGGGCGGCATGCTCAGCATCAAGGCCCGTTTCGCCCAGGGCCAGCTCAGCCTCAACGGCAAGCCGTTCGATCCGATGGCCGTCGGCGCGATGATGGCGCCTGCGGAGGGCGGCGCGGCCCTTGAAGAGGGCCATGTGTACGGGGAGGGCGCGGCCGAATACGCAGATCTTTACCAGGGCGGGGCCGCCACGGCGGACTGATCGCCGCCACGCCGGCGGCCAAGGTATCATGCGTGTTCGTAAGGAGTGACACGCATGACCCCATCGAACGCCGATGCCCCCAACCTCGCCCCGCTGCGACTGAAAAAGAACGAGGATCGCCGCCTCAAGGCCGGCCATCCCTGGATCTACAGCAACGAGGTCGACACTCGGGCCACCCCGCTGACTGCCTTCGCCCCCGGGCAGCAGGTGGTGGTGGTGGCCAACAACGGCAAGCCGATGGGCCTGGCCTACGTCAACCCGCATTCCCTGATCGCCGCGCGCCTGTTCGGCCGCGACGAGCACCTGCTCGACCGCTCCCTGGTCGTGCACCGGCTGAAGATCGCCCTCGGCCTGCGCGAGCGCCTGTTCCCGACCCCGCACTACCGCCTGGTGCACGGCGAGGCCGATGGCCTGCCGGGCCTGGTGGTCGACCGTTACGGCGACGTGCTGGTGGCGCAGATCACCACCGCCGGCATGGAGGCGGTGCGCGAGTCCGTCGTCGAGGCGCTGGTCAAGGTGCTCAAGCCCACCGGCATCCTGCTGCGCAACGACACCTCCAGCCGCGAGCTGGAGGGGCTGGAGCGGGGCGTCGAGCTGGCCTTCGGCGAGGTGCCGGAGGAGGTCGAGCTGATCGAGAACGGCGCGACCTTCCGCGTGCGCCCGTGGGATGGGCAGAAGACCGGCTGGTTCTATGACCAGGCCGACAACCGCTCCCGCCTGCCGCGCTACGTCAAGGGCGCGCGCGTGCTCGACCTGTTCAGCTACATGGGCGGCTGGGGCGTGCAGGCCCTGCGCCACGGCGCGACCGAGGCGGTGTGCGTGGATGCCTCCGCCCTGGCTCTGGAGCAGACCCGGGTCAACGCCGGACTGAACGGGGTGGGCGAGGGCCTGCGCACCCTCGAGGGCGACGTGTTCGAGGTGCTGCGCGGGCTGCGCGAGGAACGCGAGCGCTTCGACGTGGTGGTGTGCGATCCGCCGGCCTTCATCAAGCGGCGCAAGGATGTCGAGGCGGGACTTGCGGCCTACCGGCGGGTGAACCAGATGGCCATGCAGGTGCTGGGCCGCGACGGTATCCTCATCTCCTGCTCCTGCTCGCACCACCTGCAGCGCGACAAGCTGCCCGAGCTGATGTGGGCTGCCGCGCGCCACGTCGACCGCGGCATGCAGATCCTCGAGTTCGGCCGCCAGGGCGTCGACCATCCGGTGCACCCGGCCATTCCCGAGACCGACTACCTGAAGGCGGTCTACGCCCGCCTGTTGCCGACATAAACCCAGGGAAGGCCCATGCTCGTCTATCCGCACATCGACCCCGTCGCCATCCAGCTCGGCCCGCTGAAGATTCACTGGTACGGGCTGATGTACCTGGTCGGATTCGCCCTGGCCTGGGGCCTTGGACGCCTGCGCGCCGAGAGCAAGGGCTTTGGCAAGGACGAACCGGGCGACATGCTGTTCTACATGGCCCTCGGGGTGATCCTCGGCGGGCGGATCGGCTACGTGCTGTTCTACAAGTTCCAGACCTTCCTCGGCGACCCGCTGATGCTGCTGCGCGTGTGGGAGGGCGGCATGTCCTTCCACGGCGGGCTGCTCGGCGTGATCCTGGCGATGGCCTGGTACGCGCGCAACACGCGGCGCCATTTCTTCGATGTGGCCGACTTCGTCGCCCCGCTGGTGCCGCCCGCGCTGCTGGCCGGACGCATCGGCAACTTCATCAACGGCGAGCTGTGGGGCCGACCGACCGACCTGCCCTGGGGCATGGTCTTCCCCCACGTCGACCAGCTGCCGCGCCATCCGTCCATGCTCTACGAGGGCATCCTCGAGGGCATCGTCCTGTTTGCCCTGCTATGGTGGTTCTCCTCCAGGCCGCGGCCGCGCATGGCCGTGTCCGGCCTGTTCCTGCTGCTCTACGGGCTGTTCCGCCTGCTCGTCGAGCAGGTGCGCGAACCCGACGCCCATCTTGGGTATATTGTGGGCGAGTGGTTGAGCATGGGGATGATCCTGTCCCTGCCGATGATCCTCGTGGGCAGCCTTTTCCTCGCCATGGCCTACCGCCGCCGCCGCCAAGCATGAAGCCCGAAGCATGAAGCAATACCTGGAACTGATGCGCCACGTGCGCGACCACGGCACCGAGAAGCACGACCGCACCGGCACCGGCACACGCAGCGTGTTCGGCTACCAGATGCGCTTCGACCTCTCCGAGGGCTTCCCCCTCATCACCACCAAGAAGCTGCACCTCAAGTCCATCATCCACGAGCTGCTGTGGTTCCTGCGCGGGGACAGCAACATCGCCTACCTCAGGGAGCACGGGGTCAGCATCTGGGACGAGTGGGCGGACGAGCGCGGCGAGCTCGGCCCGGTGTACGGTGTGCAGTGGCGCAGCTGGCCGGCGCCGGATGGCCGCCATATCGACCAGATCAGCCAGGTCGTCGAGCAGATCCGCAACACTCCGGACTCGCGCCGCCTGATCGTCTCCGCCTGGAACGTCGGCCAGATCGAGCAGATGGCCCTGCCGCCCTGCCATGCCTTCTTCCAGTTCTACGTCGCGGACGGGCGCCTGTCCTGCCAGCTGTATCAGCGCAGTGCCGACATCTTCCTCGGCGTGCCGTTCAACATCGCGAGCTACGCCCTGCTCACCATGATGGTGGCGCAGGTGACCGGCCTGAAGCCGGGTGACTTCGTGCACACCCTGGGCGATGCCCACCTCTACCTCAACCATCTGGAGCAGGCCGACCTGCAGCTCTCGCGCGAGCCGCTGCCCCTGCCGCGCATGCGCATGAACCCCGTGGTGCGCGACCTCTTCGCCTTCCGCTTCGAGGACTTCAGCCTCGAGGACTACCAGTTCCATCCCCACATCAAGGCCCCGGTGGCCGTCTGACGGAGCATTGCGCCATGGCTGATTCGGGTCCGCGTTTTCATAACAGCAAGGTGGTCGACCGCGTCGGCAACTTCATCACCGCCGTGTTCCACAACCTGATGCTGTTCGTCATCTCCGTGGCCACGGTCTGGTCGGCCTTAGGTGAGTTCGGCCACATTTTCATGGGCGAGGCGGCACCGACGCTGAAGGACATCCTGCTGCTGTTCATCTACCTCGAAGTGCTGGCGATGGTGGGGATCTATTTCCGCACCCACCGCCTGCCGGTGCGCTTCCTGGTCTACATCGCCATCACCGCCCTGACGCGCGTGCTGGTGGTGGACCTGAAGACGATGACCATGCAGGAAATCCTCGTCTATTCAGGTAGCATCCTGATCCTGACCGCAGCGGTGCTGGCGCTGAAGTTCGGCTCCTCCCGCTATCCGAGCAATCCTCCGACCGAATAAGCCATGCGTGTAACCATCATTGCCGCCATGGACAGCCAGCGCCTGATCGGCAAGGGCGAGGGACTGCCCTGGCGCCTTCCGGCCGACCTGCGCCACTTCAAGGCCCTGACCCTGGGCAAGCCGGTCATCATGGGGCGCAAGACCTATGAGTCGATCGGTCGTCCCCTGCCGGGGCGCACCACCATCGTGGTCACCCGGGACATGGGCTACCACCCCGAGGGCGTGATCGTGGCGCACACCATCAACGATGCGCTGGAGGCCGCGCGCGAGGTGGCGGGGGATGGCGGCGAGGCCATGGTGGCTGGCGGGGCGAACGTCTACTTCCAGTTCCTGCCGCGCGCTGACCGCATGGTGCTGACCGAGGTGCACGGCAGCTTCGAGGGGGATACCTGGTTCCCGGCCTACAACCGGCGCGACTGGGGGGTGATCAGCGAGGAGCACCATCCCGCGGACGAGGAGAACAGCGTGCCCTACAGCTTCATCACCCTGCAGCGCCGCCATCCGCACGAGCGCGATGCCGGGACGGTGAGTTTCGGGCGCTGGTGATCAGCCCTTGCCGCCGGGCCTCTGGTAGCCGGTGCATTCCTCGCAGGTCAGAGGCAGGCCTGCCTCGTCCAGCTGCACCGCGGTAAGCGTTCCCCCCCACAGACAGCCGGTGTCCAGGCCGATGGCCCCGGGCAGGCGGGTGCGGCCGAGGGTGGACCAGTGGCCGAACACCACCGTCGCGCCGAGCGGCGCCCGGGGAGCGGCATACCAGGGCACCAGCCCCTCAGGCGCCCGTTCCGGGGCGCACTTGTACTTGAACTCCAGCCGTCCCTCCGCCGTGAGATAGCGCATGCGCGTCAGGGCATTGACCGTGTAGCGCAGGCGATCGAGCCCGCCCAGTCCCGGATCCCAGCGGTCCGGGTGATCCCCGTACATCTCCGTCAGGAAGTCGCGTATCCCGTCCCCCGCGAGCACCCCCTCCACCTCGCGTGCGCAGGCCGAGGCGGTGGCGATGTCCCAGTCCGGCGGGATGCCCGCGTGGGCCAGCACCGCGCGCAGCGAGGCATCGTGGTGGAGAAGGGGCTGGCAGCGCAGCCAGTCGATCAGCTCATCGCGGTCGGGGGCGGCGAGAATGGGGGCGAGGGTGTCCTTGCCCTTGCTCTTCTGCCCCCCGAGGGCCACGGCGAGCAGGTGCAGGTCGTGGTTGCCGAGCACGGTGATGGCAGCGTCGCCCAGGTCGCGCACGAAACGCAGCGCTTCGAGCGACTGCGGGCCGCGGTTGACCAGGTCGCCAACCAGCCACAGGCGGTCCCTCCCCGGGGCGAAATCGACGCGCTCCAGCAATCGCAGCAACGGATCCAGGCAGCCCTGCAGGTCGCCGACGGCATACACGGCCATGGTCCTACTCCTTGCGCAGGATGATGTGGCGGAACCAGCCCCTCAGGAAGGCCGGTGCATCATGTTCGAGGGTAAGGCCCGGACATTGCGCCAATGTGTCTTCGAGCACGACGTCGGTGCGGGTGGCGAGGCGACGGGTGATGACGTTCAGGGTTCGGCGCAGGGGGGCGCGCTGGCCGGGACGGAGGAACTTGTCGAGGATGAGGATCTCGCCGCCGAGCTTGAGCACACGCGCGGCCTCGCACAGCGCGCGCGCCGGGTCCGGCACCACGGCCAGGATCAGGTGCATCACCACACGGTCGAATTCCTCGTCGTCGAACGGCAGGCTCATCGCATTGCCGGTCATCAGCCGGATCGGACAGCCGCAGCGCTGCGCGCGGCGCCGCGCATGCCGGAGCATGGCGGGGGTGATGTCGATGCCGGTGTAGTCGGCGTCATGCGGCAGGAAGGGCAGGTCCAGCCCGCTGCCGACGCCGTCGATCAGCACCTTCTTGCCCGACCAGTCGCGCAAGAGATCGATGTTGCGGCGGCGCACCCTGCGCGTGGCGGCGCTGTCGATCAGGGCGTCGTAGATCGGGGCCCAGACGGTGTAGGCGCGCCGCAACGGGGCGGTCGAGGGCGTGGTCGGCTGATCGTCGGTCATCAGTGCAGGATGCGGGGGACGGAGAGGGTGAAGCGCGGGATCGGCACCAGGAAACGCTCGCCCTCGTCGGTGATGAACAGGTAGTCCCCCTGCATGGTGCCGACCGGGGTCTCGATCACGGCGCCGCTCGAATAGGTGTAGCTCTCGCCGGGCTCGAGGCGGGGCTGGGCCCCCACCACGCCGGGTCCGCGGACTTCCTCGACGCGCCCGTCGGCATGGGTGATGAGCCAGTGGCGCTCGAGCAGCTGTGCCGGCACCTCGCCGGTGTTGCGCAGGGTGATGGTGTAGGCGAACACGTAGCGGCTCGAGGCCGGGTCGGAGTGCTGCTCGAGATAGGTCGGCTCGGGCGTGACCTCGATCTGGGCGGGGGATTCGGGGGCGTTCATGGCGCTCGGGCTCGGGATGGTGATGATCATTCTAAACGCCCGCGTCCGGCTTTGCCCCCTCAGGCGTCAGGGGTGGCGGCCTGGTCGGCATGCCATTCGAGCGCCGCCTGGCGCTGCAGCCTTGCGATCGGGAGCATCGACCCGGGTTGGTGCAGGGCTTCGTCCAGCGTGGCCCGCTTGTCCGGGCCCGTGACCAGGACGAGGCGCCGGCGGGCGTTGGCGATCAGGCGGCGGCCGAGGGTGATCCGCCACATGCCGAGCTTTTCGACATGAACCGGCAGCACGAAGCCCTCGCGGTCCTCCAGCGCGGCGGTGCCGGGGAAGAGGGAGGCGAAATGTCCGTCCGCGCCCATGCCCAGCAGGACCAGGTCGAGCGCCGGGACGGGCGTGTCGCCCAGGCGCTCGCGCAGCAGGGAGGCATAGCGCGCCGCGTCCTGGTCGGGGCGGTCCGGGTTGGTGACCATCGGAAAGAAGCGCGGTGGCTCGGGCAGGCGGTCGAGCAGCGCCTCGCGCACCATGCGCGCGTTGCTGTCGGGATGATCCGCGGGCACGCAGCGCTCGTCACCCAGATACAGCTCGGTCTGATCCCAGGGAAGGCGGTCGCGCCATGCGGGACTGGCCAGCAGCTCGTAGAGGAGGCGCGGGGTGCGGCCGCCGGACAGCGCGACCGTGAAGCGCCCGTGCTCGCGGATGGCTTCCTCCGCAAGCGCCTCCCAGCGCCGGGCGATGGCCTCGGCCAGGGCCTTGGGATCGGGATGGACGTGCAGCTCAGCGGTCATGGCGCATGCCGCTACGGCAGGCTATACGGAGGCCGCAGCGGTGGCCGTGGCCACCCGGCTGAGTGCGGCGAATTCCGCCAGGCTCAGGGTCTCCGGGCGGCGCACCGGATCGATGCCCGCGGCGGCGAAGCCGGCCTCGTCGACAAAGCCCTTCATTCCATTGCGCAGGGTCTTGCGGCGCATGTTGAAGGCCTGCGCGACCATGCGGCTGAACAGGTTCTTGTCACCCACATTGACCGGCGGGGCGGGATAGGGCGTGAGGCGGACGATGCCTGACTCGACCTTGGGCGGCGGGTTGAAGGCGCCGCGGCCGACATGGAACAGGTACTCGATGTGCGCGTGGTACTGGGCCATCACCGACAGGCGGCCGTAATGCTCCGTGTTTGGCGCGGCGGCGAGACGCTCGCACACCTCGAGCTGGAGCATGAAGGTCATGTCCTGGATGCACGGTTTGGAGGGGCTGCCAGTGTCCCCTCTCACCCCATCCCCTCTCCCGGCGAGAGAGGGGCGATCGCATCGTTGTTCAAATAAATGGAACAGCAGCGGAGTGGAGATGTTGTAGGGCAGGTTGCCGATGATGCGGAGCGACTCACCGGGCGCGGCGAGGTCGGCAAAGCGGAACCGCAGCGCGTCGGCCTGGTGGATGACGAGCTCGCCCTTGCCGTCGCAGGCAGCGATCAGGTGCGGGATCACGTCACGGTCCAGCTCCACCACGTCCAGCCGCCCGCAGCGTTCCAGTACCGGCACGGTGAGCGCGCCGAGGCCGGGTCCGATCTCCACGAGGCGCTGGCCGGGGCGGGGGTCGATGGCCTGGACGATACGCTGGATCACGCCGCGATCGTGCAGGAAGTGCTGGCCGAAGCGCTTGCGGGGGATGTGTGCGGTCATGCGGTCGTCGTCGGGGCCGAAGCCATGGTGTGCGCCATGAGGACGGCCTGGCGCAGGCTGTCGACCCTCGCGCGGCCGCTGCCGGCGAGATCGAGCGCGGTGCCGTGGTCAACGGAGGTGCGCAGCAGCGGCAGGCCGAGGGTTATGTTGACCGCCTCGCCGAAGCCCGCGTACTTCAGCACCGGCAGGCCCTGGTCGTGGTACATGGCGAGCACGGCATCCGCGCCCTGCAGGCGGTCGCGGGTAAACAGGGTGTCGGCAGGCAGCGGGCCGACGAGGTCCAGCCCCTCGCCTCGCAGGCGTTCGAGCACGGGCTCGATGACCTCGATCTCCTCGCGGCCGAGATGGCCGCCTTCGCCCGCGTGCGGGTTGAGGCCGGCGACAAGGATGCGCGGGCGAGCGATGCCGAAGCGGCTGCGCAGGTCGTGGTCGAGAATGCGGCAGACCTTTTCCAGGGTGGGCTGGTCGATGGCGTCCGCCACCTCGCGCAGGGGCAGGTGGGTGGTGGTGAGGGCGACCCGCAGATGTCCCGTGGCCAGCATCATCACCGGGTAGCCGCCCGCGAGCTCGGCGAGGAATTCGGTGTGGCCGGTGAAGGGCACGCCGGCTTCGTTGATCACGCCCTTGTGCACCGGTCCCGTGACGAGTCCGGCGAGCTCGCCGGACAGGCAGGCGCGGGTGGCGCTTCGCAGGGTGTCGAGCACGTATTCCGCATTGCCGGGGTCCAGCCGCCCCGCACGCGCGGGGGCGCGCAGCGGGACCGGCGCGATGCTCAGCTCGCCGGCGTTCGCCAGGCGGGCCGGACGCCGCGCATCGTGCGGAATGAGGGTGAGCGGCAGCCCGAGTTGGGCCGCGCGAGCCTCCAGCAGCCCGGGATCGGCGAAGGCGACCAGCTCGACCGGCAGGGTTTCCTGGGCGAGCTGGATGGCGAGATCGGGGCCGATCCCTGCCGGTTCGCCGGGGGTGAGTGCCAGTTTCAGGGGGCGGATCACTGGGCGGAGCCGTTGCCGATGAGGATTTCGGTGTAGGCCTCGTCCTTCAGGCGACGCTGCCAGCGTTCCAGCTCTTCCTCGGCCTTGCGCTGGCCGATCGCTTCGCGTGCCTGCTGGCGCAGGAACTCGACGTTGCCGCTTGCGTCGCGGCGCTCGAGCACCTGCAGGATGTGCCAGCCGAACTGGGAGCGGAATGGCGCGCTGATCTCGCCCGGCGCGGTGCTGTTCATCACCTCCTCGAAAGCCTCGACCATCATGCCGGGGCGGGCCCAGCCGAGGTCGCCGCCGCGTTCGGCGGAGCCCTTGTCGTCGGAATAGGTGCGGGCCAGGGTGGCAAAGTCCTCGCCCGCGGCGATGCGTTCGCGCAGTTCGGCCAGGCGGCGGCGGGCCTCGTCGTCGGACACGTTCTCGCGCGTCTGGATGAGGATGTGGCGGGCGTGGGTCTCGGTGAGCGTGACGACCTGGTTCTGTGCCCCGCGCACCTCCTCCACCTTGAGGATGTGGAAGCCGCTCGGGGTGCGCAGCAGTTCGGACAGCTGTCCGGCCTGCAGGCCCTGGGCCGCCTCGGCGTACACGCTGGGCAGCCGGTCGGGCGCACGCCAGCCGAGGTCACCGCCCTCGAGCGCGTCGCGCGCATCGGACACGCGCGCCGCCACGCTGGCGAACTCGGCGCCGCCCTGCAGCTCGGCCAGGGCGGCCTCGGCCTTGGCGCGCGCCTCGGCGATGGCGTCGGGACCTGCGGACTCGGGCAGGGCGACGAGGATGTGGCGCACGCGGAATTCGCGCGTCTCGCCCGACTTGATCTGCTTGCTGGCGAGGAAGTCGTCGATCTCCTTGTCGGAGACCTGCATGCGGTCGAACACCTCGCGCTTGTGCAGGCGTCCGAGGATGATTTCCCTGCGCACCTGCTCGCGGAAATCGGCCCAGTCGGTCCCTTCCTCCGCCAGCGCGGCGCGGAACTGCTCGATGCCCATGCCATTGTCGCTGGCGATGCCGCGCACGGTGTTGTCCAGGCTCAGGTCATCGACCGTGATGCCGGTCAGCTTCGCGTATTGCAGTTCGGCGCGCTGGATCATCATGCGCTCCAGCACCTGCGGCAGCAGGACCTCGGTCGGCGGGACGCCGAGATTGCGGCTGCGCAGCTGGTTGACGATGCGGGCCATCTCGGCCGCGAGCTCGCGCTCGGTGATCGCCTCGTCGTTGACGATGGCGACCACGCGATCGAGCGGCACCACCGCGTTCGACGGGGCTGCGGTCGGTGCGGCGGCCTCGGTGGCGGCATGCACGGGGCCGCCAAGGGCAAGCAGGATGCCGGCCAGCACGAGCGGTCGGGTGGTCAGGGAGCGGGGCATGGATGGAGTCCGTTCAGGGTTGGAACGAGGAGTAGCCAAGAATATCACGTTCGAATTGGGTGTCAGCCGACTGGCCGAGGCCGCCGAGGCCCTTGAGTTCGAGCTGGATCAGCACCGCGGTGTCACGTTCGATGACCTCCGGATCGGGGTCGTCGACCACGTACTGGCGGGCACCGATGCGCAGCCGCCAGCAGCAGCTGTCGTATTCCACCCCGGCCAGGGCCTGGATCACCGACTCGCCCTCGAGGTCCTGCACGACGCTTCCAAGCAGGCGCCACCGCTGGCTGACGGGCCAGGCGAAGGAGAGGCCGACCTGCTCGAGGTCGGGCAGGCCGGGGTCGTCCTCGTGCTTCGCGTAGTGCAGGTTGAGCAGGCGCTGGTCCGGCCCCCGGTAGGCGAGCTGGGCATAGGTCTGGGTGAGCTTCTCGAGGCTGGAATCCGTCGCCGCAGTCAGGCGCATCCGCCAGGCGCGGTTGAAGCCGATGCCCATCTCGCCCATGACCTCCCCGGCGCCGTCATCGGCCCCGGGGCCGCCGTACAGGGTGACCCTTTCGTCGCTGAAGCGGTAGCGCTGGCCGATGGCGAGGCT
>OGCK01000242.1_pt1 | contig 11259 bp, 9 predicted proteins | sample 1570051 | NCBI WGS metagenome assembly OGCK01 (sample SAMN06266181, study PRJEB24510) | hot springs metagenome | isolation source: hot spring sediment | place: USA: Zodletone Spring, Oklahoma | collected 2013-12-03 | reverse complement strand
TTAATGATACGGCGACCACCGAGATCTACACTATCCTCTTCGTCGGCAGCGTCAGATGTGTATAAGAGACAGGAGCCCGACCCCTGCAAGTGCGAGGATGATCCCCGATCCCTTGATGACCGAAAGCCGGTCCGACGGATCGATCATCATTGAAAACACGATTGGAAAGATCACCGACATCTTGCTGGCCACGGTGGTGACCGAGATACCGGCTTTGCGGGTGGAGAGGGCCACCACAAAAAACATCATAATAAAGAGCACCCCGATCAGCACGGAGACCGGCAGCCACCCGGCCTGCTTCACCTCCGGAAGGGATCCCGAACCCGGGTGCAGCACGAACCCGAGCAGGGTGGCAGCCAGGTAATTGATGACTATAACAGGGAAAGAGGGGAAACCCTTCCGGTCAATGATTTTGAATATAAGAAAGATGCCGGTAGAGGAGAGTATGCAGAGGATCAGAAAATGCATTCAGTCCCGGCGGTTACATCTTGAGTTTCTTTTCAATTTCATCCACCTGGAGCCGGAACCTCTTATCCGTTTCGATCAAATTGTTCACGGTTTTGCATGCATGCAGCACCGTGGCATGGTCTTTTCCCCCGATCTGGGAGCCGATGGTCGCCAGGGAAGATTTGGTGAGGGTTTTTGAAAAGAACATCGCCACCTGCCTTGCCTGTACGATCTCCCGCTTCCGGGTTTTGGACTGCAGCTGGTCCAGCCCGATGTTGTAATAGTTGCAGACCACCTTCTGGATGTAATCGATGGAGATCTCCCGTTTGGTGCTCTTGATAAGCTTGTCGATCATCTCCTTGGTCAGATCCAGGGTGATCTCTTTCTTGTTCAGGGTGGACTGGGCCAGAAGGGAGATAAGCGCTCCTTCCAGCTCGCGGATATTGTCCGAGATGTGCGTGGAGATGTATTCCAGGACCTCCTCAGGCAGTTCGATCCCGTCATTGTAAGTCTTTCTTTTCAGAATGGCCATCCTGGTTTCAAAGTCAGGGGCCTGCAGATCGGCCGAAAGTCCCCACTTGAAACGGCTCAGAAGCCTGGATTCCATTCCCTGCAGTTCCACCGGGGGCTTGTCGGATGTGAGGATCAGCTGCTTTCCGCTCTGGTGAAGGTGGTTGAAAATATGGAAGAAGGTGTCCTGGGTCTTTTCCTTCCCGGCAAACTCATGCACGTCATCAATGATCAGGACATCGATCATCTGGTAGAAATGGAGGAAATCATTCTTGTTATTGTTCCGTATGGCATCCACGAACTGTGTCTGGAATTTGTTGGCATTTACGTACAGCACTGTCTTTTCGGGGAAAAGGTCTTTCACTTCAATGCCGATGGCCTGTGCCAGGTGGGTTTTCCCCAGCCCGCTGTCCCCGTAGATCAACAGGGGATTGAAGGCCGTCCCCCCGGGATTTTTTGATACGGCATACCCGGCCGACCGGGCCAGCCTGTTGCACTCTCCTTCGATAAAGTTCTCGAACGAATTTTCCGGGTTCAGCCTGGGGTCGATGTCCAGTTTTTTCAGGCCGGGGATCACAAAAGGATTCTTGATTGTGTGCTCGTTGGCATCAATGGGAACGGTGACCGGCCTGTTTTTGATCTCCCTGCTGTTCCGGGCCGGAAATTTGACGGTGTAGGGTTTGTTGTTGCTGTAAGAATTGTTCTGCATGACCACATTATACTCAAGCTTGGCATCCGGGCCGAGCTCTTTCCTGATCACCTTTCGCAGGATATCAATATATTGTTCTTCCAGGTATTCATAGAAAAAAGGGCTGGGAACCTGAATGGTCAGTATGTCATTGTCAAGCTTTAAAGGAACAATCGGCTCAAACCATGTGCGGAAACTGATGGAAGGGACATTGTCTTTGATGATGTTCAGGCAATTGTTCCAGACACGTTCATGCATTGCAAACGTTAATTTAGTTCAAGGTTACTATGGTAAAGCTTGTGGGATTCCTTTAAGCAAAGGTTGTGAAAAAAAAGCAAAAAAAAAATTGAAAATCATTTGAAAATCCCGTATTAAATCTATTGGTGTTAAGGGTCAAGAGTTTATAGGTTGAAAAAAAAGTAAAAAAATTTAAAATACAGAAAATCAATCTATTACGGATATTTTTGTTAACAATATCTTAATAAATTGTGACCTAAACCATTAGAAATTCCAATTCAATGGTTGGTTTAAAATGCCCGCGGGAATCGAAAAAAAATTGGTCAATGAAAAACGGTCCTAGGTCAAAATGGCATTACTGGTTTATTTCCAGGATCGCCTCATGCAGGGGAATCAGTCCGCCGTTCCTGAGTGCCACAACGAACGCATCGGGAAAATCCTCCTTCACAGACAGGCATTTCTCCAGCGCTTTCTCGTAGCTGGTCTCAAATCCGACCATGTACTTGTACCATCTTCCATCCTGCACCATGACCACATCCTGGTATCCATGGAATGCCGACGGCTCGGTGGGTACGCTGTTCCTGGTGGAGGCAACCTGGATCCTGAATACCACATGGTCTTCCGGGACATCCGGATCAGCATTTCGTTCCGGGGCCGGAAGGGACTGCAGGCCGGGTTCTGTGGCCGGACTTTCCGCTGCTGGTTCTTCCCGGACCACCACGTCGAAATTGCTCCTGCGCTCAATCTCCCTTTTGTAATCGCGGAATCCCCTGAAAATCGCCGATGCGATGATGTCCTGTCCGTATTCGGACATAAGGAATCTCTCTTCCTCCGGATTGGAGATGAACCCGGTCTCGATGAGGACCCCGGGCATGGAGGTCTGGGCCAGCACCAGGAGCCCCTGCTCCCTGACGCCCAGGTCCCCCCTTTTTGCACGGTCCCGGAACTGCTCCTGCACGAAGGATCCGAATTCGATGCTCTGCTTGAAATAGGTTTTCTGCATCAGCGAGAACATGATGTAGGATTCGGTGGATTCGGGATTGAAACCCTCGTAGATGGTCTCGTAGTCCTCTTCGAGGAGGATCACTGAATTTTCACGGACCGCCACGTCAAAATTCTCATCAGCACGGTGCTGTCCCAGGACAAGTGTGAGTGTTCCCCGGGCGGAGGTTCTGGGATGCGCGTTGACATGAATGGAAATGAACAGATCGGCCTTTGCTTCATTGGCGATCTCCGCACGTTTCCACAGATCCACATGCTCATCGGTTTTCCTGGTATAGATCACCCGGACATCCTCCAGGTTTTCCTCGATATATTCACCCACTTTGAGCGCGATCTTCAGGGTGAGATCCTTTTCTTTGGCATTTTTCCCGACTGCGCCCGGATCTCTCCCGCCGTGACCTGCATCGATCACCACCGTCTGGATTCCCCGCTTCAGGTCATGATCGGCATTTCCCAGTGTTTGCGGGAAAGCGACAAAAGCCAATAATGTTGAAACAAGAATAAAGTGACGGATCCGTTTTATATTTATTGGCATTACCTTTGCGTGTAGCATATGTACCTCGATTTTTCATCAACCCGGGTGCAAGCTGTACGGCTGGTACAAAAATAAAAGTTTATTCACTTTGCGCCACGACTGTTTTAAGATACTTTTCATCATCTTACTAACTGGATCTGCCTCTGCAATATTGCATGCCCAGGAGCCCGATACAACCGGCAGGGTGATGCCCATGGATACGGTGCGGAGCCAGCTGGAGGTCCCGGCAACGGATTCGGTTCCGGGCGACACCATCCCGGTGGGTCCGACCATGGGGAGTGATATTGAGGCAGAGGTGAAATACAGTGCCACCGACTCACTCGTTTTTGCCCTGGATACCGCGATTGTGGAGCTCTACGGCGATGCCCGGATCACCTATGAAGATATCCAGCTGGAGGCAGCTTACATTCGCTATGAGATGGAAAACAACCTGGTGACCGCACGGGGGCTTCCCGATTCGGCGGGAGTGGTGACCGGTCACCCCAACTTTACAGATAAAGATAATTCCTTTCAATGCAAGTTGCTGAAATACAATTTCAAGACCCAGAAGGGTTACATTGAGGAGGTGATCACCGAGCAGGAGGGAGGGTATCTCCATGCACAGCAGACCAAGCGGCAAACCAGCGGGCACATCCACCTGAAGGATGGCAAATACACCACGTGTGATGCGGAACACCCCCACTTTTATATCGCCATCACCAAGGGGATTTCAATGCCGGGGGACAAGATCATTGCCGGACCTGCCTATATCGTGCTGGAAGACGTTCCGCTTCCCCTCGGGATCCCGTTCGGGTTCTTCCCCAATTCCAGGACCAAGACTTCCGGGATCCTGATCCCCCAGTACGGTGAAGAGCAGCGCAGGGGATTTTACCTGAGGGACGGCGGATACTACTTCGCCATGAACGACTACATGGACCTTCGGATCACGGGGGACCTTTACACCAACGGGACGTGGGGCCTGCGCGTGGGAACCAACTACAAGCTCAATTACAGGTTCACGGGTAACCTGCGGGTGCAGTATTTCAAGAATGTGACCGGGTTCAAGAACATTGAAGGATTGTACAGTGTCAGCAGGGACTATTCCGTTTCCTGGAGCCACAACCAGGATGCAAGGGCCAATCCGACCAGTTCCTTCAGGGCCAGTGTAAACCTTTCCAGTTCCTCCTACGACCAGAACCATACCCGGAACATCAACAGTGTGATGACCAATACCAAGCAGTCCAGCATTTCCTATACCAAGTCCTGGCCCAACAGTCCCTTCAATTTCAGCGCATCCCTGAACCATTCACAGAACAGCAGAACGAAGGGGGTGAGCCTTACCCTGCCGAAGGTCTCCTTTAACATGAGCAGGATCACTCCGTTTAAAAGAAAGAGAGGGACCGGTCCCGAAAGGTGGTACGAGGACATCCAGCTGACCTACACAAGCATCCTGGAAAACAGGATCAACACCACCGATTCACTGCTCTTTACCCGTGAGGTATTTGATGACATGGTCAGCGGGTACAGGCATTCGATTCCTTTAAGCTTAAATATCAAACCCTTCAGAAAGACGGCGATGCTTCAAAGCTTCACCCTGACCCCCTCCATGAATTACAACGGGATGATCTATACGCGGCAGACGTTCAAGGAGATTACCGGACACACCGAATCCGAACAGAATGGCACCGTCGCCCTGAAGCCCATTGTCCGGGATACGCTCATCCGCAAATTGTCATATGCCCATTCCCTCTACCCGAGTTTCAGTGCGGGCCTTTCGCCCAAGATCTATGGCATGTTCAATTTTAAGGGCAACGGGCGACTGCAGACCATCAGGCATGTGATGTCCCCATCGGCCAGCTTCTCCTACGTGCCCGACCTGACCGGTATCCAGGCCGATTATTACCGGGTATTGTACGATGAAGTGAATATGGATACCATCCAGGTCTACTCCATCTACGAGGATGAGATCTACGGCACTCCCACATTCAACGGGGCTTCCGGATCACTCAGCCTGTCACTGCGCAACAATTTCGAGGCCAAAATGCGGTCCAAAAGCGATACGGTGGAGGAGCTGGAGAAAGTCAAACTCCTGGACAACCTCAGTTTCAACACCGGAATGAACCTGTTCCAGACGGACACCCTCTCTCCCCGGTGGCGTCCCATCAGCTTTAACGGGAACACAAGGATCCTGAACAACAAGGTCAATATTTCATTCAGGGGGGTGATGGATCCTTTCGGTTACGATGAAACCCGTTCCCGAACGCGGGAAAGCTATTTTTCCCAGACGGGCAAACCGGTCAGGCTGACCAACGCCAGCATGTCGATGGGATTTACCCTGCAATCAAAACAGGGAGACCGGGGTAGCCGGGCCGGTGAGGAAGGCCCGGAAGAAGAAGCCCGGGTGATGGACGCCGGTGCAACTGGGATGAATTCCATGCAGGAGGACGACCCGGCAGGGGATGATTATTACGGGGACTACGTGAATTTCGACATTCCCTGGTCGATGCGGCTGGACTATAACTTCAGCTACTCCAAACCGAGGGATGTACCCAGTGTGGTACAGACCGTGAGGGTTTCGGGAGATTTCAGCCTGACCCCCAAATGGAAGATCGGCTTCAATACGGGGTATGACCTGGACCGGATGATGTTCACCACCACCAACCTGAGCATTTACAGGGACCTCCACTGCTGGGAGATGCGGCTGTCGGTGGTTCCCTTCGGCAACTACCGCTCGTACAATTTCCAGATCAACGCAAAGTCGGCCATCCTCTCCGATCTCAAGTACAACAAGCGGAAGTCCTGGCAGGATAACTTCTGACCGGTCCCAACGGAAACCCCATGTTGCCTGCGGCAGATCCGGGCGAACGAAGACCAACTGAACGGGCTGTCGTGCGAAGAATGCTGCCAGAGCGATCCCTAAAAGAGGGACAAACGGCCATATCCCTTTCAGGCAAAACGGGAAGTCACTCTTTTGTGACTTTTACGTTTTTTTGTGACTTCCCTTATTTCCAGGTATCCGCGTCATATAATCGCATCCAACTCATAGATAATGTTTTATGAAACAAGATAAGAAACAGACGGATGAATAAAAACTCACAAAATTGTGCAAAAGTCACAAATCGCTCACTTCATGAAATCGCAAAACAGGTATCCCCTTATTTTCAATAATGCCAGGTGTTGAACCGTCCGTATCGCCCTTCCGGGACCGGGAACAAACCGCCTGACGGGCCGGACCGAAGGGAGGTTCGTAGCGGCGGTGACCGGTCGCGGAAGGGAAAACGCGGCGGTAACCGGTCATAAAAAAACCGCCCCTGCTGGGAGACGGTTCCGGAGTGTGGGTTCTGCGCCGAAGTGCTTACTCGGACACGATCTCAAAGGGAATGTCCACATGCACTTCCCTGTGAAGCTTGATGGTGGCCGAGTAGCTCCCGATCTCCTTGATCAGGTCGTCCTTGATGGAAATGTTCTTCCTGTCCACGTCGTATCCTTTCTCCTTCAGCGCCTCAGCGATCTGGATGGTATTCACCGAACCGAAGATCTTCCCTTTGGTGCTGGTTTTGGCCCCGATGGTGAGCGACACCTTTTTCAGCTCCCCGGCCAACTTCATTGCCGCTTCCTTCAACTGCTGCTCCTTGTGGGCACGCTGGCGGAGGATCTCTTCATGGACCTTGGTCGCTTCCCTGGTTGCGCCGATTGCAAACCCCTGGGGGATCAGATAATTCCTCGCATATCCGTCTTTCACCGTCACAATGTCATCCTTGTGGCCCAGATTGGGGATGTCCTGCTTCAAAATCACATTCATTTCCTGGTCCTCCTTTTACTTTAACATATCAGTGACATAGGGCAGCAACGCCAGGTGTCTGGCCCTCTTGATGGCCACGGCCACCTTTCTCTGGTACTTCAGGGAGGTCCCGGTCAGTCTTCTCGGCAGGATCTTCCCCTGTTCGTTCAGGAATTTTTTGAGGAATTCAGGGTCCTTATAGTCAATGTATTTGATCCTGTTCTTTCTGAACCGGCAGTATTTCTTCTTTTTAATCTCGACTGTCGGGGGCGTTAGATACCTGATTTCTGTATTATCCTGTGCCATTATTCGGTCTCCTGTGTTTGTTCTGCTGATCTTCTTGCCCGTTTTTTCTCACTGTATGCCACGGCATACTTCTCCATTTTGGTCGTGAGGAACCGGATGATCCTTTCATCCCTGCGGTATTCGGTTTCCAGTTTCGCGATGGCGGCGGGATCAGCCCTGAACTCGATCAGGTGGTAAAAGCCGGTGGATTTTTTCTGAATGGGATAGGCCAGTTTTTTCAGGCCCCAGTCCTCTTCGTGCACGATCTCACCGTTCTCGTCGGTGATGATCTTCTTGAATTTGCTTACCGCTTCCTTCATCTGATTTTCAGACAAAACGGGAGTTGCAATGAAAACGGTCTCGTATTGATTCAACATGGTTTATATTGATGATATTAAAAAATCGAGTGCAAAAGTAGAAAGTTTTGGAACAACCGCAAAGAAAGCGAACCTTTTTTATCTCTGATCCGATCATTTTCAACTTTGTGGCTAAGTTTCTATCTTTAGACTCGATTTTTGACCTATGACCACATATATCGTCTCTGCACGCAAATACAGACCCGACAGTTTCAGCGAGGTGGTCGGGCAGCGATCCATTACCACCACGCTGAAGAATTCCATCCTGGGAAAGCATCTGGGCCACGCATACCTGTTCAGCGGTCCCCGCGGAGTGGGCAAAACAACCTGTGCGCGCATATTTGCCAAAACAATCAACTGTTTTCAGATCACCGAAGAAGGAGAAGCATGTAACAACTGCGAGTCGTGCCGGTCGTTCAATGAGAACCGGTCCTACAGCATCCATGAGCTGGATGCCGCTTCCAATAATTCGGTCGACGATATCCGGAAACTGACCGAACAGGTGAGGATCCCGCCGCAGATCGGATCCTACAGTATCTATATCATCGATGAGGTGCACATGCTCTCCCAGTCTGCTTTCAATGCCTTTTTGAAAACCCTGGAGGAGCCTCCCGCACACGCCGTATTTATACTGGCTACTACCGAGAAGCACAAGATCATTCCCACCATTCTTTCCCGCTGTCAGATCTATGACTTCAACCGGATACAGGTGGAGGATATCGTGGAATACCTGAAGCAGATTGCCGGACAGGAGAAGATCGGGTTCGAGGAGGATGCCCTGCATGTGATTGCCAGGAAAGCGGATGGGGCCATGCGGGATGCCCTTTCCATTTTTGATCAGGTGGTCAGTTTTTCCGGAGGGAAGATCACCTACAGGGATGTGATCACCAATCTGAATATCCTGGATGATGAGTATTATTTTAAAACCACTTCGGCTTTGCTTGACCGGGATGTTTCCGCAGCACTCCTGATCTTTGATGAAATCCTGGCCAGGGGTTTTGACGGGCGTAATTTCATCAACGGTTTTGCGGCCCACCTGCGCGACCTGATGGTCTGCAAGGATCCCGAGACCGTCCGGTTGATGGAAGTGGGCGCAGGGATCAGGGAAAAGTACCTGGACAGGTCCGCCGGGATCCCGCTTGATTTCATTTACGGGGGACTGGAAGTATGTAACCAGGCGGACCTGCAGATCAGATCCAGCAGGAACCAGCGCCTGACCATCGAGCTGGCACTGGTCAGGCTTGCGAACCTGGGGTCCGGTTCAAAAAAAAAAGTGAAGCCTGACAGTGCGGATGGATCCGAAGAATCCACGGCACCACAACCAGCTGTGTCACCTGGTGCCTCCCAGTCACCGCCGCAATCCGCATCAGCTGCCGCTGCCGGGGCATCCGGAGAATCCCCCGGGAGTGAGAATCATTCCGGCCGGACCGTGCGGAAGCCTTCCATCTCCATCAAAGAAAGCCTGAAGGGCACTTCCGGGAAACCGGAACCCGATGCGGAGGAAGGGATCAACCTACCAACCGGAAGAACGTCCCCCGAATCCTGTGAACGTCCGGCCGAGCCCGAACCTGACCAGATCCTCAGGGCATGGGATGACTATGCGGACACCATCGAGAAGAGCCGGCCCCGGATATACAGCACGCTGAAATCCAACAAACCGCTGATCAAGGCGGACGGCAGTGTGCTGGTTCGCCTCAATACGGAGGCGCAGAAGGACCATTTCATCAAACACATCAAGCCGCGCCTGGTAAGGTTTTTCCTGGATACGGCGGGTTTGCCGGAACCGGAGATCTACACGGAGGTGGCTGACCATATACAGAATGGAAAGAAAATTTATACGGATCAGGACAAACTGGATTTCCTGATGACGAAAAATCCAGAACTCGGACACCTCAAGTCCAGGTTCAATCTTGATTTTGACCATTAAAACAATGAAAAAATGAACGGTGAGAAAATCATAAACCAGCATGGAAAACTGAATGTTCCTGATTTCCCGGTGATCCCTTTCATTGAAGGGGACGGGACCGGTCCCGATATCTGGGCTGCCTCGGTGCGGGTGTTCGATGCGGCGGTGGAGAAGGCCTACGGCGGCAAGCGGAAGATCATGTGGAAGGAGGTTTTTGCGGGAGAAAAAGCATATCATCAGACGGGCAAATGGCTCCCGGAAGAGACGCTGGACATCCTTTATGAACACCTGATCGCCATCAAGGGCCCTTTGACAACGCCCGTGGGAGGGGGGATCAGGTCGCTGAACGTGGCCCTCAGGCAGATCCTCGATCTGTATGTATGTCTCCGGCCTGTGAAGCATTACAACGGGGTCCCTTCGCCGGTGAGGGATCCGAGCAGGACCGACATGGTCATCTTCCGCGAGAATTCAGAGGATATTTATGCCGGCATCGAATGGATGACCGGAACCGAAGAAGGGGAGAAGATCAAGAATTTCCTCATCGGGGAGATGGGGGTTAAAACAATCCGGTTCCCTGAAACCTCCTCCATCGGGATCAAACCCATCTCCAGGGAGGGGACGTTCCGGCTGGTGCGTGCTGCGATCCAGTATGCGGTCCGTAAAAAACTGCCGTCGGTCACACTGGTGCACAAGGGGAACATCATGAAATATACGGAGGGACAGTTCAAGCAATGGGGGTATGAGCTGGCGGAGCAGGAATTCAGCGACGTGGTTTTCACATGGAACCAGTACGACAGGATCGCAGAGGAAAAGGGGAAGGAGAAAGCCGACAAAGCACAGGAACTGGCCCTGAAAGAGGGCAAGATCCTGGTGAAGGATATGATCGCGGACGCGTTCCTGCAGCAGATCCTGACCCGTCCGGCTGAGTATTCGGTGATCGCCACCATGAACCTGAACGGGGACTATATTTCAGATTCGCTTGCAGCCATCGTGGGGGGGATCGGCATTGCGCCGGGTGCAAACATCAATTACGAGACCGGCCATGCCATTTTCGAGGCCACCCACGGGACGGCTCCCAAGTATGCGGGACTGGACAAGGTGAATCCCGGTTCCCTGATCCTGTCGGGGGTGATGATGCTCCAGTACATGGGCTGGGACGAAGCGGCCGGTCTGATCATCAAAGGGCTTGAAAGTGCCATCAAACAGATGAAGGTGACCTACGATTTTGCCCGGCTGATGGAAAATGCGACCACACTGAAGTGCTCCGAGTTCGGAACCGCGATCATCCATTATATGTAAGACCGATTAAAAAAAGTAACTTTGTCGTGCTGAAAAGCGTGACGCCCAACTTAAAAAACAGAGCGGATTATGGATGTCGGCAAGATATTGTCAAAATTTATCGGGAACAAGTCAGACCGGGATATGCGGGAGGTGATGCCTTTCGTGCAACAGATCAGGGAGGCCTACGAATCCGTCACAGGACCTGTCTCTTATACACATCTCCGAGCCCACGAGACCGTACTAGATCTCGTA
>OGCK01000241.1_pt1 | contig 11269 bp, 9 predicted proteins | sample 1570051 | NCBI WGS metagenome assembly OGCK01 (sample SAMN06266181, study PRJEB24510) | hot springs metagenome | isolation source: hot spring sediment | place: USA: Zodletone Spring, Oklahoma | collected 2013-12-03 | reverse complement strand
GTATATTATTTGTTTTTTAATTAATTAACCAATCAACCAATTTACTAGCTAACGAGTAGTTTTATTAGGCAATTAAAGCAAAGGTGAATTAATGACTGAAATAACTAATAATTATTTAAAAAATGGGTTTTTAAAAGAAAAATATCCATTAAAAAGGCATTTTTACATCATTATTGTTTTTGCAATAATGATTAGTTTTTTTTATAACCTACAGATTGTTCAAGCTTCTGAAAGAAAGGTAAGTATTTTATATTTTAACAATCATACCGAGCAAACAAGCTGGGATTGGTTAAGCACAGGTTTAACCACTATGTTGATAGATGATCTTTCTCGAAGTGATACTCTCGTCTGTTCTTCTCGTCAGGAGATAGAGGATCTGTACTATAACTATGAGTTATTACCCATTTCAGCTGAGATAGAAAAATCTCTCTTGGTGCAGTTTAATCAGAATCTGGATGCTGAAGTTATATTTTTTGGTGATTTCTACCTTTCTCCCCCCTCAAACCTAAATTTGAGTCTCAAAAAGTACGATAACTCTACCGGAGAGATTACTGCTTTTAGAGATATCATCGTGGGGGTGACAGATATTGCTAACTTAAAAGATAAATTAATTCAATTTATCTTAAAAGAGTTGGATGTTGAAATATCTCTGCAAGAGAAGACAGAATTGCCAGAAATGCCTACTACTTCTCTTGATGCCCTAAGTAATTATAATAAATCTCTTGACTTAATGAATAAAGCTATTGCGGAATATGGAGGTATTGATTACCCTAGTAAAAAACTATGGGCTGAAGCTATAGAATATGGGGAAAAGGCGATAACAGCAGACCCTAAGTTTGCTGAAGCTTATTACCTTTTAGCGGAGATTTATAACCGAACCCATTGGACTATTAGAGAGGTAAATAGTTTAAATAGTTTTATCCAACTGGTAGAAGATAATCAATTGAAAAGTAAGGATATTTACAAAAAAGCTGCTCAGGCTTATTTTCGATTAGGATATTCCTTTTATTCTAAAGGCGAACAAGAACAAGCAATTAAATATTTTATTTCTTCTACAAAATATGATCCTGATTTATTAGAGCCCCGACTCCATTTGGTACAAATTTATTTTGATAAAGGCGAGATAGGCCTTTCTCTTGATCAATGTGAGGAAGTTTTAAGGATAGATCCCCAAAATAAAGAGATTTCCTGGTTTATTAAAAAGAACGAGCAGTCGAAAAAATATGGCCGGTCAGCTTATGAAAACTACGAAAAAGGTTATCTATCTTATAAAAATGGTAATTTTAAAGAAGCGATAACTTATTTTAAATCTTCTATTTTTGCGAATCCTGATTTTAAGGAACCGCATTACTATCTGGCTTTAAGTTATTACGAGATAGGAGATTTGGATAACTCTATTTTTCAATGGGAAGAAGTTATTAGAATAGATTCTTTCGATAATACAGCCCGGCATTTTCTAAATAATTGTCTGGAAGAGAAAAAATACGGAGTAGATACTTTAAAGTATTTTAACGCCGGTTACGATTATTATATAAAAGGTGAATATGATAAAGCGATCGAGGAATTTAACCGATCTTTAGATTATAATCCTGAATTTGAAAAAGCCCGTCAGTTTCTTTCCCGAGCATATTATCAACTTAATCAGATGGAGGAATATCGTGAAGAAAGAAAGAAGACGACCGAGTTAAAGGTCATCGGCGAGGAAGAAAAGGCCATGGAATATTATAAATTAGGTTATGAATTTTATTCCTTAAAGGATTATAAAGTGGCTTTAGAAGAAATAAAAAAAGCTCTGGATATAAAAAGTGATTATCCCCAAGCCCGTTATTTATTGGCCGAGTGTTATTTCCAACTGAAGGAATATCGATCAGCCCAGGTAGAGTATGAAAGAGTAGTAACCGATTCGGAGATGAACGAGTATACCGATGATGCCCTCTATGGCAGCGGTTGGTCTTATTATTTATTGGAAGAATATGAAGCGGCAGCCAAGAGGTTTTCAAAACTATTAAATGATTTCCCCGATAGTAATTTAGCCTTACAGGCAAGGCATAAATTGGGCAAATCCTATTTTCTGACGAATAATTATGAAGGTACCATTAAAGTGTACCGGGAATTTTTGGAAAAATACATTGAATATAAAGGTCAAGAAACAGCAGAAGTGTATTATTTGTTAGCTCAGGCTTTCTTCAGGTCGGGAAAATATAAAGAAGCAGAAGAGTTTTTTGATAAATTATTATTTCTCTTTCCAACCTTTGAATTAGCTTCTGAAGTGAAATATTATAGCGCTTTAAGTTTATTTAAAGAAAATAAATATGAAGCAGCAAAAGTACAATTAGAGGGCTTAATTGCAGAAATGAAAATAGATGATAAAAGGAAAAGGGAAGCCCAATATTTGCTAGCTCGTTGCCGGCTTAATTTAAAAGAATACCCTCAAACAATTGAGAATTTGGAAAGCTTAAAACAACTCGTAATAGACGATTCCTTATTGGAAAAAGTAAGTTTTGATTTAGCTTTAACTTATTCCCGTCAAGGCAATAAGGAAAAATCCATTGTTGAATTTCAAGAGTTTATTGAGAAATATCCGAAGAGTGAACTTATTAATTCAGTACATTTCGAATTGGGTAAGAATCTTTATGACTTAAAAAAATATAAATTAGCCTTATCGGAATTAGAAAAGGCCTCCCATGATGAAGCACTCTATTTAAGAGGAAAGGCGTCACAAGAATTAGGGGACCAAGAAGGGGAAATTATAGCCTTTGAAGAATTAATAAAGAAATATCCCGAGAGCATTTTTTCTCAGGAAGCATATTTTAGATTAGGTAATTATTATTATAATCAGAAGAGAGATAAAGAAGCTATTGAAGAATTTAGAAAAATAATTCAATTTTTTCCCCAGTCGCCTTTGCTCTCGGAATGCTATTATTGGATAGGGTGGAGTTATTTTAAATTATTGGATTATAAACAAGCGATAGAATATTTTAACCAGGTGGAAGAAGATGAAGAAAATTTATATTTAGCACAAAGAGCAAAGTTTATGGTAGCAGAATCATGGTATAATCTGGAAGATTATCAGAAAGCCAGAGAAGCATACCAAAAATATATCGAAATGTATCCAAAGGGAGATTTTTCAGTTAATGCCCAATATGCAATTGCCTGGACTTATCTAGAGAATAAAGATTATTCCTTATCGACTGAAGAATTCAAAAAACTTATGAACCTTTATCCTGAGAGTAAATTCATCGAGGAAGCACAATTTCGAGTGGGCAAGAATTATTATCTTTCAGGAGACAAGACTATGGCTAAGACAGAATTGGGAAAATTTATCAATTCTTTCGCCAATAGTAGTTTTAGAATAGAAGCTATGTATTTATTAAGTCAGATCTATTTACAGGAAGAGGATTGGATGGACAGCATCATCAATTTAAATAGACTGGTAAGAGAATATCCTGATAACTTATTTTTATCAGAGGCTTTGTACGGCTTATGCCTTTCTTATTTTAAAAAAGATGAATATGAAAAAGCCATTCAAACAGGAGAACAATATTTAAAAGATTATCCCAGTTTGGAATATAGTGACGATATTCTGTATATCAAGGCAATTTGCTGGGAAAAGTTAGAAAATCAGGAAAAAGCCATTTATGATTATAAGAATTTAATTTCTACCTATCCTCAAAGTCCGTATGCAGGAAAAAGCCAGGAAAGAGTGGAAGTTCTACAAAAGATAAATGAGTAGATAATTAGTTAACTATAAAAAAAGAGGGGGCAAATATTTAATGTTAGAAGTATTCGAAAAAGGTGGATTCTTAATGTATCCCATCTTTCTTTGTTCGTTGATTGCAATGACTATTTTTTTTGAGCGAATGTTTTATTTAAAAAGTATTAAAACTAAAAGCAAAAAATTTGTTTTACGGGTTAAAAATTTGGTGAAAAAGGGAAGCATTGAATTAGCTATTTCTGCCTGTCGTAAAAGCCCTACTCCCATTTCAAAGATTATGTTGGCTGGATTAATGAAATTTGGAAAGGGACGTGACGAGATGAAAGAGGCGGTAGAAGATAGCGCGAACCAGGAAATTCCTGTATTAGAGAGAAATTTGTCTACACTTTCCACTATCGGTAATATCACTCCATTGTTAGGGCTTTTAGGAACTGTTTTTGGTATGGTTAAAGCTTTCAATGTAATAGCAATTTTGGGGGTAGGTAAACCGGAAGCACTAGCAGGAGGAATTTCTGAAGCGCTGCTTACTACAGCCTTTGGGTTATCTATAGCTATACCGACCATTGTGATCTATAATTATTTATCTCACCGAGTGGACAAATTGATAAGAGAAATGGAAGTAAATTGTGTTGAACTAATAGATCTTCTTACTTATCAAGAAAATAATGGTGAAATTATGGGGGATAGCCTTAATCGGGGCGGTGAAGTAGATTATGAAATTTCCTCACCAGAATAAAAAGACCGCGCGTTTTGATCTCACTCCTTTGATTGATGTGGTTTTTCTTTTATTGATATTTTTTATGTTAACTACTACTTTTGTTAATTTAGAAAACAGAGTACAAGTAAATTTACCCAGCGGGGATTTTGCAGCGGCTAAATCATCAGAAAATGTTATTGTAAGCATTACTGAAAATAACACCATTTACCTTAATGGAAAATTAATAGATCCTTTAAAGCTTACTGAGAGTGTAGCGACAGAGTTAAAGGGAGAGCCCGAAAAAATAGTGGTTTTAGAAGCGGATAAAAATGTACTCCATGGAAAGGTAATTAGAGTAATGGATTTACTGAAAAAGGGAGGAGCGGAAAAAATTGCTATTGCCACTCAACCCGCGGAGGAGAAATAAGAAAAACAGTATCCATATAAATCGGGGCGGATGAATCCGTCCCCTACAAAATACCACAAAGCTTTTATGCTTTCTTGACCGGCAGATTGGCAGACCGGAAGATTGGTAGATTAAATTAATTGGCGAATCGGTAAATTGGTAAATTGGTGAATTGGCCAATTAGTGAATTGGAGAATCGGTAAATTAATGACGAGGTACAGATAATAAAAAATGCCCATCAACAGATATAGAACCAAGCGTTTAAAACAGAATAAAAAGAGCTTTTTAGGGAGATCGTTTTTAATTTCTATCATCCTTAATATTGTCTTGTTATTTGTTTTCGGGAATATGATCGCCTTTGATTTTAGCAGACCTTTACCAGAAAAAGAGCTTACCCTGGTAAGTCTGGTGGAAATTCCTGCACCGGAACAACCGGAATCAAAAAAACCGGAGATTACTGAGAAAAAACCCGTTGCTCAACTGGAAGTTAAACCAAAAGCTGCACCGGTTTCCCCCGAACCACCCAAGTTAAAAGAAGAAATAACCGAAACAAAAGTAGTCAGCAAGGAAGAGTTAAGAGAAGGAGCACCAAGAGTAGAAGTAAAAACTCCTGAAATTGAAACTACACCAGTGGAAATAATTCCTCCAACTCAAGCTAAAGATACTTTAGGAGAGGATATAAGTGTTGCTACTGAATATTTTAAGCAGACTATTACCAGTAGGAAAGAAGTTAAGGGGGAGATATTTGAACCGGGTGAGTCACAACTTAAAGTGAATTTAGGCGAAAAGGAAGAAGAAAATATCGAAGCTACTTATGGTACTGTGGTAAATCCGGGAGAAATTACTACCCTGCCGGAAGTAAAAGAAAAAGAATCTCCTTTTGGGAGTAGGCCTCTTGCGATTATGATAGAAAATTCAGAAGGAGCCAGACCTCAAAGTGGTTTGGATAAAGCTAATATTGTCTATGAAGTTTTAGCAGAAGGGGGAATCACCAGATTTTTAGCCATTTATTATGATCAGGAAGCAGAAGAAGTTGGACCGATAAGAAGCGCAAGACCTTATTTTGTCAGTAAATCCTTAGAGCATCAGGCGATTTATATCCATGTAGGCGGGAGTGAGGAAGCCTATAATTTTATAAAAGAAGAGAATATAGATGATATCAATGAGTTTGTAGATTTTCAACCTTTCTGGAGATCTACAGACCGAAAACCACCACATAATTTATATGCCTCTACCAGTAAATTGAGAAAAGAAGCTAATAAATTGGGCTATATTGAGATGATAAAAAAGCAAGAATACCAATTTGAAATCAGTAGGGATGAAAAATTAAGCGGCAGAAAAAATAATTCTATAGTTATTCCTTATAACAGAAATTATACGGTTAGTTATCAATATCTACCTGAGACAATGAAATATATAAGATTTATGAATGGAGAGCCTCATATAGATGCTAAAACTAAAGAACAAATAGCAGTAGATAATGTTATCGTTCAATATGCCGGAACCAAAATTATTGATGAAGAGGGAAGGCTGGCCGTAGATTTCGTTGGTAAGGGGAAAGGATTATTATTTATTAAAGGTCAATCCTCAGAAATTACTTGGGAAAAGCCTGATCTAAGAGCAAGGACTATATTTTTAGATAAAGACGGGAATAGAATAGCTTTGATTCCGGGAAATGTTTGGATTCAAATTGTACCACTGGATCTTATTCTGGAATATTAAAAGACCGTTTTTTGCAGAGTAGCAACAGCTTACTTAGATTATCTATTCATGGTAATAAGCAGGTGGGAAGTATGGTGAAACAATTAGAGGAAACTTTAGAATGTTTTTTAGATTATCTGTCGATGGAAAGAGGTTTGTCTCAAAATACTATCACTTCTTATAGATATGATCTTCTAAAGTATATTGGTTTTTTAAGAAAGAGAAAAATAAATTCCTTTAATCAGACTGACAAAGTATTGATCAATAATTATTTTGTTCATTTAAGAGGAAAAAATTTAGAGATTAATTCAATTTCCCGAAATTTAGTAGCAGTGAAGATGTTATATCGTTTTTTATTAACGGAAAATATGATCAAGGAAGACATCACTAGTTTGATCGAATTCCCTAAAGTGAGTAAAAAACTTCCTCATGTCTTAAGTTCGAGAGAGATAGATCTTTTATTAGATGAGGCTAATTTTAAAGATAAATTAGGATTAAGAGACCAGGCTGTTTTGGAATTATTTTACGCTACCGGTCTTAGGGTATCCGAACTGATATATTTAAAAATTAATGATCTAAATATGGAAAATTATATGTTGAAATGTATAGGGAAAGGATCTAAAGAGCGAATTATACCTTTTGGGAAAAAAGCTTATCACTCTTTAAATTTATATTTGAATCAAGTCAGACCGAAATTAGTAAAAAATCCGGAAGAGGACACTTTATTTTTAAATAGTCGGGGAGGAAGACTTTCTCGACAAGGAATATTCTATTTGGTAAAACTATATGCTCAAAAGGCAAAGATAAAAAAGAAAGTTACTCCCCATACCTTAAGACATACTTTGGCTACCCATTTATTAGAACATGGAGCAGATCTCCGGTCAGTGCAAGAGATGTTAGGACACTCAGATATTTCCACTACCCAAATTTATACTCATGTAAGTAGAAAATGGGTTAGCGAAGAATATTATAGAGCCTTTCCTAGAACGTAAAATAGTATATAGTGAAGACAAGAAAAACAGGGAAAAAGAAGAAAGAAAATAGGAGCCATAATTCAGAATATAATAAAAGAGTAACAGGGAATTATAATTTCCATCATTGCGAGGAAAGGGAATAATAGAGATGAAAGATTTAAAAAGAAAAATCATAGAAAGTGTAGAGTTTATTAATCAAAAGAGTAAGATAAAACCAAAAATTGCCATTATATTAGGCACGGGATTAGGAAGGCTGGCAGAAGAGATTAAAGAAAAAGAAATTATTGCTTATAGTGAGATTCCCAACTTTCCCCTAGCTACAGTTCAAAGCCATAGCGGTAACCTGGTTTTAGGAAAGTTGGGTAATAATGAAGTAGTGGCCATGCAGGGTAGATTTCATTATTATGAAGGTTATAATCTAAAAGAAGTCACCTTTCCGGTAAGGGTGATGAAAAAATTAGGGGCGAATATCATAATTATTTCCAATGCAGCAGGCGGAATGAACCGTTTCTTCAAGAGAGGTGACTTAATGTTGATTAATGACCATATAAATCTATTTGGAGATAATCCTTTAATTGGCTCGAATGACGAAGAATTGGGACCACGATTTCCCGACATGTCCGAAGCTTATAACCGAGAACTTATTGAGTTAACCAAAAAGGTAGCCTTAAAAGAAAAAATAAGATTACAAGAAGGAGTATACGCGGGTTTATCCGGCCCTACCCTAGAGACACCAGCTGAATATAGATTTCTGATAAGCATAGGCGCAGATGCAGTAGGGATGTCTACAGTACCAGAGGTAATAGTAGCTAATCATATGGGAATGAAGGTATTGGGAATTTCCTGTATCACTGATTTAGCCATAGATGGGGTGATCGTAAAAACTAAGCTGGAGGAAATTTTAAAAACCGCCTCGGATGCTGAACCGATTATGACTAAACTTATAAAGAAGGTAATCGAGAAAATTGATTAGTGATGGTTTAAGAGTAGCTCTTCTATCCGCTTTGCCACTTACCGAATTGAGAGGAGCTATTCCAATAGCGCTAACTATTTATAAAATGCCGGTTTTTTGGGCTTATATATATGCAGTATTAGGGAATATACTTCCGGCAATTTTCCTATTGTTATTTTTAAAACCTTTTTCAGAGTATTTGAGTCGCTTTTATTATTTTGATATTTTTTTTAAATGGCTTTTTAAAAGAACGCGTAGAAATACCCAGGAAAAGTTCGAAAAATACGGAGCACTATTTCTATTACTTTTCGTAGCTATTCCTCTACCTGTAACCGGTGCCTGGACAGGCTCAGTAGCTGCATTTATCTTTGGCATAAGGTTTTTCTATGCCTTTCCTAGCATAGTGGGAGGAGTTATGATATCCGGGATAATCGTTTCCTTAGCCAGCTTGGGAGTGATTAGTTTTGTTTGAAATAGTATTTGGCATATAGAAGAGAGGGAAAATGAAAACCATTGAATGGAAAGAAGGAAAATTATTTTTAATCGACCAGAGAAAACTTCCTTTAAAATACGAAGTAATTAATTGTTCCACTTACCAGGAAGTAGCGGATGCTATCAAGAAGATGAAAGTAAGAGGTGCTCCTGCTATTGGGGTAGCTGCTGCCTTTGGTATGGCGCTTGCTGCTTATTCTTCCGAAGCTAATACTTTTGTAGAATTTATCCAAGATATGGAAAAAGCAAAACATTACCTGAGCCTCACTCGGCCTACCGCAGTAAATCTATTTTGGGCTTTAGAGAGAATGATGAATTTAATTAATATAAAAAAAGAGCTTGATTTATTAAGATTAAAAGATATAATCTTACAGGAAGCCCAAAATATTGCCCGAGAAGATATAGAGATAAATAAAAGAATAGGAAAATACGGAGCTTCAATCATTCAGGATGGCGACAATATTCTTACTCACTGTAACGCCGGTGCTCTGGCAACTGTAGGTCATGGTACTGCATTGGGAGTGATTCGTACTGCCTTCAAAGAAGGAAAGAAGATACATATATATGTTGATGAAACCAGACCCGTATTACAGGGAGCAAGGCTTACCACCTGGGAATTAATGCAGGAAAAAATTCCCTTTACCCTTATCACTGATAATATGGCTGGATTTTTAATGTTTCAGAAAAGGGTAAATATAATCATTGTAGGAGCAGATCGCATTGCTCGAAACGGTGATGTGGTAAATAAAATCGGAACTTATTCTTTGTCTGTTTTAGCCCGAGAAAATAATGTTCCTTTTTACATTGCTGCTCCGATATCTACTATTGATTTATCGATAAAATCCGGGAAGAAGATTCCCATCGAAGAGAGAGATCCGAAAGAAGTAACGCAAATATTAGGTAAACAGATAACTCCCTTAGGAGTAAGGGCATTTAATCCGGCTTTTGATCTTACGCCTCACGACTATATAGAGGGGATTATTACTGAAAAGGGGATTATTCGAAAACCTTTTGAAAAAAATATTAAAACAGTCGTTAATATATAGTATATTGCACAGAAGAAAGAATAAAAAATCAAATTAAAAACAGTTTACCAGTTATTTTTATAACATGGCACACCGTTTTAAAATAACATGAGATACATTTTAGGTTTTGCTCTTTTATTTTTACTAAATACTTTTTTTAAAAAGGAGGATAAAATTGGATCCAGAAAAGCTAATTATTTCCGGAGGAAATAGATTACATGGTACAGTAAAAATTGATGGGGCGAAAAATTCATCTTTATCTATTATGGCTGCAACCTTATTGACAAAAGATGTATGTATTTTAAGAAATGTTCCTCATCTTACCGATGTTGAGACTATGTCTGAGGTTATAAGGAAATTAGGGGTCAATGTAGAATGGAAAGAAGAAAACAGCCTTTATATTGATTCGGATAATTTTAATAATTATGAGGCACCTTATGAATTGGTAAAAATGATGAGGGCTTCTATTTTGGTAATGGGGCCACTACTGGCTCGCTTAAAAAGAGCTAAGATATCTTTACCGGGTGGTTGTGCTATTGGTGCTCGTCCAGTTGATTACCATTTAAAAGGATTTGAGGCTTTAGGTGCTCAAGTAGAAGTGGAAAAAGGTTATATTGAAGCAAAAGTTAATGCCTTAAAAGGTAACGAAATATACCTGGATTTCCCTAGTCTGGGAGCGACTGAAAATATAATGATGGCAGCCTGTTTAGCGGAAGGGACTACTACTATTGAAAATGCAGCCAAAGACCCTGAAGTAGTGGAATTGGGTCATTTTTTGAATAAAATGGGGGCAAAAGTTAAAGGATTAGGAACTGATTTAATTAAAATAAAAGGAGTAAAAGAATTACATGGGATTGATTATGCCATTATTCCTGATCGCATTGAGGCGGGTACTTATATGATAGCAGCTGCTATTACCTGTGGAGATGTTTTAATCAAGGAGTCTGATCCCATCTTATTAAAACCATTGATAGTAAAATTAGAAGAAGCAGGAGTACAAATAGAGTTAGAAAAGGATTTTATTAAAGTAATAGGACCAGAAAGAGTTAAAGCAGTTGATATTAAGACCTTACCTTTTCCTGGATTTCCCACCGATATGCAACCCCAATTTATGGCTTTAGCCTGTGTGGCCAAAGGTACCAGTGTCATTACGGAGACAGTATTTGAGAAAAGATTTGTTCATACCGGTGATATGATCAGGATGGGAGCAGATATTAAAGTGGAAGGGCATAGCGCTGTCTCTTATACACATCTGACGCTGCCGACGAAGAGGATAGTGTAGATCTCGGTGGTCGCCGTATCATTAA
>OGCK01000240.1_pt1 | contig 11318 bp, 7 predicted proteins | sample 1570051 | NCBI WGS metagenome assembly OGCK01 (sample SAMN06266181, study PRJEB24510) | hot springs metagenome | isolation source: hot spring sediment | place: USA: Zodletone Spring, Oklahoma | collected 2013-12-03 | reverse complement strand
GGTAAATACCGATCCAAGGAATGGGTTCATTCCAGAAACGAACATGTGGTGACCCCAAACAATGGTTGATAAAAATGCAATTCCAAGAATGGAAGCGATCATCGCACGGTATCCAAAAATAGGTTTTCTGGAATTAGTTGCCAGGATCTCTGAAGCGATACCCATCGCCGGAAGGATCACAATGTAAACTTCAGGGTGGCCAAGGAACCAGAAAAGGTGTTCGAAAAGTACAGGAGAACCTCCCTGGTAGTGCAATACTTCCCCTTTGATATAGATATCACTCAGGAAGAAGGAAGTTCCAAAACTTCTGTCCATGATGAGCATTAGAGCTGCAGAAAGAAGTACCGGGAACGAAACAACCCCGATAATAGCGGTAACAAATAGTGCCCAAATGGTCAATGGCAAGCGTGTCATTGACATTCCTTTGGTTCTAAGGTTTATTACGGTAACAATATAGTTCAATGATCCAAGCAAGGAAGAGGCAATAAAGATCGCCATGGAAACCAGCCAAAGGGTCATTCCCAGTCCGGAACCACCAATCGCTTGTGGCAAAGCACTAAGCGGCGGATAAATTGTCCACCCTGCAGAAGCAGGACCTGCCTCAACAAATAAAGAACCTAACATGATGATACAGGAGATAAAGAACAACCAGTAAGAAAGCATGTTCATAAATCCTGATGCCATATCCCTTGCCCCAATTTGAAGCGGAATAAGAAGGTTACTGAAAGTACCACTTAGTCCCTGCGTCAATACAAAGAAAACCATGATGGTACCGTGAATGGTCACGATGGCAAGATAGATCTCGGGACTCATTACTCCATCTGGAGCCCATTTTCCAAGAAAGATCTCAAAGATCTTGAATGATTCAGCCGGCCAGGCAATCTGCATACGGAAGAAAACAGACATTGCGATCCCTATAATCCCCATAAAAAGCGCCGTAAAAAGGTATTGCTTGGCAATCACCTTATGGTCCATGCTAAAAATATACTTCGTTATGAAACTACCCTCATGGTGGTGGTCATCATGAGCGTGATCATTAACCGGTGCGTGTCCTACTGCTGACATATTTCTTTAATCTTAACTTTTATTATTTTTTACCTGTGTTCCTTCAGCTACTATTCTACAGATGCAGTTTGCTGATCTACTGGTTCAATCGTTTCAATGAATTCTTTTTGTTCGGCCATCCAGGCATCAAAATCTTCCTGGCTCTCCACAACGATCTTCATTTGCATGTTGTAGTGGGCTACCCCACAAATCTTGTTACATAACAGGTAATAGTCGAATTCGGCATAATCGGGTAGCGGTTCCTCCCCGGCTGCGATAAGTTCTTCACTATTCACTTTTCTTATTTCCTGAATCCTGGCCACTTTTTCCCTCATGTATTCGGTATCCCTAATCTCGTTGGTAGTAACCGTTGGAGTAAAGGAGAATTGGGTGATCATACCCGGTACCACGTTCATTTGTGCCCTGAAGTGTGGGAAGTAAGCAGAGTGCAAAACATCCTGTGATCTCATCTTGAATAACACTGGACGGTCTACCGGCAGGTGAAGTTCTGCGGTTATCACGTCATCATGCGCATAAGAATCACTTACATCTACCCCCATGGTGTTAGCTCCCTCAATGAACCTTACGTTTGCTTTACCTAAAACATTATCTGTACCAGCATATCTCGCCTGCCAGCTGAATTGCTTAGCATAAAGTTCGATCACGATTGGGTCATCCTCCTCATTCACATCCATAATATCAGACCAGGTGAAAAGTCCGTAGATGATCAACCCCGCCAAAACGATCACGGGAATGATGGTCCACACAAATTCAAGCTTATCATTATCTGCAAAGAATAAAGCTTTTGTTCCTTTCTTTCCCTTGTATTTAAAGGCAAAATAGTGAAGTAGACCTTGCGTAATTACCTGCACGAACATGATTACCGCCATGGTTATCAATAACAGGTTGTCATATTGTGATCCATGTTCAGAAGAAGCGGCAGGCAAAGCCCTGTCACCAAAACTCCAGAAGTTGTAGATCATGAAGATATAGAAAGCTATACCAAAAGCGAGCATGAGGTTACCCTGCATCCTGTTATCCTTGTCACTCGCGATTTGAGAGGAATCAAGGCTCTCGGTACTCCTGGACAACTGGAAGATCTTGGTCAGTTGCCAGATAGTTATCGCAAAAAGCGCTATTACTATGATGATTAAAAATACAGTCATTTTATAATTTCTTCTTTAAACAATCTTTATTAATAATGATAATGCTCACTCTCTTTTCTGAATGGGTTTCGCTTCACCAACAATGGTGCTTTGGTCAATGCATTGAATACCACAAAAATAAACAATCCGCCAAAGAAAGCTAACGCACTTAACTCAGGAATTCCAATGAACCAGGATTCTCCAACCGTTGCAGGCATTACCATCACAAACACATCCAGGTAATGTCCAATAAGGATAATAATTCCGGTCATGACCACAAACCAGTTCACACGTTTGAAGTCACTATTCATCAACAGCAATAACGGGAATAAAAAGTTAAGGACCACCATTCCGAAGAAAACAAGACCATAATCCTCAATTCGGGTCACGAAATAGGTAACCTCTTCGGGGATGTTGGAATACCAGATCAAAAGGAACTGAGAGAACCACAGATAAGTCCAGAAAATACTGATCCCGAACATGAACTTTGCAAGGTCATGAATATGACTGTCGTTCACAAATGGCAGGTAAGAGCGTGATTTCAAGTAGATGGTCACTAAAGCGATCACTGTAATTCCTGACACGAACATACTTGAGAACACATACCATCCAAAAAGGGTACTGAACCAGTGCGGATCAAAGCTCATGATCCAATCCCATGACATCATTGATTCGGTCACGATGAAGAAAACAAGGAATCCTGCTGCCAGTTTGAAGTTCTTTTTATAGAACACATTATCTGTAGCATCATCCTGCTTAAGGGAATTCTTCTTCATAAAGTGCCTGAAAATATTCCATCCTGCAATATAAACAGCCGCCCTAATAAGGAAGAAGGTCACATTAAGATATGAAGATTTGTTCTGTATGATCTCATCATGAGCGACAACTTCGGGATCCATCCAAACGAACAGGTGGTTAAAATGGAATCCTGAAAGGGCAAGTAGAATGAACATTATGATACTACCCGGAAGCAGGTAGGCTGTGATACCTTCCATCACTCGGAACAATACAGGAGACCATCCCGCCTGAGCCGCATATTGAACGGCATAAAAGGCCATTACCCCAAGAGCGATCATGAAGAAGAAAAACGCTCCAACATAAAGAGCCGCCCAGGGTTTATTTTGTAATTGGTGTAAAACATGTTCCAGGTGAACCAATTCTGCATCTTCTGCCATAGCATGATCTTCCGCGTCTGTCCCGGTTTCCACTTCATGCTCTGAAGGTACATAATCAAAACCTGTCGCATCATCTTCCAACTCATCCTCTGCCTGGCCGGTAACCGGGGTTTCCAGTGCCTCACCGTGATCATCATGTGCGACCAACTCCCTTACCTCTTCAATTGTTGAAGGTGCGGCAATAAATCCGTAGACCAAGCCCAACAGACCTACTACCATAAGAATGATAGAAAATAATTTTAATTTACTGGATAGCGTGTACATATTAAGTATATCTAAATGCTGTTATTCTTCGTTTTCAATTGGCTCACCTTCGGGTTCGTTTTGCCTCACTTCCATAGGTTGTTCAGCGTTTACCGGCGGCATAAGGTTTTCCTCAGCTTCAAATTCCATTTCCGGTCCCCCTTCAAGATCATTTTTTAGCTTCATCACATAGTGGTCAATCAACCATCTTTCTTCAATAGAAGTTTGTGAAGCATAAGATCCCATAGCGTTAAGCCCGTAATACATCACATGGTAAACACTACCTTCGGTGATCGCTCTTCCAACATCGTCATAGCTTGGAATACCAAGGATCTTTTCTCTTTCTACCAGGATACCTTTTCCATCTCCCTTATCTCCATGACATACGGCACAGTAAATAGTATAAAGAGCTTCTCCTTTATTCAGGTTTTCTTCGGTATAAGGAAGCGGATTCTCAAAATTGGCTTTTGCAGCGGCATATCCTTCTGGACTATTCTCATACTCATAAGGCTTCCAACCTCTTGAAACGGTTCCTTCAACCGGAAGTTTGGCTTCCTGCTCATTCACAAAAACATCGTATGCTCCATATGGTTCATAAGATACCGTTTGATACATGTTTGGCATGTACTGGTAGTTAGGCTTTGAGTTATCCATACAGGAGACGGCACTCACTGCCAAAATGAAGAATATGGATTTTCTAAATAAACTTTTCATTGGGTTTATTTGTTATCAATTAATTTTATTTCAGAAGCACCGGTATTGAACAAAAACTTGGTAAGGTCTTCTGTGTTATGATTGGCTACTTCAACTTCCATTAGGAAGTGATCATCTGTGGTTCTCACATCGGGATTTTCAGCAGCTTTAAAAGGCCACAATTTACTTCTCATAAAAAAGGTGAACACCATTAAGTGAGCTGCAAAAAACACAGTCAATTCGAACATGATAGGCACAAAGGAAGGCATATTTTGAAGGAAGGTAAAACTCGGTTTACCTCCAATATCCATTGGCCAGTCCTCGATCATAATAAAGTTCATCATTGCCACCGCAACTAAAAGGCCAATGATCCCATAAATAAAAGCAGTGATCGCCAATCTTGTGGGTGCCAGTCCCATGGCTTTATCCAGACCGTGTACCGGAAAAGGAGTATAGATCTCTCCTATTCTGTATCGGGCCTCCCTTACTTGCTTTACAGCCTGCAAAAGCAAGTCATCATCGGTATAAATAGCTTGTATAACTTTAGACGCCATGGTTATTTGTTTTTAAGTTCATTTGCCTGCTGGTTCCAGTCCCCGCGGTTTTCAGCGATAGGGAAATTATCGATCACCCTGTCAAGCAATTCATAATCTTCTTTGGTTAATCTGCTCACCTGCTCATAGGTGTAAATTCCAACCTGGTGCAGTTTCTGCTCCATTACAGGCCCTACTCCGTCCAATCTTTGCAGGTCATCTGCAGATTGCGTGGCGGGATCGAAAGTACCAATCCTTTGCAGCATTTCATCAATGCGGTCTTTCTCAACTTCAGAATCGGTAAGACCTTCGGTATGAGTAGTCGCCTCGTGCTCTCTTTTCTGCTCATATTCGTCCCTTTTGATCCATCCTTCTTCAACATTTGCCACAGGCTCTCTTACAATGGTATTGGTATGGTCTGCATGGTCTCCATGCTCCTCACGAAGTTTCTTGTATCTCTCTCCCGAAGATTTAAGGATCGTCTTCACCTCTGCCTGGGCGATCACAGGGAACGTACGGGCATAAAGAAGGAACAGCACGAAGAAGAATCCAATCGTACCAATGAAGATCCCAATATCAACAAAGGTTGGCGAGAACATGGTCCAGGAAGACGGAAGGTAATCCCGGTGCAATGAGGTCACGATGATCACGAATCGTTCAAACCACATCCCGATGTTCACAACGATCGAGATAAAGAAAGAGAACATGATACTCGTTCTAAGTTTTTTGAACCACATGAACTGTGGAGAGAACACATTACAGGTCATCATGGACCAGTAGGCCCACCAGTAAGGTCCTGTTGCACGGTTAAGGAAGGCGTACTGTTCGTACTCCACTCCAGAATACCATGCCATGAATAACTCAGTTATATATGCCACACCAACGATAGAACCGGTGATCATGATCACGATGTTCATCAATTCGATGTGCTGAATGGTAATGTAATTTTCAAGATTCGATACCTTCCTCATGATGATGAGAAGGGTGTTCACCATCGCAAATCCTGAGAAGATCGCCCCTGCAACGAAGTATGGAGGGAAGATCGTGGTATGCCATCCCGGAATTACCGAGGTAGCAAAGTCAAAAGATACAATGGTGTGTACAGAAAGTACCAGTGGAGTAGCCAAACCTGCCAACACCAGTGAAACTTCCTCAAAACGCTGCCAGTCTTTGGCACGTCCGCTCCATCCAAAACTAAGGATGCCATAAATTCTTTTCTGAAATGGTTTTATTGCGCGGTCACGTATCATTGCGAAATCTGGTAGCAATCCTGTCCACCAGAAAACCAGCGAAACAGAAAGATAGGTGGAGATCGCGAATACGTCCCAAAGAAGCGGAGAGTTAAAGTTCACCCAAAGCGAACCGAACTGGTTAGGAATAGGTAGTACCCAATAAGCCAACCATGGTCGCCCCATGTGGATGATAGGGAAAAGACCCGCCTGTACAACAGAAAAGATGGTCATCGCCTCGGCCGACCTGTTGATGGCCATTCTCCATTTTTGCCGGAATAAAAGTAATACCGCAGAGATAAGTGTTCCGGCGTGACCAATACCTACCCACCAAACAAAGTTGGTGATATCCCAGGCCCATCCAACAGTCCTGTTAAGACCCCAGGTACCAATACCGACAGAAACAGTATAAATAATACAACCTAACCCCCAAAGAAAAGCTACAAGCGCAATTGAGAAAACAATCCACCATGATTTGTTCGCCCTTCCTTCAACCGGGGCAGCCACATCAACAGTCACATCGTGATAGGTTTTATCGCCGGTTACTAGAGGCTTTCGTATAGGTGCTTCGTAATGAGACATATGCTTTTTATAATTGATTCTTTAATAAATTTATTAAGCTTCAGATGTATTTCTAACCTTGGTCTGGTACATCACGTTTGGTTTGGTACCCACATATTCCAGTAAGTGATACATCCTTGGATCTTCCTTAAGCTCAGCGATCTTGCTATCCTCATCATTCACATCTCCAAAGATGATGGCACCCTTGTCACAGGCAGCCGAACAAGCAGTGTGGAATTCACCATCCTTGATCGCCCTTCCTTCTCTCTTGGCATCCAGAATGGTCTTTTGTGTCTTCTGAATACAGAAAGAACATTTTTCCATCACCCCACGAGATCTTACAGTAACATCTGGGTTAAGCACCATACGACCAAGATCGTTGTTCATGTGGTAGTCAAACTCGTCATTCTTATTGTAAAGGAACCAGTTAAACCTTCTTACCTTGTAAGGACAGTTGTTGGCACAGTAACGTGTACCCACACAACGGTTGTAGATCATTTGGTTTTGTCCCTGGCGACCGTGCATGGTAGCAGCAACAGGACAAACAGTCTCACAAGGAGCGTGGTTACAGTGCTGACACATTACCGGCTGGAATACCACCTGAGGATTCTCGGCAGCAATTTCCATTTCTCCAAATTGAGAAAGAGAATCTCCCAGACCAGACATGTTTTCTTTCTTCTCCACATCTGCTTCAAAACTTTCTTCTGAAGAATAGTAGCGGTCAATTCTCAACCAGTGCATGTCACGGTACTTACGCACCTCTTCTTTACCAACTACCGGCACGTTATTCTCGGCATGACATGCGATCACACAAGCCCCACATCCCGTACAGGCATTAAGGTCAATAGACATATTGAAGTGATGTCCTGTAGATCGATCAAATCCATCCCAAAGGTCAACATCAGGGGAAGTAACCGGGGTCTCTACGTGATTTAAAGAAACTTCAGGAACTCTGTTCCATACATGGGAATCTTTGGTATTAAAGATCTCAAGTGTCGTTTCTTTAATAATATCATCTCTTCCCATCAATGTGGTATGCAACTGGAGACATGCAAATTCATGTACTCCCGCTGTTTTTTCTATAGTCACATTCTGGAAAGATTTAAAATCTTTATATACAGGGTAAGCATTCACACCTACCTGCATTTCTTTCTGTATCCCTTCTTTCTTTCCGTAACCAAGCGCAAGAGCAACAGAACCTTTTGCCTGCCCGGGCTGAATGAAAACAGGAACGTTCTTAAGAACAGTATCTCCTACTTTAAGATTCACCAAACTTCCGTTCAAAGCGCCGTTAGCCACGTGCTCATTTTCAAGACCCAATGCCTCAGCATCGGCTCTGGAGATCTTTAAGTAGTTATCCCAGGAAGCTCTGGTGATAGGATCTGGAAATTCCTGCAACCATGGGTTGTTCGCCTGATTACCGGCACCCATAGCGGTAGAAGTATAAAGCTCAAGTTCAAGGCCTTCACCGGCAGCTCCTGCAAGGTTTCTGGCGGCAACACTGTCGCTGTTTACCTGCACCTGCACATCTGTAGGACCTGCATTTACCAAAGATGATGCTCCGGCAGGTTCAGAAGCTTCAAAAGCTCCGTCGTGCAGGGCATCTGTCCAGGATGAATTACCAAGAGCCCCAGACCAGGCTTCTTTAATATAGTTGTAATATGATGTTGAGTTGTCTGTCCATCTCAACAAAGTATCCTGAAACTGCCTGGTATCAAACAATGGTTTGATAGTAGGCTGCATCAGGGTATAATTTCTTTTTGTGAATTGAACGTCTCCCCAACTTTCCAGGTAATGAGGCGTTGCTGCAATGTAGTTACAAAGCAAGGCGGTCTCATCCTTTTTCATCGAGAAAGCAACAGAAAGATCCACTTTTTTAAGTCCTTCCACGAATTCTTCTGCGAAAGGAAGACTATAAACAGGATTCACGCCGGCGATTAGGATAGCTCCTACCTGCCCGGCATTCATGTCGGCAACAAGTTGTTTCACCTGCGCCGCATTACCCTGTCTTAACATTCTTGGATTTTCGGTATCCATTACCGCACTTCCAAGCGCTTCATTTATTGACAACACAAGAGATTGCGCATCTACATCTGGAATTCCGGTTACCACGACGGCACCGCTTCCAGATTTACGCAGTTGCCTTGCAGCTTTTACCACTGCATCATCTATAGCAGCAGGAAGGTTACTGCTTGCAGAACCTCCGGTCACATATCCATAAAGCGCTGCAAGAACCATTTTTTGCTGAGAGGGAGTAACAGGCACTCTCCTGTCTGCACTACCACCTGAAAGGCTGAAATTAGATTCAAACTGCACGTGGCGTGACATTTTTCCATTCTTTGGAATACGACCCTTTGCATAAGCTGCGTCATAACCACCACCGGCCCAGTCGCCCAGGAAGTCGGCTCCTACAGAAACAATAGTTTCGGCCTTGGAAAAATCATAATTCGGAAGGGCACGTGTTCCATATCTTGCCTGGAAAGCATCCAGGGCAGCATCTTCAGAAACCGTATCGTAAACTACATGCCTTACATTTCCGTATTTTTGAGAGAAATCATTTATCAAACGAGAAGTAGAAGGACTGGCAAAAGTCTGGGTAAGCAACACGATATCTCCAGAGACATTGTTGAGCTTCTCCTTAACTTCCTTATCTAACTGCTCCCAGGAAACTACCTGGCCATTGGCCTCGGGGCGCTGCAGCCTTTTGTTATCATATAGTGACAGTACAGAAGCCTGAACCCGCGCATTTGCACCGGTCTTTGCCATTGCATTGTGTTCAATCTTGATTGGACGGCCTTCACGGGTCTTTACAAGCACTCCGGCAAAATCAAATCCATCAGCCATGGTGGTCGCGTAAAAGTTCGCCACGCCCGGAACAATTCTTTCGGGCTGCACCACGTAAGGAATAGATTTCAACACAGGACCCTCACAAGCCGCCAATGAAGCAGCTGCCGTACTGAACCCAACATATTTCAAAAAGTCCCTTCGCGAAGTATTTGAACTTTCAAGAGTTTCTTTATCACCTAAAAATTCATCTGTAGGTATTTCTTCTGCAAATTCTTTTTGCTGGTGCGCCTCAACAATAGAGCTCGATTCTTTTAGCTCTTCAACACTTTGCCAGTATTTCTTGTTTGATGACATATATATAAATGTTTCTTCTTGTTTATTAATAGTGGCATTTACCACATTCAATTCCTCCCATCTGGGAAACGGTCAATTCCTCAACCCCATATTTTTTGGAAAGCTCTTCATGAACTTTCTCGTAGTATTCATTTCCTGCCGTTTGAACGTTTGTGGTACGGTGACAGTTCACACACCATCCCATAGTTAGCGGCGCATTCTGGTACATGATCTCCATTTCCTGAACAGGACCGTGACAGGTTTGACAGGCAATTCCTCCTACTTCAACGTGCTGCGAGTGGTTGAAATAAGCAAAGTCTGGCAGGTTGTGGATCCTCACCCATTTCACTGGCTCAGTTTCGCCGGTGTAAGCCTGCTGACTTACATCCCAGCCAACCGCATCATAAAGCTTAGCGATCTCCCCGTCATAGAATTCTTTAGAGTATTCATCTGTAGCAGTTTCAGGAGCTACCTCGCTGATAGATTTATGACAGTTCATACAAACGTTTAGAGAAGGTATTCCTGAAGTCTTTGAAACTCTTGCTGAAGAGTGACAGAATTTACACTCTATCTGGTTATCTCCCGCGTGAATCCTGTGAGAGAAGTGAATTGGTTGAATAGGCTGGTAACCCTGATCAACACCTACCTGCATTAGGTAACCGTACACGAAATAAGTACCTATAAGAACAAGCACCACGGCACTAACCAACACAAGAAACTGGTTCTCAACAAAAGATTTCCAGATAGGCTTTCCTTTAGGCTTCACAGGAAGCTCCACCCCGCTTGCAGTCGCAAACCTTCTTAGCGTCCTGTTCACAAGGAACAAGATCACAAGAAGCATAGCTAAAACAAAAGCAAGGATCACCAGAAGGATATCTGTTGAGACACCCCCACCTTGTCCGGCAGCAGCCCCACCTGCTTCTCCGGCGGCCTGCTCGGCTTTAGGAGCAGCTTTTGGCTGACTTACATAAGCAAGAATATTATCGATATCCGCATCACTTAACTGCGGAAAAGGCGGCATAGCCACCTGGTTATATTCGTTGTAAATAGCAACAGCCTCTTCATCTCCCTGCGCGATCAATGCAGAACTGTTCTTGATCCAGCTGTGCAGCCACTCTGTATCTCTGGTCTCGGTAACACCCCTAAGAGCAGGTCCAATAGATTTACTATCCAGTTTATGACAAGCAGCACAAAGCGTATTGAAAATCTCTTTACCGGCAGCAGCATCACCAGCCGAAGCCCCGGCTTCTGCAGATGCCTGCGCTTCCTGAGCTCCTTCAGCAGGAATAGAATCCTGTGCAAAAACAAAGGCATTGCAGGACAAGAACAACGATACACCTAAAAATAAACTCCGGATTACTGAATGGCGGTTTTTCACCTTTTTCATATTATATGTAGAATTAGCGTCTTTTTTGGTACGGTTTTTTGTGGTAATAAAAAGTGATAATTATCATAATTTTAAGACCCCAAAATTTTACCGACAAAAGTAATACTTAAAGTCGATTTTAGGGGAATGAAGACTAATTTATAACTGTTCTAAATAATTAAAAAGGGCGTTTTTGACCGATTTAGTTA
>OGCK01000239.1_pt1 | contig 11352 bp, 9 predicted proteins | sample 1570051 | NCBI WGS metagenome assembly OGCK01 (sample SAMN06266181, study PRJEB24510) | hot springs metagenome | isolation source: hot spring sediment | place: USA: Zodletone Spring, Oklahoma | collected 2013-12-03 | reverse complement strand
AAGCAGAAGACGGCATACGAGATCTAGTACGGTCTCGTGGGCTCGGAGATGTGTATAAGAGACAGGCCATAGTATATGAATGAAACTTTCACCGCAATCAATCAATTTTTAGAAACAATTCTCTTTTTTGATGTCTTATTTGGAAAGGTTGAAGGCTCAACAATCCCTTTTCTGGTCGCATGGCTGATCGTCGGTGGTGTCTATCTTACGTTCAAAATGGGTTTTATCAACCTCAAGATGTTCAAACACTCTTTTCTTATCATCAGGGGCCAGTATAAGACAAAAGAGGATCAAGGTGAGATTGAGCCTTACAAATCCCTTACCACGGCTCTATCTGCCACTGTAGGGCTTGGAAACATTGCCGGTGTGGCGATAGCGATCGCTATCGGAGGGCCGGGAGCCACTTTCTGGATGATCGTTGCGGGCTTTTTGGGAATGACACTGAAATTCACCGAGGTCACGCTTTCTCTCCAGTACAGAGAGTTTCTGCCTGACGGAACGATCATGGGAGGGGGGATGGAGTATCTCTCCAGAGGATTGGCAAAAAAAGGAATGGCGGCTTTCGGTAAAGTTTTGGCGATTATATTTGCCCTCTTCATGATCGGAGCAGCTATCGGCGGGGGAAATACCTTCCAGGTCTCACAGGCAGTCGGAGCGATAGGTAATGAGATTGATTTTGTCAAAGCATATCCATGGGTCTTTGGTGTAGTACTCGCTGTACTGACAGGAGCGGTCATCCTGGGAGGGATCACACGGATTGCCGATACGACTTCCAGGATCGTACCGCTGATGGTCACGATCTATATTGCCGCATCGCTTTGGATCCTTATAGTACATGCAGACAAGATCCCCAATGCTTTTGCTCTGATCTTTACAGAAGCCTTTGCGCCTACAGCCGTAGCAGGGGGAATGATCGGAGTGATCGTCCAGGGATTCCAAAGGGCTGTCTTCTCCAGTGAAGCAGGCCTTGGATCCGCACCGATCGCCCATGCACCTGCACGTGTAAAATACCCGGTACGCCAGGGGATAGTAGCACTCTATGAACCCTTTATCGATACGATCATTGTCTGTACGATGACAGCCCTGGTGATCGTCATTACAGGGGTATGGGATCCGGCAAACGGCTATGGCGACCTGATAGCGGCAAAAGAGGGAGCTTCACTTACTTCGGCTGCCTACGGAACAGTAATCAGCTGGTTCCCTTCTGTACTTTCACTCTCTATCTTCCTTTTTGCCTTCTCTACGATGATCTCCTGGTCATACTATGGCGAGAGGGCGTGGGTCTACCTCTTTGGAACCAAAAGTTCAGTGATCTACAAGCTGGTCTTTCTCTCTTTTATCGTGATGGCAAGCGTTGTCGATACGGGGATCATGGTGGATTTCAGCTTTATGCTGATGCTGGCAATGGCCCTGCCGAACATTCTGGGGCTCTATATCCTCAGCGGTGATGTAAAAGAGGAGCTGCAAGTCTATCTGAGAAAGTTAAAGGCAGGGAAGCTGGACAAGGAGGCTATTAGAGATTAGTCTCTGATAGGTAGCAGGTAGCAGGTAGCATCATGGCAGAGTCATGATAAGGTGTCAAGTGCTGAGCAGCTTTACTGACGGTGAAGAATTAGGAATATTGTAGGGGCGGATCGTTGTGTCCGCCCGTGGATGACGAGGGTTTTGTAGGGTGGGCTTGCCAGCCCACGCTGTGAGCAATTTAGCCTGGCAACAACAGACGTGATACAGAGACCAGACTCTGGCAGGTTCCAGTGGGACTGAAGCCTCTACTTCCCTTCGAGAGGCTCAGTGCGAAAAGTAAAATTTCTAATTTCTAACTATTCACTATTCACTATTCACTGGGAGCCCAACTGCTCCCTACTACCTACTATCTGCTACCTGCTACTTGAATTAAACAAGTTCGACGTGTTTCTCGCCCTCTTCGAGGTGGCCGATCACGTAACCATCTGTGTTTGCAAGTACTGCATCCACATCCTCGGGCTCGACACACCAGATCATCCCTACACCCATGTTGAAGGCTCTGAACATCTCCTCTTCATCGACATATTGTCCAATGAACTCGAAGATAGGGAGTACTCTGATATCGGCTTTGTTCACAACCGCCTTGATCCCGTCTGGCAATACCCTTGGAAGATTCTCTACAATACCCCCGCCTGTGATGTGCGCAAGCGCCTTCACATACTGCTTGTTCGCCTTATACTCTTTCACATAGATACGTGTCGGCTCAAGCAGTGTCTCCAGAAGCGGTTTCCCGTCAAACTCTGTATCCAGGGTCATACCGAGTTTTTCAAACATCAGTTTTCTTACCAGCGAGTAGCCGTTGGAGTGCACCCCCGAACTTGGAAGCGCGATCAGCGTCTGCCCTGCTTTCACATTGGCCACGGTATCCATCTCGCTGCGCTCTGCGATACCTACCGCAAATCCTGCTAGGTCGAAATCATCCGCTGCGTACATTCCCGGCATCTCCGCCGTCTCTCCGCCTACCAGGGCACACTCTGCGCGTCTGCACCCCTCTGCGATACCTGCAACAACATCTTTGGCATTTTCAGGCAGAAGCTTTCCTGTCGCATAGTAATCAAGGAAGAACATCGGTATCCCGTTGTTGCAGATCAGGTCGTTCACACACATCGCCACCAGGTCGATCCCCACGGTATCGAGTTTACCGCTTTCTATCGCGATCTTGAGCTTCGTTCCTACTCCGTCTGTTGCAGAGAGCAATACAGGCTCTTTATATCCTGTTGGCAGCGCATAGGCTCCCGCAAAAGAACCGATCCCGCCGATCACATTGCTGTCGAATGTCGACTTTACATCCGCCTTGATCGCCTCTACAAATGCATTCCCGGCATCGATATCAACACCGGCATCTTTATATGAAATATTGGCCATAGTTACCTTTCTTCTTTCTCTTTACACGGAGGAAATATCTTCTTCAGTATCATAAGACCCGGACACCATCCGGTCAATCCGGCGATGATCAGCATGATCATCATTGCTAACTGCACGATAAACGCCAGCTGAAGCATCCCCGGCTCGCCGGCGATCCCCATGGCTGCCATCCCCATGACCATACCAAGAATGATCGCCTGAATGAGACGTTGCATCTTCTCTGCACACATGAATCTATCCTCTTGTTGTTTTGCCGTATTATATCGAGTTTTAGCTGTTTATCCATCTATATGACGTAGTTAAGCAAAGCTTAACTTTGTCTCTAAAAAGCAAGTTGCCATCTAGGCAATTTGCTTTTTAGAGATTGCTAACGCTGAGTTTGCTTACGACTCAGCATTTAGTGCTTCGCTTGCACTGCGATCTAGTCGCTTGTCAGCAGCAGGCACCTGAGGGAAGTGCCCTTGGGGTGCCCATGCAACTAGTTGCATTTAACTATTTAATTTACGTCCCAGTTTTGCTTCGACCGAACCGACTTTTTTGTTGAGCCTTCCTACCGGCCCCTTGCGGTAATCGATCTTGATCGTACTGTAGACACGCTCACAGTCGCTCTGCAGTTCCTCATAGGCTTTATTGATCACTGCCAGGACCTCCTCGACCGTCTCGCCCTCGATGATCGTACCCATGGGGGTAAGCTGATATGCAAGCCCACTCCTGTCCACGATATCCAACACTCTGGCTACAAACGCGCTCTTGCTCTGTGTCTGTTCTGTAGGGAACATTGCAAATTCTACCAATGCTGACATGATCTATCCTTTTATGATTGAATATTTCTTCTTTACTTTTGAATAGCTATAATACCCTATGAATATTAAACCCATGATAATCGTCGGTGCAGGTGCCGCAGGACTCTGTGCGGCCATTACAGCTGCAAGAAACGGTATAAATGTCACCCTTCTGGAACAAAACAGCAGACCAGGCAAAAAGATCCTGGTCAGCGGCAACGGCAAATGCAATATCACCAATGCACATATCACCCCTGCCCGTTTTCACTCCCAAAACCCTGAATTTGTAGAGCAAGTGCTTGAGGGGTACGGCATGGAACGTGTGAAAAACTTTTTTGACTCTATAGGTCTGCCGGTCATAGAGGGCAAAGAGGGGAAGATGTTCCCGATGAGCCTGCAGGCGGGAAGTGTCACGGAGCTGCTCGAGTACGAAGCAGAGACTTTGGGGGCGGAGATCATCACAGCGTGCGAAGTGCTCAGAATCGACAAAAAGAACAATCATTTTCTACTGGAAACCAGCCAGGGTACCATGCTATGTGAAAAACTCCTGCTCGCTTCCGGTTCTCCCGCAGCACCGCAGCTTGGCGGCAATGAGAGCGGCCTGAGATTTGCCGAGTCGATGGGGCATACCCTGATCCCGAGCCATCCTGCTCTTACCCAGCTCGTCAGCGAGGAGAAGTGGGTCAAACAGGCAAGCGGCGTCAAAGTGGCAGGTCTGGCAAAGCTCTATGCCAACGGAGTCTATATCACCGAAAAAAAGGGGGACCTGCTCTTCACCAACTACGGTATCAGCGGACTGGCGATCCTTGATCTCAGCCGTGAAGTGAGCCTCAGACTGGCAGAATACGAGTACTGTGAACTGAGCTTGGACCTGATGCCTGGACTCAGCAAAGAGAAACTTACCAAATTTCTGCTTGACAGAGTCAATCAGGAGTGCCACAAACCGCTTACCCTCTGGCTGCAGGGGGTCATCAACAAAAAACTTATTCACATCCTCCTCGAGCAGTCCGGATGCAAGGCCAAAACCGAGAAGGAACTGAACCGAAAAGAGATAGGGAAACTCGTCTATGCGATCAAGAACCTCAAACTCCCCATCAGTGACACCAAGGGCTTCAAAGGTGCCGAAGTCGCCACAGGCGGTGTCGATACCCGCGAGGTCGATCCTGTAACGATGGAGTCCAGACTGGTACCCAACCTCTACTTTGCCGGAGAGATCCTCGATGTGGACGGAGACAGAGGCGGATTTAACTTCCACTTTGCATGGGTGAGCGGGATGAAGGTAGGTAGTAGGTAGTAGATGAGGAGTGTATAAAGATCGTGAACAGTTTCACGATCTTAGCGACGGAACCATGAGAGCTGTGAAGCAAAAGCAAACTGCTTTGCTTTTGTAAGCTCGGAACTGGAAGCGATGTGCAGAATGCACCGCTGTAGGCTAAGTCGGAACGAAGTGTAGCCGTGGAGGCATAGGTAGTAGGTAGTAGGTAGTATCATGACAGAGTCATGATACTGTGTCAAGTGTTTGAATATATTTTTCCAGTTTGTAGGTTTATCTGAAGGGGTATTAGTGAAGTAAGGGGGCTTACTGGTAGTAAGTGACCGAACGGAACGTAGCCGTTCAGCCGAAGATGCAAAGAACTAAAAGAACTATTATCTCCCTGCGTTCTTCTTGTCTCTCTGGACTCTCTTTCTCATATTCGGATCCAAATATCTCTTACGGATACGGATGCTCTCAGGCGTCACTTCGATCAGCTCGTCGTCTTCGATCCACTCCATCGCTGACTCCAGTGTCACAGGGCGTGGCGGAACAAGTTTGATCGCATCATCGGCACCGCTGGTTCTCATGTTGGTCAGCTGTTTTCCTTTCAGCGGGTTCACTTCCAGGTCTCCCGGTCTCGCACTCTCGCCGATGACCATACCGTCGTATACCTTATCCTGAGGCTTGATGAACATGATCCCTCTTGCCTGAAGGTTAAAGATAGAGAAGGCTACCGCTTCACCATTGTCCATAGAGATCAACGCACCCGGAGTACGGCTCTGTACCACACCGCTGTACGGTCTGTACTCGATGAATGAGTGGTTCATGATCCCCTCACCTTTTGTATCTGTCAGGAACTCTGAACGGAAACCGATCAAACCGCGTGCAGGGATCTCGAACTCCAGTCTTACTGTACCGTCAGGCATAGGAGTCAGTGATGTCATCTCTGCTTTTCTCTTACCGAGTTTCTCGATCGCAACCCCTTGGAACTCTTCAGGTACATCCACTACCAGGTGTTCAAACGGTTCCATCTTCACACCGTTCTCTTCTTTTACAACGACCTCAGGACGCGCAAGAAGGAACTCAAACCCTTCTCTTCTCATGTTTTCAGCCAAAATACCGATCTGAAGCTCACCACGTCCTGAAACCTTGAACGATGCTTCACCCATCGGTTCCATACGCATCGCGATGTTGGTCTCCATCTCTTTTTCAAGTCTCTCTCTGATCTTGTTGGAGGTGACGTGTTTACCTTCCTGACCTGCAAGCGGGCCGTCGTTGACCGACATGACAACGGAAAGCGTAGGCTCTTCGATGTGAAGCGGGTCAAGTGCCACAGGGTTTTTCATATCACAGAGGCTGTCACCTACATCGATATCCGAAAATCCTGCTACTGCTACGATATCTCCAGCTTCTGCTTCGGTGATCTCGATCTGCTCAAGACCTTTGAAACCGATCAGTTTGGAGATACGGCTTTTTATCTTTTCACCGCTTGCTTTTACCAGCAGACACTCATCACCCTTCTTCAATCTTCCGTTGAAGATACGGGAGATACCGATACGTCCTACAAAGTTGTCTGAAGCAAGTGTAAAGACCTGTGCCTGTACATCATTGTCCGCTGATCCTGTAGGATACGGTACTTTTTCAAGAATCGCTTCAAAAAGCGGTCCCATGTCTTTGTTCTCATCTTCCATTTCCCACTTCGCATACCCGTCTCTTGCTGCTGCATAGAGTACAGGGAATTCAAGCTGCTCTTCATTCGCATCCAGTGCAACCAGAAGGTCGAACATCTCATCAAGTACACGTTCCGGATCTGCACCGTCTTTATCGATCTTGTTGATCACCACAACCGGGATCAGACCGAGTTCGATCGCTTTTTTAAGTACGAACTTCGTTTGTGGCATTGCACCTTCCTGTGCATCAACGAGCATCAAAACACCGTCTACCATCTTCAATACACGTTCTACCTCTCCACCAAAGTCGGCGTGACCCGGAGTGTCGATAATGTTGATCTTGTGGTCACCGTAAGTGATCGCAGTGTTTTTTGAAAGGATCGTGATCCCTCTTTCCTTTTCGATATCATTGCTGTCCATCGCACGCTCTTGTACCTGCTGGTGTGCTGCGAAGGTACCTGACTGTTGGAGAAGCTGATCGACCAGTGTTGTCTTACCGTGGTCAACGTGGGCGATCACGGCAATATTTTTAATTTTTTGCATGGGTGTTCCTGAAGGCAAAAAGCCTATATTTTTCGCGAATTATATCTAAAAATTATTACAGTCACATACTTTATAGTGTCAAACCGTAAAGGTCATGGTAGCTCTTCATCGCATACCGGTCCGTCATCGAGGCAATAAAGTCGGCTACGACCCTCTCTTTGGGGCGATGTGCCAACAGCTCTTTCTGATAGGAGGGGAGCAGCCCCTCATCTTCGGTAAATGCCTTGTAAAGCCCTTGGATACACTGCTTTCCCGCATACATCTTGCGTATGATCTTTTCATGCCTGTAGAGCTTTTGGTACATGATCTTCTTCAGCTCTTTGAGCCCTCTTCCTACCTCTTTGGAGAAACCGACCGGAAGCGGGAGCGAAGCATCCAGCACAGCACAGAGGGGAGTCTCTCGTCGATACCTCTTCACCCCCTCTTTGGAGTTTTCTATAAAATCCTCTACCAGCACCTTGATAAGCCCTGCGACAAAACGGTGACGGTAGAACTTCTCACCCCTCCCTACCCCTTCGCTGATCACCATCTGATCCACTCTTTTGCAGAGCGGATTCTCCAGAAGATCCTCAAAACCGATCAGCCCGTATTTCACCCCGTCATCGATATCATGTGACGTATAGGCGATCTCATCGGCATGATCGACGATCATCGCTTCAAGAGAGGGGTGCCTGTCCAGTCTGAACCGTTCATCCAACCCCTCCAAAAAGGGTTTTTTATAGGGGTAGGAGTGTTTCAGTACTCCCTCAAGTGTTGCAAAGGTGAGATTGAGTCCGTCAAAATCCTTATAGCGTTTTTCTATTTTTGTCAACACCCTGAATGACTGAAAGTTATGCTCAAATCCCCGTGGTCTGCCATCGGTTTTCAGTAACCTATCCAGCGCATCTCCCCCTACATGTCCAAAGGGGGTGTGCCCCAGGTCATGCGACAGTGCGATCACTTCGGCCAATGTCTCGTTCAGCCCGAGCATTCTTGAAAGTGTACGTGCGATCTGGCTTACTTCAAGCGAATGGGTCAAACGGGTCCGGAAATAATCCCCCTCATGGTTCAGAAACACCTGTGTCTTATACTCCAGACGCCTGAAAGAGCTACAGTGTATCACCCTGTCCCTGTCCCTGGAATAAGAGTCTCTGAAATCTTCCTCAAAACTGTAAAAACGCTGACTGGGCTGCATCCTCTTCTCCTCTCTGGATCGATCTGAAAATAATCTATATTTCTGTTGTTTTAGATATAATTGTAACTAAAAATCAATAATAGGGTATTGCGATGCAGATGTATCAGATAGAGTACGAAAAACCTACTGTCACACTCCTCCAGGAGTCCGGCCTTGGGGTTGCAGAAATCGCTGCACGTACCTGCTATGACAGCTTTGAGAATTCTGAAAACGCATGCGTAAGAGATGCTATGAATACGCTTGATACTGAGGCCATCAATCAGATCGAAAACTCTGACCTGCTGACCAATCTGGCATGGGTGCACCATCACCACTCCATCATCGAACATGCGACACTCAGCTTCCTCATACAGGGTACAAGCAGGGGTGTATTGCAGGAGCATGCAAGACACAGACTTCAGGCGATCTCCGTACGGAGTACACGCTATACGATGTCTTCTGTGATCAATGCTTTTGTGGCATCTCTACAGGCAGAGGACGGGTTTGCATTCTTCTTTGAAAAAGTGCTGGCAATGAAACTTTTTGTCGTTACCGATGAAGCCTATCTGAAGATAGAGATACGTGCCATCTATGAAAAGCTGGATTTTCAGTACCGCAGAGATGAAGCCTTCATCCAGAATGCGGTTTCCAAATCCTCACTGCCGTTCATCGAAGTGCACAAAGGGGATGCTGAGGCGCTCTACTGTGCACTAGAAAACGGAAAGAAAAAAAGAAATGTCGGAGATGCCTTCAAGCATATCGTCTCGGACAACTGGAAGGTCGATATGGTCGTCACGTTCAATATCCGCAGTCTCAAAAACTACTTTGACCTGCGTGACAGCGGTGCGGCATGGTTCCAGATACAGTGGCTGGCGCAGGCGATGAAGGAAGCAACTCCCCAAAAATACCTTAAATTGATCGATAAAAAATATAAAGAGAGTTAAGTGAAGCTGATAAAACTACTGTGGATAGGAGTATTCCTTCAGACATTGGCCTTTGGGCAGATAAACATCGGTGAGATCGAACAGCATCTCCAAAAGTCGCTCTATACACACATCAAGGGACAGAACAAAGAAATCGTACAAGCGCTCTATGAAAACTCAGGAGGCCACCCCCTGTGGCTGGGAGACCAAAACAAACAAAAGAGGAATGCACTGATCAAGGCGCTAAAAGATCCGCTTTTCAACTATAAAGACAAAGCGTTTGACCAACCCTCCATTGCCGGGCTCTATTATATGCTGGATAACAACACGATCCCCGATTCCCAAAAAGCACAAGTTTATGCAAGGCTGGATCTGATGCTGACAAACTCTTTTGTGAGACTCGTCCGCTTTATCGTCCAGGGAGATGTGGACTGGGTGCTGGTACAAAAAAAACTCGCTGCCCTGCAAAGAAGCGATGATATCCATGCAGTCTGGGAGATGGAGACCAAACCTTTTCCGGATACAGAGGAGCTCTACAGTACAGTAAGAAACGGCAATATCTACACCTATCTCTCCTCTCTCCTGCCGATGGAGAGACGTTACCGAAAACTGGTCAAGCTCCTGAAAGAGTACCGCGTTATGGAAAAATTCCCTGAAATCCCATACACTCAGGAACCGCGTAAAATGGGGAATCGTAAAAACCAGAATATAGAAGAGATCAAAAAACTTCTTCAGCTCACAGGGGACTATCCAAAACATGCACCGATCAACAAAACCTTTGATAATGCACTCAAACAGGCAGTCATCTCGTATCAAAAACGGTATAATCTTAAGGTAAACGGAGAGATAGACAGAGTCACAAACTATTATCTCAATCAGTCTATCAGCACCCATATCCAAAGTATTATTACCAATCTGGATAAAACCAAGCTCTATCCCAAAAAATTTGAAAATGAATATGCTGAAGTGAACATTCCCGACTTCAAACTGCGTTACTATAAGAACGATCGTCTGATTTTAAGAATGGGAGCTGTCGTAGGACGTATCGACCGCCCTACACCGCTTTTCAGTGATACGATAGAGTATATGGTGCTCAATCCCACTTGGACGATCACGGACAATCTTATCAAACGCGACCTGATCCCCGTGCTGAGAGAGAATCCCTCTTATCTGGTTGAAAACAATATCAAGGCCTACAGCGGCAACAGTGAGGTTGATGTCACCTACGACATGATCGCAAGGTATAAAAACCGCAAGGAGCCCGTACCCTACCGTTTTGTGCAGCAGCCCGGTCCCTCAAATGCCCTGGGACGTGTAAAATTTATGTTTCCCAACAAATACTCTGTCTATCTTCACGATACGGACAACAAATCACTGCTCTCAAGACGCTATAGGATCTACAGTTCGGGATGTGTCCGTCTTCAAGAGCCTTTTGCATTGATGTATAGACTCTTAACGCATACCAAAGAACGGTATACGAAAGATAGGATCGAAAAGATATTTGCAAGCAACACACCGGCCACGATAAAACTCAATTCAAGTATCCCCGTGCATATGACCTACTTTACCGTCTTTGTAGAGGATGGCAAAGCCTACTTCAAAAATGATATCTATCTCTATGATCAGATCATCAGCGAATCGATCATAGGTCAATCCAAACCGACATTCACTGTCCCTGACAAACGTCTTATCTCCGTCAAGCAGAATACCCAGAGAGTTTCAAACTAGAGCGACCTCCACCAGTGCGGGCCGCTTTGCTCCCCCATGCCTTCCTAGTACATTCCTGCACATGTTCAGGACGAACAAAGAGAAATTAGAAATTGGTGTGTAGCAATCGCGTAGGTCGGGGTGGGGACACCCCGACATCAGGTCAGCAGGTCAAAGCTTTACGTTTTACTTTTTCCCGCTTACACTGGCTTCTGGATTCCGTATCGAGTACGGAATGACGTGATTTGTGATTTGTTTGTAGGGTTGGTAAACCCACCGGAACCTACCCGAACGTGGTATCCATATCGCGTTTATTCTCCCCAAAGAATTTTGGCACAGCGTAGGCTGGCAAGCCCACCCTTGTATAATGCCAAAGTAGACAAAGAAGTTCTGAAAAGAGATAAAATGTCTACAAAGGATTAAGGGTAAA
>OGCK01000238.1_pt1 | contig 11386 bp, 10 predicted proteins | sample 1570051 | NCBI WGS metagenome assembly OGCK01 (sample SAMN06266181, study PRJEB24510) | hot springs metagenome | isolation source: hot spring sediment | place: USA: Zodletone Spring, Oklahoma | collected 2013-12-03 | reverse complement strand
CGGCGACCACCGAGATCTACACTATCCTCTTCGTCGGCAGCGTCAGATGTGTATAAGAGACAGTTTGAGGAGGTGGGCCGAGGTGCCGCGGAGGACGGCCCGCAGGGCGGCATAGCCCAGGGCGAACGGCAGGACGAACGAGGCCAGGCCCAGGGCCCAGAGCAGGCCCTGGGAGAAATAGGCCCCGGCGCTGCCGGCGAAATTGCGGACCCTGTGCTCCGCCGTCGGGGCGTTGGCGAACGAGGGGTCCCCGGAGTGGTGGCTGACGACGCTGATGAAGGCGAAGAGGGCCAGGAAGACGAGCAGGACCCCCGTGATCTCGACGGCCAGGGCGGCGTTCTTCGCGGCGGACTTGGCGGCCTTCCCGTTCTTGCCGCGGCCGCCCCGGGCTCTCTTCGAGTTCCGTTTTTTCACGCGGCGATTATAGCACAATCGCCCGGGGCCGGGAGAAACCCATCCTTCTTCCGGGAGCATCTCCTGGGGACATGTCCCCTTGGCACGTGTCCACTTCTTGAAGAGGCGCGTACAAGATAGGGGCGGGGTGGTCCGCTATTTCTTGCCCGCCAGCGCCAATCGCCGGACCTCTTCGAACCAGTTCTGGACGAGGATCATTTCGGTGACCGGCTTGAGTGGCGGCACTTCGCGTTTCACCATCAGGAAGCGTCGGTCGTCCGGGGAGGTGTCCCAGCAATTCCCGCCCGTAGCCGCGCCATATTTGTCGCTCTGGAAAAGCAGCCGCGGATTCCCGGGAGTGAGTTCCGTTCCTGTTTGAACGTCGACGACCCACATCTCGCGGCGATCTGAAGATCTGAAGAATATGTGTTCTCCACTCCTCGCCCAGGCCGGCTCCGCTCCTCCTTGGCGAGATATTTTTATGTCTCCTCCGGAGCCGGAGGAGGGGGAGACATAGACCTCTGAACGCCCTTCTTTGTCCGAGCAATAGACGATCCAACGGCCGTCGGGAGAAAAGCTCGGGGAATCTTCCGCATACCTAGTATTCCTGAACGGAGTGATGCTCTTGCTCTGAAGATCGATAATGAGAATATCCGCTTGATCTCCCATCGATTCCGTGAAAACCAGTCGCTCTTGGTCCGGCGATACGGATCCGAGTACAATGGCTCTGCCGGGCGGAATTTCGAAGAGGGTTTCCATCGGAGTGCTTCCATCCACGGATCTAGAAAAAATACTTCTCGGGAGTCCGGGAATATTCCCGTTAAAAATGATCCTTTCTCCATCCGGGGTCCAGAGAGGCGTCCTGCCCGAACCCTCCGGCAGGAACGCAAAGGAGATATCCCGACGAATATCGCATATCCAAATTTTTGATGGCGAATCAAGCGTTTGATAGACGATCTTCTGTCCGTCCGGAGAAAGGCGAGGAAGGAAATGATGCCTGAGGCTTGAGCTCGCGGGCTCGTCATTTCCCTCCCGGTCCACCCACGCCAGGGAGTTATTCCAGTCGGGGATGAGGCCGCCCGATGCGTAGATCAGGGAACCGGACGGGGAAATACTGAGCTGGCCGTCAACAGTGGTAGCCAAAGATGACCTTTTGAACTGCATGACATCGGATCTGATGGGAACCGCCTCTCCTGCGATTTTAAGGTCGCTGGAACTGAAGGGGACGGCCATCAGCACTCCCCGCCTGAGGAAAGCCAGGTGGCCGGTGGGGAGGAATCGCGCGTTCGAAGCCTCCTCGAGCAGATCCTTCCACTCCTGGGTTGTATTGTCGTAGAGGGCGACACGAGGGCCCGAGTCCGAGCCCTGAAGCGTGACCGTGAACAGGATCCCCCGAGCGTCCGGAAGCCAGGAGGGAAGACTATGATCCCATTTTTTCCCTTCCTTGCTAGGCATGGCGAAAACCTCGGGCTTCCCTCCGCTCGCAGCGACAACGGAAAGGCCAAGGTCGCGGTTATCCACGAAAACGATCCGGTCATGGGCTCCCCAGCTGGCCCCGTTGCAGCTTGTCGCCTCACAGATGTCCTGGGCCATGCCGCCTGCGATGGGAGCCTTCTTGAGCTTACCGTCCGCCCAGAAGCCGACCCAACGATCATCCGGGGATAGGAACGGAGCGATCCCCCCCTCTGTCCCGGCTATCGGACTGGCTTCGAGCTCGTCCAGACGCCTCATGAACAATCGGGGCTTCGCGTCAGGCACGGCATCCTCGACGGCGCAGTAGACGATGAAACGGCCATCGCCGGAAATGGCCATGGCCGTCCGGCGGGGCCAATTGAATTCGAGCGGACTCCGCATCCCGTCGAGGGCATATCCAGGGGCGAGCTTGATGACCGAGGCCACGGGAAAGGCGGGGGCCACGGATTCATGGGCCTTCCAGATCAGGGGACGGATCAGGATTCCCGCGATGAACAGAACAGCCCCGACGGCTACAACCCAACTCAGCGGGAACCGTCGGGGTGTTGGGCTTTCTTCGGCCTGAGGAGAGCCGGCTTCATCGATCTCGAGCCTGGCGTCGGCGATGTCGTGCAGACGGTTCTTGGGGTTTTTCTGCAGACAGCGATGAAGGAGAGTCCTGATGTTTGTCGGTGTATTCGCGGGGAGCGCATTCCAGTCGGGCTCGCCCTTCAGGACCAGGGCCAGCGTATCGGAGACCGTTTCCCCCTGAAAAGCGCGCTTTCCTGTCAGGCACTCGTAAAGGACGCCTCCAAAAGCCCAGATATCGGACCGCTTGTCCGCCGCCCGGCCGCGGGCCTGTTCCGGGCTCATGTAGGCCGCTGTTCCCAGGATGACGCCGGGTTCCGTCATCCGGGCCGTGATGGTCGGTGATTTCTCGATCTCGATGTTCGTCGTTTCTCCCGCATAGGCTTTGGCCAGTCCGAAGTCGAGGATCTTGAGCCTGCCCTCGGGCGTGATCATGATGTTCCCGGGCTTGAGGTCCCGGTGGACGATGCCTTTCTCATGAGCGGCTTCGAGTCCTTCGGCGAGCTGCTTACAAGTCTCGAAAGCCTCCTCTATGGGGAGAGGCCCTCTCCCCAACCTGTCCCCAAGCGCCTGCCCCTCCACAAGCTCGAGAACGAGGAACCGTCTTCCTTCGGATCCCTCGATCCCATGGATTGCGGCGATAGCGGGGTGATTCAGGACGGCCAGGAGTTTGGCCTCCCGCTCGAACCGGGCCAGTCGTTCCTTGTCCTCGGCGAACGCCTTGGGCAGCACCTTGATGGCGACGGGGCGGTCGAGACTCGTATCAAGGGCACGATAGACTTCGCCCATCCCTCCTTCGCCGATCTTGTCCACGATCCTGTAGCGGCCCGCCAAAACAGATCCGGGGCTGATGAAATAGGCCGGAGAGTCGAGCGTTTCCGTTAAGGAGGGAGCGGCGGCTTTTGGGCCGACCAGAGAGGTGGCGCAATTGCTGCAGAATCTGGCGGTGTCGGTGTTTTCAGAATGGCAGGCTGGGCATTTGACGGCCAAGATGAGTTCCCTCTCTTCGGTGAGCTCAGAATATCAATCCACCCGCATGAAGTCAATCGTTGCACGGTGGAGAGGCGTGTCCACGGTCCGACTCGAACGGGGGAGGCACCTCCTTCGGCATTGCTGGCGAAGCCGGCATGGATCAGGAATGCAGAGCTTGGAAGAGAGCGAAGAGGGTATCGGGTGACAATTCCTCGGCCCGGACAGTGCGGGCCAAGTCCAGCTTGGCGTAAGCCGCACCGAGCATGGCCGGGGTCGCCCGGCGGGCCAGGTTCTTCCAGAGCATCTTGCGCCGCTCAGCGAAGGCGGCCCGGAGGAAGGCGCGGTAGGGCTCTTCGGCGGCGCCCGGATGGAGCGGGGACAGGCGGCGGCGAAGCGTCAGCAGGGCCGAACGGACCTTGGGCGGGGGCGAGAATGAGCCGGGGGCGACGAGGAACGCGATCTTCGCCTCGAACTCGTTCTGGAGGAGTATGCCGAGGGGCGCGTAGCTCTTCGTTCCCGGCCCGGCCGTGACCCGCTCGGCGACCTCCTTCTGGAGCAGGATGACGGCGTCGGAGATGATCTCTCGCTCGTCGAGGGCCCGGAAGAGCAGGGGCGAGGAGATCGAATAAGGAATGTTGCCGACGAGGCGGAGGGAAGCGACGCCCGCGCTCTTCAGCATCCCCCGAAGATCGGTCCTCAGGATGTCGCCATGAACGACCTCGACATTGGCCGGCAGCGACTCGCGAAGCTGCGGGACGAGCCGCCCGTCCTTCTCGACGGCGATGACGCGGCCGGCCTTGGCCGCCAGCGCGGCGGTCAGGGCGCCCGTCCCGGCCCCGACCTCGACGATGACGTCCTCCGGCTTGGGATCGATGAGGCCGGCGATCTTGCGCAGCACGCCCTCGTTGATCAGGAAGTGCTGACCGAGGGCGTGGCGTCGTGATCTGGGCATGGGCCGGGCCGATTTTAGCCTTTTTTCGCCTCTCGTGGAAATGGGGACGGGTCCGGGCGTTTGACAAGGTCCGGCCATTCCCGTACCATTATCGGGCGTCTGTGCCATGTCCGGAAAGAAGATTCTCCTTGTCGATTACGATCCCAAGTCTTTGGCGGACCTCGCCAAGATCCTTAAATCAAATAAATTGCGCGTCGTGACGGCGGCCGACGGCCAGGCCGGGTACGAAGCCTTCCTGGCCGAGAAGCCCGATGTGGTCATCCTCGAGGCCATGCTGCCGAAGCTGCACGGCTTCGATCTGACCCAGAAGATCTCCCGGGAGACGCGTGGCCGAGTGCCCGTCGTCCTGATCACCGGCCTCTACAAGGGGCCCCGTTACCGGAAGGAGGCGCTCAGCGGCCTGGGGGCCGCCGAGTACTTCGAGAAGCCCATCGACGCCGACGTTTTCATCGCGGCGATCAGGCGCCTGCTTCACGACGACGACGGGATCGACGAGGAGCTGCCCGATTCGAACGCGGTCATCGAAGCGCTGAGCCGCCGCGGCCGCGGGCACGGTCACGAGACAGGGGGCGCGAAAACGCCGCACAAAGGACAACGTCCATGACCAGTCTCTGGACCCGGTGCAACAACTGCCAGCGGATCCTCTATAAGCAGGACATCCTCGACAATCTGGCCGTCTGCCCGGCCTGCGGCTTCCATTTCCGGCTCTCCGCCGAGGAGCGCCTGCAGATGCTCTTCGACGATGGCGCCTACGAGGTCCTCGACGCCAACCTCCACTCCGTCGACGCCCTCGGCTTCGTCGACGCCAAGCGGTACGCCGACCGGATCGTCGAGAACGAGCGCAAGACCGGCCTCTCCGAGGCCATCGTATCGGCCCGGGGGAAGCTCGGCGGCATTCCCGTCCACATCCTGGCCATGGACTTCGGCTTCCTCGGCGGCAGCGTCGCCTCGGTCGTCGGCGAGAAGATCACGCGGGCCTGCGAACGGGCCCTCGAGGACCGCCGGCCCGTCATCATCGTCTCCTGTTCGGGCGGCATGCGCATGCAGGAGGGCATGCTCTCGCTCATGCAGATGGCCAAGACGAGCGCGGCCATCGCCCGGCTGGGCGAGGCCAAGATCCCGTTCATCTCGGTCCTCTCCGACCCGACGACGGGGGGCACGACGGCGAGCTTCGCCATGCTGGGCGACATCAACGTCGCCGAACCCCAGGCCCTGATCGGGTTCGCCGGCCCCCGCGTCATCGAGCAGACCATCAAGGAGAAGCTGCCCAAGGGCTTCCAGCGTTCCGAGTTCCTGCTCGAGCACGGCATGCTCGACGACGTCGTCGAGCGCAAGGCCCTCAAGCCCTACCTCGTCCGGGCCCTCCGGCTCTTCCTCAACCGGCCGCAATGACCCCGTCGGAGTGCCGGGACTACCTTGGCCGGCTCGAGCACTTCGGCGTCAAGCTCGGCCTCGAGAACATCCAGGCGCTGCTTCTAGCCCTGGGCAATCCGCAGAACATGTTCCTTTCGGTCCACGTGGCCGGGACGAACGGCAAGGGCTCGGTCGGCGCCATGCTGGCCGGCATCGCGCGGGCCGGCGGGTTCAAGGCCGGGCTCTACACCTCTCCTCACCTGGTCCGGGTCGAGGAGCGCGTCCGGATCGACGGCCGGCCTATGCCCCCGCGGCGCTTCCGCGGGCGCCTGGCCCGGATCAAGGCCGTGCTCGACGGCCTCATGGCCGACGGGAGGCTCGCCCATCACCCGACCTATTTCGAGGTCCTGACGGCCCTCGCCTTCCTCGAGTTCGCCGAACGGCAGGTCGACATCGCCGTGCTCGAGGTCGGGATGGGTGGGCGCTTCGACGCGACCAACGTCGTCCGGCCGCTCGTCTCGGTCGTCACCACCATCGCCAGGGACCACGAGAAGCACCTCGGCTCGACGCTCCGGGCGATCGCCTTCGAGAAGGCCGGCATCATCAAGCCGGGCGTCCCGGTCGTCTGCGGCGTCGGATCCGGGGAAGCCCTCCGGGAGATCAAGCGGATCGCGCGGGAGCGCCGGGCTCCCATCGTCGAGGTCTTCGGAAGGGGCAGGGCTCTCGAGACGCGCTGGACGCGCGGCGGGCATCGCTTCACCTACGCGGGGGAGAAGGGCCGCTACCTCTTCACGCCCGGACTCGCCGGACGCCACCAAGGCGTGAACGCGGCCACGGCCATCGCCACGGCGGAGGTCCTGTCGCGATCCTGGAAGCCGCTCGGCAAGCCAGCCATCCTCAAAGGCATCCGCGAAACCCGGTGGGAGGGACGGCTCGAAACGGTCCGGACGCGGCCGCTCGTCCTTCTCGACGGGGCCCACAACGTCGAGGGCGTGGCGGCCCTCGTGGCCCATATCAGGGAGGGCGTCCGGCGGCCCGTCGTGCTGGTCTTCGCGGCCATGCGGGACAAGGACCTGCGGACCATGACCCGTCTTCTCTTCTCGGTCGCCTCCGCGGTCGTCCTGACCCGCGTCCCCTACAAGCGGTCGGCGGATCCGGAGGACATCGCGGCCGCTGCGCCGCCCTTCGAAGGACGCGTCCTGCTCGAGCCCGACGCGCGCAGAGCCGTCCGGCTGGCGCTCGAGCTCAGCCGGCAAGGACCGAGGATGCCCGCCCCCGTCGTCATCGCCGGCTCGCTCTTCCTTATCGGCGAGATCAAGCGGCTGCGGCTGTTCTAGGCCGGGGAGCGAGGCGGGGGTCCTGCGAAACGCGTCATTGACCGCCCGCGTCTGAAGCCACCATGGCTCACGCAGCTCTAAGGTCCTGGGCTAGAAAACGGTCAGGCCCTTGATAAGAGCGAAATGGGCCTTGTTCCTGGTGAGAAGCGGCAGGCCGTTCGCCAGGCAGGTCCCGGCGATGAGGATGTCCTGGTTGCCGACGGTCCGGCCTTCGGACTTGAGTTCCGTATGGACCCTGCCCGCGCAGGCGGCCGCAAAAACGTCGAGGGGCAAAACAGGCACCCGCGCGAAGAACGACTCCAGTTGTCTCAGCCTCCTGCCGCCTCGTACGCCCGCGTACAGTTCGAAGACCGTGATGGCCGCGACGCCCAAGCGACTGTCCTTCAACAGTTCCGCCACAGCTTGGGCCTGCGGGGGGGTGTCCGTGAAAAAATCGATAACCACGTACGTGTCCGCGACCACTAGGCGTGCCAATTTTTCCTTATCTCCTCGAGCTTCTTCTTCGTCTCGGCGGCTTCTTTGCCGCTCCAGATTCCCCTCATTCTTGAGAGGACGCTCCAAGCCCCTTCTTTTTTCTCATGGTCACGGAGATAATGCTTGACCGCCTCTTCCATGATCCTGGAATAGCCCCGGTATCCCTTTTTGACCGCCAGCGCATGAAGGGCGGCGATCAGATCGTCCGACAATTCGACGGTTGTTCTCATTCGTCCGGCCTCGCCAAGATATTGTTAAATGCATTATAATATGCAAATGCATATGTGTCAAGATTTCATGGCCTTTATCAAGCCGGTTTCAGGAGGTCAGATCGTGCTCGGCTCTCGCACTACTTGATCAGCCTGGCGGGCAGCGGATCTTCCTTCAGTTCCCCGTCCTGAACATGGACGTAGTAATTCTTGCTGTCGGGGTCGAGGGTCACCGATTCGGATATCTTCCCGTCGACGAAGAGAAGCCCGGCGCCGTCGTCGCAGGCGTAGCCAGGCGGCAAGATCCCTTTCAGCACGGCTTCCCTGTAAAGCCGCCGCCTCGTCGTTCCGTCGTTGTAATGCGGCGAGTGACTGTAGTCGAGGAAGCCCAGGCAGGTCATCAGGCTGAGCTCCTTGGGCCGGGAGTCGGTGTACCCGCCCGTGAACCAGCAGAGCGATCCCGCGCTGCCTCCCGCCAGGACGATGCCCTGATCATAGGCCTCGAGGAGCAAGGCGTCGATCCCCTGGGCTTTCCAGATGGCCAGCATGTTCAAGGTGTTCCCCCCTCCCACGACGATGGCGTCCGATCCCATGATCTGGTCCTCGAACGTCTTTTGTTCCGAGGAGGAGCTGATGAAAGTCACCAGGACCGACGGCTCCAGCGGCAGGTCCTTGCAGAGGTTGTAGATGTATTCGATGACCCTCCGATCGTCCGCCGCGGCCGTCGGCAGGAAGAGGACCCGCGGCTTTGGCTTCCCGGTCAGCCCGACGACATAGCGGAGGAACGCCTTTTCCATCCCGTTGCCATAGACGAAGATCGTCTTTCTGGCCGGCTCCAGGGCCGCAGAGGCGGGCCCCCACTGTCCGAGACCGAAGGCCGCGATCAAGGCTAGGAGGGCCAGCCAGTGGGGAGCCCGGCCGCCCTTTCCGGACCGGGCGAGCCCGGATCGCCGCGACGTCGAGAGACCGGTTCGGCCGTGTCGCGCCTGAGCCAACCGCCGCGTTCTTACGTGAGCCATATCCTTCGGTCCGGAGCCTATCTGAGCGAGGGCGGTCTGTCAAGAAACGGGAAAGGCGAGGTTCAGGCCAAGTTGTCCTTGACGGCCCGAGGCAAGAGATGAGGCCGGCCCAAGAAATGGCGGCGGAGGGAAGTCAAGACCCGTGCTTGGCCAGGAGAGCTTCGAAGCGCGGATCGGCCCGAAGCGGCAGCCAGCGCGGATCCGCTTTCAGGAAGGGCACGCTGATCCAGCCCGGCCGGGAAAGGAGGAACTCGAGCTGCTCGACCGCTTTACCGAATTCGCCGAGCAAGACATAGATCTGGGCGAGGTCGAGGACGTGCGTGAGGCCGTAGACGGCGTCTCTCGAGACCGGGAGCAGCTCGAGGGCGCGCTGCCCCTCTCTCAGGGCCTCCTCCCTCCGGCCCAGCCCGGCGTAGGCTACGCCTAGGGAGCTGCGGTAGCGGGCGTCGGCGGGCCTGGCCCCGACCTCGGCCTCGAGCATCCGGGCCGCGGTCTCGAATCCCTCCCGGGCCTTTTCCGGTTCCCCGAGCGAGGCCCGCAGGGCCGCGGCGAAGAGGGCCTTCGGGGCGGCCTGGATCTTATGCCGGATCCAACCCTCGGGGTCCTCTTCCATGCGTTTCAGGGCTTCCTTGTAACGTCCCTCGAAGCCCTCCTGGGCGAACAAGGTCCACTCGGCCCATTCGTGGTTGGGGGGGACGAACGCCAGGGCGGCCCTGGCTTCGGCTTGGCCATCTCGACCCTTCCAGCTCCAGAGATTGAACATTTTCGCCAGGTAGGGCCAAGTCTGGTCGGGAGAGAGGACGATGGCCCGGTCGGCCGCCTCGGCGGCCTCCGGGTAGCGGCGCATCCACCAGAGAGTCTCGGCGACATCCACCATCGCCGAGCCGTCGAGCGGGTTGAGCGAGCCGGCGATCTTGTAGGCTTCGAGGGCGCGCTCCCATTCGCCGTGCATTCGGAAGAGCTCACCCAGGGCGGCCTGGATCTCGACGCTGTTGGGCATCCCCTTGGAGGAGGCCTCGAATTCCGCCCGGGCGGCCGCCGTCTCCCGCTCCACCCACAGGTGATAGTAGCCGGCCGCCAGATGCGACTCGGGGGAGCCCGGGGAGAGCTCACGAGCCCGGTCCAGGGTCTGTCGGGCTTTGACTCGCCTTTCGGGGGTCAAGTCGTACCGGTAATAGACGAGGCGGGCATGGGCCTGTGACAGCTCCGCCCAAGCCGAGGCGAAGCCGGGATCGAGCTCCGTCGCCCGCTCGAAGTATCCGAGCGCCTCGAGCCAGGTCGAGAGGGTGAAGTGAGGCTGTCCGGCCAGGAACCGCCCCCGCAGGAACGCCTGATATGCTTCCATGTTGTCCGTCGGCCGGGACTCGAGGGCCCCGGGCTCGTGCTCGAGGATCGTCAGGCCGAGCTTCGCTACGACCGCCCGGGCGATCTCGGACTGAACACGGAAGATGTCGTCCATGGTGAACTCGTAGATCTCCGACCACAAGCTGGTATCGTCGGCGACCCGGATCAGCGCGGGCGTGATGCGGACCCTCTCGGCGGCGTCCTGCCCGCGGGCCCAGCGGACCGTCCCGGTCAGAAGATACCTGACCCCGAGCTCGCCGCCTATCTGACGGGTGCTCTTGGCCGTTCCGGCATACTGGGCCGCGCACGCGCGCGACACGACCGCCAGGCCCTGCAGCGAGGCCAAGCGTCCGGTGATCTCGTCCGTGACGCCGGCGGCGAAGAAGGCGTCGTCGCCGGACCCCAGGTTCTCGAACGGCAGCACCGCGACCCGCTCGGCTTCGGACGGCCCGCCGCCGGAGGGCCTTTCCAGGGGGCCGCCCTGTCGGAACAGGACCACGGCCGCGGCGGTCATGAGGAGCGCGGCCGCGACGGCTCCGGCGAGCCTCAGGCGGCGTTTGGCCGCCGGCCTTGCCCGGCCGACGGGAGCGGGGGCCTTGGCCACCTCCCGGAGGCTGAAGGCCAGATCGCACGCCGACTGGAACCGCTCCGCGGGATTTTTCTCGAGGCAGCGGCCGACGACGGCGTCGAGCTCGGTGGAGATATCTGTGCCGGAGAGGATCACTTCCGGGACCGGGTCCTTCAGGATGGCGGTCATCGTCTCGGCCGGCGTGTCCCGGCGGAAGGCCTGACGCCCCGTTAGCATCTCGAAGAGCACGCAGCCGAGAGCGAAGATGTCGGAGCGGGCGTCGGCGGCGCGGCCGCGGACCTGTTCCGGCGACATGTAGCCGATTGTGCCGAGCACGGCCCCGGGCATGGTGTCGGCCGGCTCGAGCGAGAGGGTGGCCCCTTCCGCGGCCTCTGACAGGGCCTTCTCCACGCGGGCCAAGCCGAAATCGAGGATCTTGATCCGCCCGTCGCGCGTCAGGAAGATGTTCTCGGGTTTCAGGTCGCGATGGATGATGCCGGCGCCGTGGGCCGAGGCCAGGCCCTCGGCGATGGAGGCGGCGACGTCCACGGCCCGGCGCCACGACAACCGCTCGTGTCCCAGCCGCTCCCGCAGGGTCTCGCCTTCGAGGAGCTCGGTGACGGCGTAGGCCGTCCCGCCCTCCCTGCCGAAGTCGAAGATCGACAGGATGGCCGGGTGCGAAAGCCGGGCCAGGGCCCTCGCTGTCTCTTATACACATCTGACGC
>OGCK01000237.1_pt1 | contig 11389 bp, 9 predicted proteins | sample 1570051 | NCBI WGS metagenome assembly OGCK01 (sample SAMN06266181, study PRJEB24510) | hot springs metagenome | isolation source: hot spring sediment | place: USA: Zodletone Spring, Oklahoma | collected 2013-12-03 | reverse complement strand
TTTTCAAGCAGAAGACGGCATACGAGATCTAGTACGGTCTCGTGGGCTCGGAGATGTGTATAAGAGACAGGTGATGTGGCTTCGAGAGCTGCAAAAGAGCGTTGCGATGCCGGATTTGGAGTAAACAAAACAGGGGAAGCTGTTTATCTTGACTTCGGAAGTGCTTTTATGCGCTACGGAAAAGAAGCTGTTGCCACTCAGAAAATTGAAAATGCAACAGAAGACCAGATAAAAAAGCTGGGGCAAAAAGTAGTGGAAGCCAAGTATGGTAACCTTTTCCAGATGTATGAAAAGATCGTGGATGAGAACCCGTACGAAACTCCAATGAAAATATATCCTGCAGTTCATTATACCATGGGTGGACTTTGGGTTGATTACAACCTGCAAACTACCGTTCCCGGATTGTACGCAGCGGGAGAAGCCAACTTCTCAGATCATGGCGCTAACCGTCTTGGAGCTTCTGCTTTGATGCAGGGACTTGCCGATGGTTACTTTGTACTTCCTTATACTATGGGAGATTATCTTGCAGCAGATATTCGGACCGGAGCTATCCCAACAGATAGTCCTGAGTTTGATGAAGCTGAACAAAAAGTACGTGGTCAACTTGAAAGGCTTATGAACACTAATGGTACCAAGTCTGTAGACCATTTCCATAAACGCTTAGGTAAGATCATGTGGAACAAGGTGGGAATGTCCAGAAATGCTACCCATTTGAAAGAGGCGATTACCGAAATTAAAGAGCTGAGGGAAGAATTCTGGAAAGATGTTCGTATTCCGGGAGAAATGAACGCGATGAATACCGAGCTTGAAAAAGCAGGTAGAGTTGCCGATTTCCTTGAACTGGGAGAGCTTTTCGCAAAAGATGCGTTACACAGGGAAGAGTCCTGTGGGGGGCACTTTAGAGAAGAATATCAAACCGAAGAAGGGGAAGCCCTTAGGGATGATGAAAACTTCATGTATGTAGCCGCCTGGGAATATACAGGAGAGCCTGCAGATGCAATTCTTCATAAAGAAAACCTTGTTTACGAGAACATCGAAGTGAAAACAAGGAGTTATAAATAGAATTGAGAATTTAGTATTGAGTAGTGAGACTTTTCCCTACTCAATACTAAGTACTCACTACTCAATACTAACAGTATGAATCTTACACTAAAAATATGGCGTCAAAAAGATGCCAACGCCAAAGGAGGAATCGAGACCTACAAATTAGGAGGAGTCGAGCCCGATATGTCTTTTCTCGAGATGCTGGATGTCCTTAACCAGGATTTGATAGATAAGGGAGAAGAGCCTGTAGTATTTGATCATGATTGCCGTGAAGGAATTTGTGGTACCTGTAGTCTCCAGATCAATGGAGAGCCGCATGGACCAGATCGCGGAGTGACCACCTGCCAGTTGCACATGAGAATGTTCAATGATGGTGATACTATTGTCATTGAACCGTTTAGAGCCAAAGCTTTCCCGGTGATCAAAGATTTGATCGTTGATCGCAGTTCCTTCGAAAGGATTCAGCAGGCGGGAGGTTATGTTTCTGTGAACACTTCCGGGAACACCCAGGATGCCAATGCTATCCTTGTGCCTAAAGATAAGGCAGATACTGCCTTTGATGCGGCTACCTGTATTGGTTGCGGGGCTTGTGTGGCAGCCTGTAAGAATGCAAGTGCCATGTTGTTCACCTCCGCAAAAGTAAGTCAGTTGGCTTTACTTCCGCAGGGAGAGATCGAAGCTGATAGACGTGTACTTGCCATGGTGGAGCAGATGGATAAAGAAGGTTTTGGAAACTGTACAAATACAGGAGCCTGTGAGATAGAATGTCCTAAAGGGATCTCCCTTGAGAACATTGCGAGAATGAACCGTGAATACCTTAGAGCAAGTACTAAATAAGCTCCTAAGGCAACAAATATTTCAGAAGGATCCCGGGCTTTGCAGTCCGGGATTTTTTTTGCACCTTAAATAAAAAATTAAATGTCAGCAGTAAGTAATATATCATCAAAACTTCCGAAGCATCAAACCAGCATCTTTTCTGTTATGGGAAAAATGGCCCGCGATCATGGGGCGGTTAATATGTCCCAGGGTTATCCCAATTTCGAAACCGATGAACGGCTAAAGGACCTGGTGACAAAAGCCATGAAAGAAGGTTATAACCAATACGCGCCTTTAGCGGGTATTGCGCCACTCAGGGAGCAGATCGTGAACAAGATCGAATCGCTGCACGGGCATAAGTATGATCTAAATAAGGAGATCACAGTGACCAATGGGGCTACGCAGGCCCTTTTCCTGGCCATTAGTGCTTTTGTGCAGCCGGGTGATGAGGTGATCGTGCTGAAACCGGCTTATGACAGTTATGAACCGGCAATAGAATTAAACGGGGGTAAACCTATGCTGGTACAAATGAAAGGGAAAGATTATGAAGTGGACTGGAACGAGGTAAAGGAAAAGATCACCTCCAAAACCAGGATGATCATCATCAATACGCCTCACAATCCCAGCGGCAGGGTTTTCTCAAAAGAGGACATGCAGCAACTGGAGAACCTGTTGCGCGGCACCAACATCATCCTCTTAAGCGATGAGGTTTATGAGCACATCATCTTTGACGGTGAGAAACACCACAGCGCCTCTGCTTTTTCGGGGCTTGCCGAAAGGGCGGTGGTTTGCGCTTCCTTCGGAAAGACCTTCCATAACACCGGCTGGAAAATGGGTTATTGCGTGGCGCCTGCCGAACTTATGGCCGAGATTTGGAAGGTGATGGAGGTCAATGTCTTTTGCGTACACCACCCCAGTCAGCGGGCCTTTGCAGAATATCTTAAAGAGCCCAAGCATTACCTGCAACTGGGAAATTTTTACCAGGAGAAGCGGGATAGGTTTCTCGAGTTGATAAAAGACACCGCTTTTAATGCAATTCCCGCCGGCGGAACCTATTTTCAGCTGCTGGATTATTCACAGATCACAGCGGAACCTGATGTGGATTTTGCCCGCAGGTTGATCACCGAATACAATCTCGCCAGTATCCCCGTTTCGGTATTCAACAAGGATCAAAAAGATCAAAAACAGTTGAGATTTTGTTTTGCGAAGACAGATGAAACCCTTGTCGAGGCGGCAGAGATCCTGAAAAAGGTGAAATAATTACTGCTCTTCCTGGCGCTGCTTCAGTTTTTCGTTGACAAATCCACGGACGACTTCTGTAGTGACACCAAAAATTACATGGGCCAGCAGCTCGTGCATTTGGGTCTTAAGCGGAATTTTATCAGGGCTTCTGTCGAGTCCCAGGAGTGGAAGACTGGTCTCGTGAGTGGAGGCCCAGGTGGTACCACCCAGGATAGCGCCATCCAGGATGTTCACTTCGGTGTCGTCTCTTTTTCCGTAGCCATAAACAGCGCCCACGGTCGCTCCCAGTGGAATGTTCACCAGTTGCTCTGCGATGCCTTCATTTTCCAGTTTGATAGGGGTACCGGTAAGTTTCACTGCAAGCTGGTCCATCACCTTGACCTGGGCAGATTTCTCATCGATCTTTCTCACCTGTAAAAATCGTTCCACTGTAGATTTTAGGGCACTGCCTGCCAGCCCGCCAATGAATCCGGCGAGGATCCCGCGGGTGGCATTTGAAGGAAAGGAATCTTTATCAAAAAAATTATTCAAACTCATAGCATATTGATTTTTTAGGCAAATAAAGCTATTCATTGTAGGAGTGGTTTACAACCATTTAACATGTATTTAGCAGCATGCCGCGAATTTTTGATAAATTTACATATGGCACAAAATCTAAAGACAGCACTGCTTCAGGTTGACCTGGTATGGGAGGATATTGAAGCAAACAGAAGAAATTTTGAGGAGAAAATAAAACAACTTTCAGATGATGTAGACCTGATCATTCTGCCCGAAATGTTCACCACCGGCTTTTCCATGAATGCGGAAAATTTGGCTGAACCTTCAGAAGGTCCTTCCTTTGAATGGATGCAGAAAATGGCCTCGGAAAAAGATGCCGCTGTAACAGGCTCTATCATTACCTCTGAAAAAGGCCTTTTTTACAACCGACTGTATTTTGTCTTTCCCGATGGTTCTTCGGAAATATATGATAAGAAACACACTTTTACGCTGGCCAAAGAAAATGAGACCTATGCTTCCGGCAAAGAGAAGCTTGTCGTCACTTATAAAGACTGGAAGATCTGTCCGCTCGTATGTTACGACCTGCGCTTTCCCGTTTGGGCCCGGAATACCGAAGATTATGACCTTTTGATCTACGTGGCCAACTGGCCTGCGCCACGGGTGCATGCATGGGATATTCTTTTGCAGGCCCGCGCCATTGAGAATATGAGCTACTGCATTGGGGTGAACCGCGTGGGCAGGGATGGCAAAGACCTGGATTATGTGGGGCACTCTGCCGTTTATGACAGTCTTGGAAAACGGGTTTCGAAAAACACTTCTGAAGCCTCTTTTTCTGAAGAAGTCATCTTACAAAAAGACCATCTTAACGAAACCCGATCGCAACTCCGGTTTCTGCAAGACCGCGACAAATTTACTCTACATTAAAGGACTGGGTAACGTCCCAGTTGGCCCGTACATCGAGCACATCTGAAAAATAGACCACCTTTTCGGGTTGTTTTCTTTCCAGAAAGCGTCCGCTGTCCCACTCTCCGTTTTCATTGGAGTCGTAAATGAGCCGCATCAGGTATTTTCCCGGTTGAATGTTATTAAAATTGAGAGTGGTGCTTCCCGTGCTGTATTTTTCGGCCTTTACCTCACCTTTTTCGGTGGTGAGCTGCAGGATCACGGGAAATTCTTTCACGTTCTGTAGATTGATCACCAGGTTACCGTAATCTGCAAAAGCTTTAGTGCGTAGCTGGGTCTTTAAAGTATCGTTCTCTTTTCCGAAGAAACCAGTGAAAGCACCCGGCAGCGCGGTAAGCCGATAGGTCTGGCTTTCCTTTTTTTCAAAGCTGACGACAAATTCATTTTTCCAGCTGTCATATTTCGTTGAAAATGGCACCGGGAGGGTGTCCTTGTCCACGAGGCTGATCAGGGAATCATTTGTAGCTGATAAAGGTATATTGGGAAGGATCTTCAGGTTCTCAGCAAAATTTATCGTAGAGCCCGGTTCAAAAGTGAACTGAAGCGAGTCGCGATCCATTTTCTTGATTCGGGTCAATAAAGTATCCCGATAACCGGGGCGTTGAGCGATGAATCGCAAGGTATCCCTTTCCAAATCAGGTTTGTACCAGTAGTGCAACGTATCTTTCCCACGATCTTTAGTAATGGTGCTGGTAAAATCTTCAGGTTTGGGAGAGATCATCTCGATGGAAAGGCTGTCGGGGTCGGTGACGCCCTCATACCCAAACAGCAGGTGCTGACCTGATTTTTGCTGAGGTCTGATGAATTTGAACTCCGGATTTTCCCTGAAGAGGATCAGGTCAAAAACACTTTCTGTGGGAACGGTTATATATTCATCGGCAAAGGCGACCTTGTCTGTTGCGGGGTCAAAAAGGTAATTGTTATTGACGTCTTTCATCCCCACCAGTTGATAGGTTCCTTCCTTTAGGTTGCGGAGTTCGAACGTGGTGAGACTGTCAAGGGTATTGGTCACATAACGAGGGATCCTATTGTAGATCACAGAATCAGAATAGGTAGAATCCACTTCATACAACATTACTGAAATGTAAGGATCCGGCAGCTTCAGTAGGGCGTCAGATACGTTTCCTGCCACCGTAAGGGAATCGATGTAAGCTCCGGTAGAAAAAGCATATGTGAAATAATCCAGCGGGTTACCTTCATTGTTGTCGGTGATACTTCTTCCGAAGTTAATGGTATAGGTGGTGTTTTGCTGAAGGGTATCGGTAATGTTGATCCTGATAGATTTGCTGGCTGTTCCCAAAGGGGTGATCTCCGGGCGTGGATCCATGGGAGGCGAAATAATGATCTGCCTCTGCGGGTCGTTCATTTTGATGTATTCATTGAAGTAGATCCTAATTTCATTGGCATCAAAATTAGTGGTAAAATTCTCGGGCCGGGCACGAACATATTGCGGCGGATCAACATCTGTAGGGCCGCCGTCTGGGGTACCTCTTTTCGCGCAACCGGCAAGAACCGCAATAAATAGAAGGATCAAAAAGTTTATGCTGGCAACGGGTCTTTTCATTCTGAAGAATTTGTACAAAGAAACAATTTATTCTTTTATTTCTGAAGCTTCTCAATGGGTGACAGCCATGGTGGCGATACTGATCTTTACCCCTTTCACCTGAAGCAGTTTTTCTGCGCAGGCTTCCAGCGTGGCTCCCGTGGTGACAAGATCGTCCACCAGCAGGATGTGTTGATTCTCGATTTCCCCGGGATGCTCCACCACAAAAGTTTCCCCGATGGTTCCCCAGCGGGCAAACCTTTTCTTGACCGTCTGGGTTTGGGAAGCCGATTTTTTCAAAAGGACATGGTCTTTATAAGGTGCTTCAAGCGCGTTGGCGATCTCTTTTCCGAAGGCCTCAACCTGGTTAAAACCCCGTTTTTTTAACTTTATCTTATGAAGTGGAACGGGAATGACCACCGAGATATCCCTGTAATTTTCACTCTCCTTTAGTTCGTGGCCCATCCAGGTTCCCAGAAAGCTGCCAATCTCCTGCTGTCCCTTGTATTTCAGGTTATGAATGAGTTTTTGAACGAGCGCTTTTTTCTCGAAAAGAAGGAGAGAAGTAGCGTTTTCAACCGGAATTCTTCCGTAGAAAATAGCCTCCACGGCATTTCCCTTTTCCAGGTGGTAATTCGTGAGCGGTAAATCATGTAAACATCGGGTGCACAGTACTTTTTCATTCCTGCTCAATGAAGTTTTACACCCGCTACATACTCTGGGAAATATAAAATCAACAAAATCGTGAAACATTTGTTAAGGAATTAGTAAAAACAGGCGTAAAACCTATAAATTTACAAAGTAAACTGAAATCTCAAGAATTATGGCTGAAGAAAAAAGTAATAATGCATTAAAGATCTTGACCGGCGTGCTGGCAGTAGCTCTTATTGCGTTAGGTATATACACAGTAAAATTCTACAATGAAGAAAAAGAGAACCAGGAATTGCTGCGCAAGGAAAAAGCAGTGATCGAAGGGGAACTCAACGATCTCATCGTGAAATATGACGAGGCCATTGCCGAAAACGAGGGCCTTGACAGCGAACTGGTCGCCGCCAGGGAAAGAATTGTCTCTTTACGGGACTCTGTACAGGACATGGAGGCGAACCTCGCCCTCATCTCAAGATATCGTCGTGAGGTAAGTAACCTCAAGGCTGAAAAAGAAGAACTCTTTAAGGTGGTAGACAGCCTGAGCAACCAGAACAGGATGTTGATCACCGAAATTGACAGTACCAATAACGTGCTGCTTGAAAGAACCCGGGTTTCAGACTCCCTGAAAGCCAGAACCCAGTCTATGGCCAACCAGATTGACAGGGCCGCCCAGCTTAAGGTGAGCAACCTGCGCGGGGAAGGTGTGATAGAAAGAAACAGTGGTCGTCTTGTTGAAAATGACCGTACCAGAAGGGTTGATAAAATTAGAACCTGTTTTTCACTCACTCCAAACTCTTTGGCAGAAGCCGGGGAAAAAGAACTATATGTACAGGTCTATAACCCCAACAACAATCTTGTGGGAGACCAGATCGCCGTGCAACACGAAGGTGGCGTAATGGTGTACAGTGCTGCAACCAAGGTTTTCTATGAAAATGAGGAGCTTGACGTTTGCATCCTGGCCAATACCCTGGAGGAAAACCTGATTGAAGGAACTTACAAGGTGTTGGTATATAACGGGCCTAATCTCATAGGCGCCACCACCTTTGACCTCAGATAAAAACCTAATTTTAAATAATAGAGCCGCTTTGATAGTAATCAAGGCGGTTTTTTTATTTTTGTCCTATGGCAAAACAAGAAGATCTTTTTAAAAATGTTATTTCCCATGCCAAGGAGTATGGGTACATATTCGCATCAAGTGAAATATATGACGGACTAAGTGCTGTTTACGATTACGGACAGAACGGAGCCGAGCTAAAAAAGAACATCAGGGATTACTGGTGGAAAAGTATGGTGCAGCTGCACCAGGAAATAGTGGGCATTGACGCTGCTATCCTGATGCACCCCGCTACCTGGAAGGCTTCAGGGCACGTAGACGCCTTTAATGATCCGCTTATTGATAATAAGGATTCAAAAAAGCGATATCGTGCTGATGTCCTGGTAGAAGACTATGCAGAAAAGATCTATCAGAAAGCGCAAAAAGAAATCGAAAAAGCCCGAAAAAGGTTCGGGGATTCTTTTGACGAGGAACAGTTCGTAACCACCAATGAAAGGGTGCAGAGATACTTGGGAGAAAGAAAAGAGATCCTGGAAAGGTTAGGGCGTTCTTTGACCAATGAAGATCTGAAAGATGTCAAAGACCTTATTGAAGAACTGGGGATAGCCGATCCTGAAACCGGTTCAAAGAACTGGACAGAGGTGAGGCAATTCAACCTGATGTTTGGAACCAAGCTGGGAGCTTCAGCCGAAACTGCTACCAATCTTTACCTTCGGCCCGAAACGGCACAGGGTATTTTCGTGAATTTCTCAAATGTGCAGAAGACCGGAAGAATGAAGATACCATTTGGGATCGCCCAGACCGGGAAAGCTTTCAGAAATGAGATCGTGGCCAGGCAGTTCATCTTCAGGATGCGGGAATTTGAGCAAATGGAAATGCAGTACTTTGTTCGCCCCGGGGAGGAATTGAAGTGGTACGAACACTGGAAAGAGATCAGGTTAAAATGGCATTTATCACTTGGATTGGGCGAAGAGAACTATCGTTTCCATGACCATGATAAACTGGCTCACTATGCCAATGCGGCGGCAGATATTGAATTCAACTATCCTTTTGGATTCAAGGAACTGGAAGGAATTCACTCCCGAACTGACTTTGACCTTAAGGCCCATGAAGAACATTCGGGTAAAAAATTAAGATTTTACGATCCAGATCTAAAAGAGAACTATGTGCCTTATGTCATCGAGACTTCCATAGGGCTTGACAGGATGTTCCTGGCGGTGCTTTCGGCTTCTCTTAAAGAAGAAGAGCTTGAAGACGGCAGTTCCAGGACTGTATTGAAATTACCGGCGATCCTTGCCCCTAATAAAGCGGCGGTTCTGCCTCTGGTGAAGAAAGACGGTCTTCCTGAACTGGCCCATGAGATCATTGAAGACCTGAAATGGGATTTCAATGTGCAGTATGACGAGAAAGATGCCATTGGAAGAAGATACCGCAGGCAGGATGCAGCAGGAACACCATTGTGTATCACAGTAGATCATGAATCTCTTGAGACCAGGACGGTTACAGTGAGATTCAGGGATACTATGGAGCAAAAACGCGTGCCGATCGCTCAACTTTCAGAAGTAATAGGTGCCGAAGTGAATTTTAAGCACTGGATGAAGAAGTAGGAAATGTTCTATAATTAAAGTTAAAAAAAGGATAATTCAGCTTTGGATTATCCTTTTATTGTTTGCACTCTTTTTTAAATCTGTAAATTTAGGCGATTAAAAAGGCCTCCCTACATGATGAAAGAATACCGTTTTTTGTTGCTTCTGATCCTTTTGGTGAGCGGGAACCTTTTCTCCCAGATCAATGAGAGGGCCCGTCCGGTGTTATCGGGTTCTGCACGGGCAATAAGCACAGAGGCTATTTCCACTAAAGATTTACTGCCACCTTCGGGAGAATTTAAAATTTTTAACCCGAAGAACCGCAGTTCAAATATTGTAGTGCCCGGCAAGGGATTTCCCAAGAACATGGATGCTGCCTGGCAAAAAGAGGCGGGAAAGATACCCGGAAAGAAACCGGTATTGACCTTTGATGCGGCAACTTCTGGATCCACCCCTACAGATCCTACCGGGGCGGTAGGTCCCAATCATTATGTCAATGCCTGGAACTCGGCTTTCGCGATCTACGACAAACAGGGAAATTTGCTTTCCCCGCCTGCCGACCTTAAAACCATTGGCGGGCACTTTGTAGATGAAGATCTTGGGGATCCTATTGTGTTTTATGACAGCTTTGCCGACAGGTTTTTGATCACCCAGTTCAGCGATTCTCCAAACAGTCTTTTAGTAGCGGTCTCAACAGGACCCGATCCTGTAAATGACGGCTGGTTCACCTATAGATTTCCTACAGGTACCTTCCCAGATTACCCCAAATTCTTTGTCTGGGGTGACGGGTATTACGTAACCACCAACCAGGACCCTGATGAAATAAGAGCGCCAGATGGTCAGGACAACGGACTTAACGAAGTTATTTATGTCCTGGAAAGGGATAAGATGCTGCAGGGGGAAGAGGCCCAACATCTGGGTTTTCCTTTGCCCGGTATCAGGGTGAACGGTTTTTACAGTCCGGCAGGATTCTTTGCGGTTGGGGAAGAGTTGCCGCCTGTGGGCAATTCTCCTATTATTTATTACCAGGATGATGCGTGGCTGGGGGTGAACGAGGACCACCTCAAGATGTGGCTGGTGAATGTAGATTGGAAAGAACCGTTGAATTCTACTATTGAAGAATCGCAAACTATTGGCCCTTCAGAAGGAATTACTCCTTTTCATTCGGTTTTTGACGGCGGATCTTTTCAGAACCTTTCACAGCCCGGAAACGCACCCGATGTGGATGCGTTACAGGGGGCGATCATGTATCCTACCGCCTTCAGGCAATTCCCTACCCACAATTCGGTAGTCTTCAATTTTGTTGTTGATGTTGACCCTTCCGCAGTGGAGCATGCGGGAATAAGGTGGTATGAGCTTAGGCAGGACCCCGGGGGAGGCCCCTGGAGTGTCTATCAGGAAGGAACCTATGCGCCCGACAACAGCGATCGCTGGTGCGGAAGTATAGGAATAGATAAGAGCGGCAATATTGGTCTCGGTTTTACGGTCCTCAACGACAACCCTGAAAATCCCATTTTTCCCTCCCTAAGATATACCGGAAGATATGCCGGTGATCCTTTGGGAACGATGACCCTTCAGGAAGAAACTATTGTGGAAGGCGCTGCCCCAGATCCCAGCAACAGGTATGGAGATTATTCTCATTTGAGCATAGACCCTGTAGACCAGGAAACTTTCTGGTTCATTGGGGAGCATTTTGGGGGCGGCTCTAGATTGAATACTGTTGGAGTTTTCAGGATCGCCCCTGAATTTGCTAACGATATTGGAATAGTGGACATTGTAGCTCCCCAAAACGGCACGCTCGGCAACAGGGAAGAGGTCACCGTTACCATTCGTAACTTCGGAAGTGAGCCGCAATCCAATTTCCAGGTGTCCTTCTCAGTTGACGGAGGTTCCCCGGTGGCGGAAACTTTTTCAGGAATTATTGAGGGAACAGAACAGGTGAATTTCACCTTTTCTACGGCTGTAGACCTTTCTGAAATTGGCACTAGTTATACC
>OGCK01000236.1_pt1 | contig 11404 bp, 10 predicted proteins | sample 1570051 | NCBI WGS metagenome assembly OGCK01 (sample SAMN06266181, study PRJEB24510) | hot springs metagenome | isolation source: hot spring sediment | place: USA: Zodletone Spring, Oklahoma | collected 2013-12-03 | reverse complement strand
CAGGTACGTTGGCCTGTTTCTCCTTGATCTCTGCAAGAGTTTCGAGTCCCGTCAATCCTGGCATGTTCTCATCTAAAAAGACAATGTCAAAATTCTCTTTTTCGATCTCTTCGAGGGCTTCGGTTCCACTTTGACAGGTGGACACTTTATAATTCTTTCCTTCCAAAAATAAAATGTGTGGTTTTAGCAGGTCGATCTCATCGTCTACCCAGAGTATTTTGATGTCGTTCATATATGTATCTTTGTTCAGATTAATAATTAAAAAGTATTCGGCTTGATCACCAGAAACAAACTCAAGATCCTGAATGATCCAATTTACGGATTTATTACCATACCTAACGAGCTGTTGTTTGATATCATCGAACACAAATACTTCCAAAGATTGCGCCGAATTTCGCAAATGGGCCTTTCTTACCTGGTCTATCCCGGGGCCCATCACACCCGTTTTCACCATGCTTTAGGATGTATGCACCTCATGCAAAAGGCAATTCGGGTGCTACGGTTAAAGGGCGTGGAGATATCAGATGAGGAGGCAGAAGCTTTGCAAGCTGCTATTTTACTGCACGATATAGGCCACGGCCCGTTCTCTCATGCCATGGAACACAGCATCGTGGAAGGGGTGAGCCATGAAACCATTTCCTCCTTATTTATGAAGGAAATGAATGAAAAGTTTAACCAAAGATTAACTTTAGCCATAGAGATCTTCAGTGGCAGGTACAAACGAAAATTCATGTGTCAGTTGATCTCGAGTCAGCTGGATATGGACCGGATGGACTACCTGAAGAGGGACAGTTTCTACACAGGTGTGGCAGAAGGCAACATCAATAGCGAACGACTCATTAGTATGCTTACGGTTGTCGATAATGAGCTCATGGTAGAGGAGAAAGGTATCTATTCTGTCGAGAAGTTCCTGCTGGCCCGGCGTCTTATGTACTGGCAGGTGTACCTGCATAAGACAGGAGTTGTGGCAGAGCAATTATTGATCAGAGTCCTGAAGCGAGCCAAAGAACTGGTGGAAGAAGGGAAAACTCTCTACGGGAGTTCTGCCCTTCAGTACTTTCTCAATAACCAGATCACTGCGGAAAATTTTTCCGCAGAAACCCTGCAGGTCTTTTCCCAGCTCGACGACTATGATATTCTGTCGGCCATGAAGGAATGGGTGCATCATGAAGATTTTGTTCTGCGAAATCTATGTAAAATGATCATCAACAGGGACCTTTTAAAGATCAAGCTGAAAAAGAAGGAACCCAAACAGGAAAAGCTTCGGGAGCATCTTGAAAAAATGGTGAAACGCTATAACATATCTGAAGAAGAGGCCGGTTATTTTGTTTTTTCTGGAGAGATCTCCAACCTCGCTTATAAAAAGGAAGATGAGAAGATACACATCCTTTATAAGAGCGGAAAAATCACCGATGTGGTCAAAGCTTCTGACCATTTCAACCTCAAAGCACTATCCAAGCCGGTGACCAAATATTATATCTGTTACCCGAAACAGAAAGATTAATGCATTTTTTTTACTTTTGCCAGAATGAAATTTACAGCAGAGCAAATAGCAGGTATATTAGAAGGTGACATCGTTGGGGACCCAAATGTAGAGGTGGACAAGCTGTCCAAGATCGAGGAGGGGACCGAAGGAGCCATCACTTTTTTAGCCAATCCTAAATATACTTCTTATATATATTCTACCAAAGCTTCCATTACCATTGTAAGTGACAGTTTTGAGCCCGAGGAAGATCTTTCTACTACGCTCATTAAAGTAAGCGATCCCTACAAGGCATTTTCGAAGCTTTTGGAATATTACAATCAGGTAAAACTGAATAAATCGGGTATAGAGAATCCCAGCTATATTTCAGAAACAGCTATCCACGGAGAAAACTTTTACCTGGGCGCTTTTTCTTACCTTGGGGAGAATGTAAAAATAGGAGACAACGTTAAGATCTATCCGAATGCTTTTATTGGCGACAACGTGGAGATCGGCAACAACGTCATGATCTTTCCGGGTGCCAAGATCTATTCAGAAACCGTCATAGGCAACCACTGCGTGATCCATGGTGGGGCTATAGTAGGTGCAGATGGCTTCGGATTTTCTCCAGATCAAAACGGGGTTTATTCAAAAGTTCCGCAAATTGGCAACGTGATCATCGAAGATCACGTAGATGTGGGAGCGGGAACAACGATTGACCGTGCCACTCTGGGCTCTACCATTATTAGGAAAGGGGTAAAGCTGGACAACCAGATACAGATCGCCCATAATGTGGAAGTAGGAGAGCATACCGCCATTGCTGCCCAAACAGGGGTTGCGGGTTCTTCAAAAATCGGAAAAAATTGCCTTATTGGTGGGCAGGTGGGCATCGCGGGACACATTCAAATTGGTGACCGCGTGAAGGTCCAGGCCCAGTCGGGAATAGGAAGAAATATCAAAGACGGCGAAGTGATCCAGGGCTCCCCGGCCTTTGGATACAATGACTGGAACAAAGCTTACGTACACTTTAGAAATTTACCCAAAATAGAAGATCGCTTAACCCAACTAGAAAAAAAATTAAAGGATAATGGCTAAACAACAAACCATTCGAAAAGAAGTTTCCTTGAAAGGAGTAGGGCTTCACACAGGAAAAGAGGTGACCCTTACCTTTAAACCTGCTCCAAACAACAGCGGGTATACATTTGTTCGAACAGATCTTGAAGGTCACCCTTCTATAGAAGCTGATGTTGCTTATGTGGTAAATACCCAACGGGGAACAAACCTTGAAAAGGATGGAGTGAGTATCCAAACCAGTGAGCACGTATTGGCCGCCTGTGTTGGGCTCGAAATCGATAACCTTATTATCGAGCTTGATGCTGCCGAGCCTCCAATTATGGATGGTTCTTCGAAATTCTTTGTTGAAGCCCTTGAAGAGGCCGGCATTGAAGAACAGGAATGTGATCGCGAAGAATATGTGGTGAAGGAAGTGATCAAATATACCGATGAAAAATCGGGAAGTGAGATCCTGGTGATGCCTGCGGAAGAATACCAGGTAACCACAATGGTTGATTTCGGCACCAAAGTCCTGGGTACCCAAAACGCGTCTTTATCCAAACTTTCTGATTTCAAAACTGAAATAGCCGATTCCCGCACCTTCAGTTTCCTTCACGAACTGGAAACCCTCCTGGAGCACGGACTCATAAAAGGAGGAGATCTCAACAACGCCATTGTTTACGTTGATAAGGAGCTTAGTCCTGAAACAATGGAAAAACTAAGGGGAGCCTTTAAAAAAGACAATATCGCCGTTAAACCGAACGGAATCCTTGATAACCTCACACTTCATTATCCAAATGAGGCAGCACGGCACAAATTGCTTGATGTAATTGGGGACCTTGCGCTTGTAGGGACCCGCATCCGCGGGAAGGTTCTTGCCACCAAACCCGGTCACTATGTGAACACAGAGTTTGCCAAAAAACTGGCCAAGATCATTAAAGCTGAAAAACGGAATAATATCCCTCATTACGATCTTGAGAAAGAGCCATTGATGGATATTAACGAGATAATGAACATATTGCCTCACCGTCCACCGTTCGTTTTGGTTGACAAGATCATTGAGTTGACCGAAGATACCGTGGTAGGGGTGAAAAATGTTACTATGAACGAGCCTTTCTTCGTAGGGCACTTTCCCGGAAAGCCGGTTATGCCGGGTGTACTGCAGGTAGAGGCAATGGCCCAGACCGGTGGAATTCTCGCATTAAAATCTGTTCCCGATCCTGAGAATTATCTCACTTTCTTCATGAAGATCGATAATGTGAAATTCAAGAGGCAGGTAGTTCCCGGAGATACATTAATTTTCAAACTGGAGCTCATGGCCCCTATCAGACGTGGTATTTGCCAAATGCAGGCTTATGCTTACGCCAACGGTAAATTAGTTACCGAAGCCATTTTAATGGCTCAAATTGTAAAACAAAAATAAATACTATGAATCAACCCTTAGCATACGTACATCCCGGTGCCAAGATTGCAAAAAATGTGGTGATTGAACCCTTTACCACAATCCACAATAATGTGGTGATTGGAGAGGGTACCTGGATAGGATCGAATGTGACGATTATGGAAGGGGCACGAATAGGGAAAAATTGTAATATTTTTCCGGGAGCCGTTATTTCTGCTGTTCCGCAGGACAAGAAATTTGATGATGAAGATACTACCACAGAGATCGGGGACAACACTACCATCAGGGAGTGCGTGACCATCAATCGTGGTACCACAGATCGCATGACCACCAAAATAGGCAAGAACTGCTGGATCATGGCTTATTGTCATATAGCTCATGATTGCGTGGTGGGTGATAACTGTATCTTTTCCAATAACAGTACCCTTGCCGGTCATATCAATGTTGGCGATTACGTGGTATTAGCGGGAATGGCCGCCATTCAGCAATTCTGCAGCATTGGAAGCCACGCTTTCGTAACGGGAGGATCTCTGGTACGTAAAGACGTACCTCCTTTTGTAAAGGCAGGACGGGAGCCGCTTTCTTACGTGGGAGTGAATTCCATTGGGTTGCGAAGAAGAGGTTTTTCTACGGAAAAGATCCGTGAGATCCAGGATATTTACCGCATCCTTTATCAGAAGAATTACAACAACTCCCAGGCAGTAGCTATTATTGAAGCCGAAATGGAAGCTACTCCCGAAAGAGATGACATCTTAGAGTTTATAAAGAATTCCCAGCGAGGGATCATGAAAGGATATTTTAGTTCTAATTAATACAGAAAATAATGGCAAGTACAAGCGATATCAGAAACGGTCTTTGCATTCGTTACAACCACGATATATTTAAGATCATCGAATTTTTACACGTAAAACCCGGGAAAGGACCGGCTTTTGTTCGTACCAAACTTAAAAGTGTTACTACCGGAAAGGTGATCGATAACACCTTTTCTGCAGGTCACAAGATCGAAGATGTAAGGGTGGAAACGCATAAATTTCAGTTCTTATATAATGATGGCGAATTCTATCATTTTATGAATACCGAAGATTACACCCAGATCAGGCTTACCGAAAGTGCTCTTGATGCTCCGGGGCTTTTAAAAGAAGGGGAAGTGGTTACCATTTTGATCAATACCGAAGATCAAATGCCGCTTTCTGTTGAGATGCCGGCAAGTGTTATTCTTGAGGTGACCCATACCGAGCCTGGAGTAAAAGGAAACACCGCGACCAATGCAACCAAACCTGCAACAGTAGAGACGGGAGCAGAGGTGAATGTACCGTTGTTCATCAACGAAGGCGACAAGATCAAGATCGAGACCGAAAAAGGTACTTATAAAGAAAGGATCAAAGAGTAAGGGAAAAGGGCATTGAAAAATGCCTTTTTTCATGCTTCTTAATTTTAAGCTGTAAATGAAATTTCCTCAAAAATATACGCTCGAGCAGATCGCGACCATCATTTCTTCGGAATTTGTTGGCGATGCCGATTTTCCGGTCTACGGAATGAATGAGATCCACGTGGTAACTCCGGGAGACATCGTGTTCGTAGATCATCCGAAGTATTACGACAAGGCGCTGAATTCGGCCGCAACCGTGGTCCTCATCAATAAAAAGGTTGAGTGCCCCGAAGGGAAAGCCCTGCTTATTTCAGATGATCCGTTCCGCGATTTTAATAAGCTTACAAAATATTTCAAACCTTTCGAAAAGGCCTCTGCTTCGGTGGCTCCTTCCGCAGAAATAGGCGAGGGCACCGTGATCCAGCCCAATACTTTTGTGGGAAACAATGTGAAGATCGGAAAGAATTGCCTTATTCATTCAAACGTGAGCCTGTATGACAATACCATCATAGGTGACAATGTGGTCATTCACGCCGGAAGTGTTTTAGGAGGGGACGCCTTTTACTACAAGAACAGGCCGGAAGGTTTTGATAAGCTCATTTCCGGAGGAAGGGTTGTAATTAAAGATGACGTGGAAATTGGTGCTAATTGTACCATCGACAAGGGAGTTACAGGCGATACCACCATTGGAAGAGGCACCAAACTGGACAACCTGATACAGGTGGGACACGACACAGTTATTGGTGAAAAATGCCTTATTGCCTCCCAGGTTGGAATTGCAGGAGCTGTAGTGATCGAGGATGAGGTGACGGTATGGGGACAGGTTGGATTCCGCAGTGGGATCACCGTTAAGAAAGGCGGCGTAATGATGGGACAGGCCGGAATTACAAAATCTACCAAAGAAAATACCATTTATACCGGGAATCCGGCGATGGAGTCAAGGGCAAAGCTCAAAGAGTTGGCTCTTTTGAGACAATTGCCTAAATTGATCGAAAATTTAAAAGGTTGATATGAGCTTAGAAGCAAAAGAATGTGTAGAGAAGTTTTACACTTCAGATTTTTACAAGAATCCCGAGACTATAAAGGAATATCTTCATCCCGAAGCCGAACTGTTCTGGAACAGTAGCGCCGGGTTTCATAAGCTGAAGTTTCAGGAGATCTGTGATATTTCCAAAGAACTTACCCGGTCTTTTGATTCGTTACGAGCAGACATCAGCCACCTCCTGAGTGATAATGACACGGTTACCATCAGGTTTACCTATCACGTGAGGACAATCGAGAATCCCGATGAGGAACTTCCCATGGCTCATTTCATCGCTATTTGGCAAATGAAAGACGGCAAAATGTTCAAAGGACATCAAATAAGTCAGCAGGCCGATGACAGCCCTGAAAATCTCGATTCTTTCCTGCCAATTAATTAGAAAATACCTTTAGGTTTTCCTTTATAAAAACCTATTTTTGTAACACAAAATTCAAAAATCAACTATGAGCGTTTTAGTTAATAAAGATTCGAAAATAATTGTTCAGGGATTTACCGGAAGTGAAGGTACTTTTCACGCCGGGCAAATGATCGAATATGGAACCAACGTTGTAGGTGGAGTGACTCCCGGAAAAGGTGGTCAAAAGCACCTCGAAAAACCCGTTTTCAACACCGTGGAAGATGCGGTGAAAGAAACAGGTGCCGATGTTTCCATTATTTTCGTTCCGCCGGCATTTGCAGCCGATGCTATTATGGAAGCCGCCAACGCGGGTATCAAAGTTATCATCACCATTACTGAAGGAATTCCTGTGGCCGATATGATCAAGGTTACAGATTATATCAAAGATAAAGACTGCCGTTTGGTAGGGCCTAACTGCCCTGGAGTGATCACTCCAGAAGAAGCAAAAGTGGGGATCATGCCAGGGTTTGTATTCAAAAAAGGTAAAGTTGGTATCGTTTCCAAATCGGGAACCCTTACTTATGAAGCAGCAGACCAGGTTGTGAAACAAGGTTTGGGAATCACTACCGCTATTGGAATTGGAGGAGACCCGATCATTGGAACCACTACAAAAGAAGCTGTTGAGTTGTTGATGAACGACGATGAGACAGAATGTATCGTGATGATCGGTGAGATTGGTGGACAACTGGAAGCCGATGCCGCAAAATGGATCAAAGAAAACGGAAACAGAAAGCCTGTTGTAGGTTTCATCGCCGGTGAAACTGCGCCAAAAGGTAGAACAATGGGACACGCAGGTGCGATCGTTGGTGGAAGCGACGATACCGCCGAAGCTAAGAAAGCCATCATGCGTGAGTGCGGGATCAATGTAGTTGATTCTCCTGCAGAGATCGGTAAAAAAGTAAAAGAAGTAATGGGATAATCCAATCCCTGTTCAAATAAAATATCCTCCGTAGGTTCTGATTCAAAAATCGGGAACTTCCGGAGGTTTTTTTATTCCAAAACTTCGGTTTTAGTATATTTGACTTAAAATAAAACCTGACCACGAAAACAGAATCAGACAATATGAAATTATTAGAAGGAAAAAATGCCATTATTACCGGTGCCAGCAGAGGTATTGGGAAAGGGATAGCAGAAGTATACGCTAAGCACGGGGCCAATGTTGCCTTTACCTACAGCTCGTCTGTTGAAGCAGCGAATGAGCTGGAAAAGGAACTGCAGGCGCTTGGAGTGAAGGCTAAAGGTTATAAATCTAATGCCGCCGATTTTGAAGAGGCGCAGGAATTGGTGAAGAACGTCGTGGATGACTTCGGAAGCATCGATATCCTTGTGAACAATGCCGGGATCACCAAAGACAATCTTTTGATGCGAATGAGCGAAGAAGATTTTGATAAGGTGATCGAGGTGAACCTGAAATCGGTTTTCAACATGACCAAAGCGGTACAGCGCACCATGCTGAAGCAACGCCACGGAAGCATCATCAATATGAGCAGTGTGGTTGGTGTGAAAGGAAATGCGGGGCAGGCCAACTATGCAGCCTCAAAAGCCGGAATGATCGGTTTTTCCAAGTCTATGGCCCTTGAATTAGGTTCCAGGAACATCAGGACGAATGTGATCGCTCCCGGCTTCATCGAAACCGAAATGACCGGAAAACTAGATGAGAAAGTAGTAGAAGGCTGGAGAGAGGCAATTCCTTTGAAAAGAGGAGGCACACCCGAAGATATCGCGAATGCCTGTGTCTTCCTTGGAAGTGACCTGAGCTCTTACGTTACCGGCCAGGTACTCAACGTCGACGGCGGAATGCTTACCTAAGATACATTTTCCGCCTTTGCAGTGCAAAGGCGGTTTTTTTTAAGGCATTTTTTAACCGGGAATCACTTTTTACCACATCCAGATGCCATTAAATACGGTTTTATTGATCATTTTGGCGCTGCTAACTGCCCTTGCATTAGCAGCTTTTCAATATTTCTATAAGGCCAAAGGAAACCGGCTTCAAAATGCCCTTTTTGCAGCCCTTCGTTTTATCACGCTCTTTTGTGTTTTTTTATTGCTGATCAATCCAAAGATCAGGAATAAGGAGTATTACACCGAAAAACCCAGGCTCATCCTGGCCGTTGACAATTCTGCCTCCATTTCCCATTTTCAAAGATCCGGAGAGGTCCGGGAATACTTGAGCACCCTAACAGAAGACCCCGATCTCCGGGAGAGATTTGATATTGATGTTTACAGTTTCGGCAGAGAATTAGATCAGGCTTCGGAGTTGGGATTTGATGAGAAGCAGACCAATATTTCCCAAACCTTAAAAGACCTGGATCCTCTCACAGAAGGTGCTATGGCACCAACAGTCCTTATAACCGACGGGAATCAAACTCTGGGGGAAGATCTCATTTATACTTCGGGGCGATACCGGCAGCCAATCTATCCCGTAGTTGTGGGGGACACCGCCCTGCATCGGGACCTTTCCATTTCCCGGGTCAATGTGAACCGTTATGCTTTTTTAAACAATCGTTTTCCCGTGGAAGTCATGGTCTCTTATACTGGAGACCAAAATGTGAATTCCCGGTTCGAGATCACTTCAGGCAAGAATACAATATTCTCTCAAAATCTAACTTTTGATAAAGAAAATACTTCCGCAGTAATTACAGCCCAGCTTCCCGCGTCTTCGGTAGGAATGCGCACCTATACTGCCAGGATCGTTCCTTTTTCAGAGGAAAAAAATCAAACCAATAACAACAGGGAATTTGGGGTCGAAGTCATTGATGAACGCTCTAGGATCCTGTTGCTTTACGACCTTTTACACCCGGACCTGGGAGCCCTGAAGAAGACGATCGAATCCAACCAACAGCGCGAGGTGGTTTTAAAGTCTATTTCTGAAGGCACGATCACTCCGGAGAATTTTCAACTGGTGATACTGTACCAGCCCACTTCAGGATTTGGTGCCATACTGGATCAACTTCAGCAGAAAAAGATAAACCATTGGATCATTACCGGGCCCGAAACCAACTGGAGCAGCCTGAATCAAAAGCAGGATCTCTTCCGGCAGGAGATCACGGGACAAACCGAGGAATTCATACCGGTCTTTAATGAAAATTTCAGCCTTTATCAGGCAGAGGAAATCGGTTTCTCAAAAATGCCTCCGTTGATGGGCAATTTTGGAAAGCTTTCCTCAGAAAAGGCACCCGAGATTTTGCTTTTTAAAGAGATCCAGGGAATTGAAACAACAGAACCCTTGCTGGCTATCTCTGAAGAAAACGGGTTCAAAAGGGCATTTTTGTTTGGTGCCGATCTTTGGAAATGGCGCGGCCACATTTTTAGGAAAAATGGAAGTTTTGAAGCCTTTGATACCTTTTTTGGAAAGCTGGTGCAATTCCTTTCTTCGGGCACCCGTAAAGAACGATTGACAGTCTCCTATGAATCCCTTTACCGCGGAAGTGAGGAGCTGCTTATCTCGGCAAAATATTTTGATCGCAACTATGTCCTTGATAAAGAGGGAAAACTGAGCCTTCAGCTTAAAGATATGGAGAGTGGGGAGGTACGGGAAATTCCTTTTATGCTTCGCAATGCTAACTATGAAGTTGACCTAAGCAATCTTACCCCGGGTGAATATAATTTTACGGTGAAGGTAGCGGGCGAACCTCTAAGCAAATCGGGCACCTTCAGGCTCCTGTCCTTTGACGTGGAAAAGCAGTTCACCGGGGCCAATGCGGCAGTTTTAAGGGCGGTGGCAGAAGAAAAGGGGCAGCAGTTGTATTTTCCCGATAAACCTGAAGAGCTGAAAAAGGAGTTGCTTTCTTCCAAAACCTACCTTCCGGTACAGAAAAGCCGTGAAAACAACGTACCTTTGATCGACTGGTATTATTTACTGGGAATCATCATACTTACCTTAAGCGGCGAATGGTTCCTGAGGAAATATTACGGGTACATTTAATTTAAATACAATTACTACTATGGACAAATTACCCAAGATTGGCCTGCCAATTTTATTTTTAGGAATCATTTTAATCATTCTTATCGCAAAATCTACAATTACCATTGACTCCGGAGAGGCCGGGGTGCTTTATCAAACTTTTGGCGGCGGAGTAGTCACCGAAGAACCTCCTCTTGGGGAAGGTTTCCATTTCGTTGCGCCCTGGAATAAGGTCTATATCTATGAGGTACGTCAGCAGTCATTAGATGAAAAAATGCAGGTGCTTTCTTCCAATGGGTTGGAGATCAAACTTGATGCATCTGTATGGTTCCAGCCAGATTACCAGGATCTTGGAGCTTTGCATAAAGAAAAAGGAGAGGCTTATGTGCAGCGGGTTCTGCAACCTGCCGTAAGATCGGCGGCCCGTGCGGTTGTTGGTAGGTACAACCCTGAGCAGCTTTATGCCAGCAAAAGGGAGGCTATTCAAAAAGAGATCTTTGATGAAACCCAGCTACTTCTTAAAGATCAGTATGTACAGATCAACGAAGTGCTGGTACGCGATGTTTCTCTGCCATCAACCATAAAGGAAGCTATTGAAAGAAAATTACGCCAGGAACAGGAATCCCTGGAATATGAATTCAGGCTTACCAAAGCACAGCAGGAGGCAGAACGGCAACGTATCGATGCAGAAGGTAAAGCCCGTGCAAACGAAATACTTGCTGCTTCTTTAACAGATAAGGTTCTCCAGGAAAAGGGAATTCAGGCTACTTTGGAG
>OGCK01000235.1_pt1 | contig 11413 bp, 6 predicted proteins | sample 1570051 | NCBI WGS metagenome assembly OGCK01 (sample SAMN06266181, study PRJEB24510) | hot springs metagenome | isolation source: hot spring sediment | place: USA: Zodletone Spring, Oklahoma | collected 2013-12-03 | reverse complement strand
CCTGAGGAGACTCGGGGAAATGGAGTCTGCCCTTGCCCTGACCCGGGAGGTGCGGGCGTACGATCCCCTGGATTTCTGGTCCCTCTGCGAACAGTACCTGATCCTGAAGGAAACCGGAAAGGAACAGGAAGCCGGGCAGGCACTCATGTTGCTGAGGGAGGGCATGCACGGATACGACCAGTCCTACCTGGAGCTTTCCATGGACTATGCGGGAGCGGGACTCTGGGATGAAGCCATTTTTGTGCTCGAAGAATTGTATCCGGGTGGGGACGACCTACGAAACGCTAATCCGATGGCCTATTATTTCCTGGGTCATTTCTGGCTGCAGAAGGGGGAGGAACAGGAAGCCCTGGCCTGTTTTAAGCGGGCCGCGGAACAATCCCCAGATTACTGTTTTCCATTCCGGCTGGAATCGATCGGGATCCTGGAGGAGGCACAAGCTTTGAATCCTGCGGATGCAAGGGCTCCTTTTTACCTGGGGAACCTGCTGTTTGACATGCAGCCCGAACGGGCCCTTCGTGCATGGGAGAGATCCGTGGAACTGGATGATACCTACTGGCTTGCCCACAGGAACCTGGGGATGGCCTATGACAGGGTGGAGCAGAATCCTTCCCTGGCAGTCGGCCACTACCTGGAAGCCATCAAACTGAAACCGGATGACCAGCGGCTGTTGTACGAACTGGACCTGATCCGGGCCGCCGCAAGGGAAGATCCCGGCACCAGGCTGGAATTGCTCGCCCGGCACCATGATGTGATTGCAGACAACCATGTTTCCGATGCCCTTGCCCGGGAGGTGATGCTGCTTGTCCAGCTCGGCCGATATGAGGAAGCCCTGCAGGTGATGGAAGAAAACAAATTCAAGCAATGGGAAGGGGTCAGCAAGGCCTACAACTCATACGTGGATGCCCATCTGTTCCTGGGATGGAGACTGATGCAGGAAGGCAAATACGAGGAGGCGCTGAAACATATGCAGGATGCCGGTAAGTTCCCGGACTATATGATGGTGGCCAAACCATACCGGGGAGGGCGCTCGGCCGAGGTCCACTTTTTCACCGGAACGGTATACGAGGCCATGGGCAAGGCCAGGCAGGCCCGGGAACATTACCAGGTCTGTGTGGAGGAAAGGCAGAACCTATCGCTGGACGGGAACCATTTTTACAGGGCGATGGGACTTCAGAAGCTGGGAATGGAAAACGAGGCCGGCGGGATATTTGAAGATCTGATTGCCCTGGGAGAGCAGCGGCTTGGTTCCACGGAAGCAGATTTCTTCGCCAAATTCGGAGAAAGGGAAACCGCCGATGATAAAATGGCCGAAGCCTGTTACCTGATCGGACTGGGTTGCATGGGTAGGGGTGACAATGACCGGGCAGCCCGGATGTTCTCCGAGGCTGTGAGGCTGAATATCAACCATGTATGGGCTGCGAAATACCTGGATCAAATCCAAAACTGACCGGATAAATGGGTATCACCAGAAGAAATGCCATCAGGATCCTGGGCGCTGGCAGCCTGGGGGTGCTGTACGGGGGATTCTCGCACCCCCGGGGGGGAAACAGGCACATCATCACCCTCAGCTTTGATGACGGATTTGAGAAATCCAGCATCAAAACCGCCGAGATCTATGAAAAATACGGTCTTTCCAGCTGCATCAATGTGATCGCAAATGCCCACCGGAGGGGATCAGACCTTCCCGATGAATACCACCGGTGGCCGGTGGGGGACTTCACCCTGTGGAATGAGCTGAAGCGCAGGGGACATGAGATCATGCCCCATGGCTATCGGCATGCCAACCTGGCGGAACTGCCGCTTGAGGAAGCGAAGGTCCTGGTTAACAAATGCATTGATGTATTTAACGAAGAGCTGGCGGATTTCCGGGCAGAGGAATCCGTGTTCAACCTGCCGTACAATGCCTCCACCCCGGAACTGGAGGAATGGCTGGGGACAAAATTCCGCGCCATACGCACCCGTGGAGATGCGGTGAATCCCCTTCCCTTTGAGGGACTCTTCAGGCTGGGGTGCACCTCGTACGGACCGGAAAGCATTGACGATCATCTCTTGGAAACCATCGATCATTTCCTGGCGGGCCCGTCCGGATGGCTCGTATACAACACCCACGGGCTGGATGACGAGGGCTGGGGTCCGCTCAGTTCCGGACTGCTGGACGAACTGCTGGACAGACTCGGTGGCATGGACGGTGTGGAAGTGCTCCCCGTGATCCCCGCGCTGGATTCCTGATGACAAGGATCATGAAGCACTCCGGCAGGTCCGGGACAATACTTCATTTCTGTTGTTCAAAAGCCATTATATGAAACAAAGATATCTGAGAAGCACAGTGCTTGCGGGCATCATGGCATGTGCCATGCTCCTTGCGGGCTTCCGCGAACCAAACCGGGAGTGGACCTGTGATGTGGTCGTTTACGGGGCTACTGCAGGGGGGACCATCGCGGCAATTGCCGCTGCCTGGGAGGGAGCGGAGGTAATCCTGGTGGAGCCGGGCAGGAACGTGGGAGGGATGGTCACGGGGGGATTGTCGCATAATGATTACGGGGACAGGAGCGTGATCGGGGGAATGGCGCTGGAATTCTACAGGAAGGTGGCCGAACATTACGGGAAACCGCTTTATTACTGGCGAGGACCCGAACCGCATGTGGGAGAACAGATCTTCATGGAATGGCTGCAGGAAGCCGGGGTAAAGGTGCTGTTCGGGAACAGGGTGACCGGGGTCCTGAAAATTAATGGCGCCATTGAACGCATTACACTTTCGGGAGGAGGTGCCGTCAGCGGTGGGGTTTTTATTGACGCGACCTACGAGGGCGACCTGCTGGCCAGGGCGGGGGTATCCTACACCGTGGGCAGGGAAGCCGTGGATGCTTACGGGGAATCCTGGGCTGGCAGGAGGGCCATCCTCCCGGACGGACACCAGATGCAGCCCCGGATATCACCCTTTGATGAGACGGGGAAGATGTTGCCGCTGATCAACCCGGAACCCATGGTGGGGGAAGGAGAGGCCGATAATGCGGTACAGGGGTACGGTTTCCGGTTGATCGTGACCGATGATGCGGAGAACATGATCCCATTCCCGGAACCGGATCAATATGATCCTGGACAGTTCGAACTTGTTAAAAGGTATTATGAGACCTACCCCGATGCAGGCAACATGGTGCATCTCTGGCCCACCCTTCCCAACGGCAAAACGGACATGAACTCATCGGGACCCATCTCCACCAACGTGGTGGACGGACTGAACTGGGAATTCCCGGATGCGGACTATGAACGAAGGGACGAGATCTGGCAGCTGATGAAAGAATATACCCTGGGACTGCTTTACTTCCTTTCCCATGATCCATCCGTGCCGGAGAGGATCAGGCTTGAGACGCAGCAGATGGGCCTCTGCAGGGATGAATTCAAGGACAACGACCACTGGCCGCACCAGCTGTACATCCGTTCGGCCCGCAGGATGACCGGGGAATATATCCTGACGCAGCATGACCTGGAACGCGATACGGTAAAATACGATGCCATCGGGATGGGATCCTACAACATGGACGTGAGACATGTGCAGCGGACGTGGATCCCGGTGAGCCGCTTCCCCGAACTCCACTATGAAGTATACAACGAAGGGTACATTTCCATCCCCGTGGCTCCTTACGAGATCCCTTACCGGTCGCTTCTCCCGCGGTATGAGGAGTGCAGTAACCTGATCGTTCCCGTTTGCATCTCGGCCAGCCATTTGGCCTATGCTTCGGTCCGGATGGAACCGCAGTATATGATCATGGGACAGGCGGCCGGGGTAGCTGCGGCCATGGCGATAAAGGAGAGAAGTCCGGTGCACCGGATCGATATCAGCCTGCTGCAGGAAAAACTGGCCGGACAGGACCAGGTCCTCTCCCTGAAGGGAAATCCTTATGGTGCCTTCGGCTACGGGGACGAGATCATCATCGACAACAACATGAAAAGATTTACGGACAAGACCGGCACCTGGAGGGGGATTGAAACGGAACCCGGAGACCGTTACCAGATGAACTTTTCCAGGAATGAAGGATCGGCTGGAAGCTTTATTTTCAGACCGTGGCTGGAAAAGGAAGGACTTTACGAGGTGAGCATCTGGTATCCTTCCGGTAATGCAGATGCCACGGCAGTCCCTGTCCTGATCAGTCACCGGGGGGGCGTGGAGAAAAGAGTGATCAATCAGCGGGAGCACGGAGGGGAGTGGATCAATCTGGGCACCTTCAATCTGCAGGCAGGATCCCGGGAGGTGGTCCGGGTGGTCTCAGAGGGAGCGGACGGTGCAGTGGTTGCGGATGCCGTCAGGTTTCAGTATATCCGCTGACAGGCAGTGAAGACAATTTAATCAGATTCATCTAAAATCGATATGCAATGATGAAACACAGAAATATTTACATACTGCTTGCAGCCATGACCATTGCAGTTGCTTCAGGATGCGGGGACCGCAGAAATGAAATCCTGATCCACGTGTATGCCGATTCGGTGGTGACCGACGTGTCCAACCACCCGGTGGGGATCAACCTGGACTACTTCATGGATGACGACCACTACCTGCAACCCGAGCGAAGCACGGCCGAAGCTCTGAAGGCCATGGGGGTGAAGTACCTGCGGTATCCGGGGGGCAACAAGTCCGATTTCTACTTCTTCTCCGTTCCTCCCTATGAAGAATCGGTCCCCACCCTGGCACGCACGGGCAGGGGGGCGGTGGGAGGAAGGCATAAGGTGCTCAGGGATTATTCCGAGTTTGCGGTGGATGTGCTGGACTTTGATGAATTCATGGCCATGTGCCGCGAAGTGAAAGCCGAACCGGTCATCTGTGTGGCTGCGGACGAATACCTGGTTGATTATCCGGAAGGCTGCACCTGGGCCACCCGGGAAGAGCTCATCCGGCATGCAGCAGAGTGGATCAGGTATGCAAACATAAAAAAAGGATACGGGATCAGGTACTGGATGATCGGGAACGAAAGCTGGCACGAGCAGAACAAAAACTCAACAGCGGAGATCTATGCCCGGGATGTGATCGATTTTTCAAAGGCCATGAAATCGGTGGATCCATCCATATACATCATTCCCAACGGCAATCGTGTCGATTTCAGCCAGACCGTGCTGGAGATCGCGGGTGACCACAGCGACATGTTTTGCATCAGCAATTATCCTGTCTACGAGTACAGGGCGGGATACGCCACCTACAGGGATACCCTGCAGGACCTGACATCACCGGCAAAAAATGCACTCACCGCCATTGATAACGCGGGACTGAAAGGTAAAATGAAGATCATCGTGGCCGAATACGGGCCCTTTGACTGGGGCGACAGGTGGCCGATGATCAATGACATGGGACACAACCTGTGCAATTTTGAAATGACCGGGGAATTGCTGCTCATTCCTGAAGTGGAGTTCTCGATCTTTTGGAATACCAGGTGGATCAACAATGACACCGAGCCTCACAGCGTGTTCGATGCACTGGACCGTCACGGGAATTTCAATGCGAACGGAATGGGCCTGATGATCTGGGGAAATTACCTGGGGACCAAAATGGTGCGGACCACATCCACCATTCACCAGCGAACCTTTGCCAGTCTTGTCCCTGAGGAGGACAGGATGTATGTCTACATCGTCAACAAAGCCGAGGAACCCGCTTCCATCAGGTTGAAGATCAAAGCTGCCGGTAAGCCTGACCTGATCGGGGCCCATGAACTGTTCGGCGAAGGTCCCGATGACCTGGATCCGGTCTGGCAGGAGTGCGGCACATGGAATGATCCCGTCCGTTTCACCGTGAAGGGGACGAGCATCACGGTGGTGGAATATTTCCTGGGGGATGCGGCCGGACCAGCATGAAGGATTACCCGGCTTCAAAATCAGAATTTGAAATGAAGACCTACCAAAGAATTACCTGCATCGTACTTATCCTTGCTGTTGCAGGAAGCACCGCAAGGAGCCAGGATCATTCCGGCAGGCTCCTGAAAGGGATTGCTTACAGGCAGCTGGAACCGGGGGGAGAGGAGTGCTCAGACCTGGCTAGACTGAATGTATCCTGGTACTACAACTGGACGCCCGTCCCCAATTGTCCCCCGGATGAAAACAGGGAGTTCATCCCCATGATCTGGAGCGAGAAATACCTGGTGGACGCAAATGATGAAAAATACCTGGTACCCCTGATCGGATCGGATTATGCCGCCCTGCTGGGTTATAATGAGCCCAACTGGAAAGGCCAGGCAGAAATGAGCGTGGAGGAGGCGCTGAGATACTGGCCCATGCTGGAAAAGACCGGATTGCGCCTCGGAAGTCCCGCCACCACGGGCAGGTCGGGACTCGACTGGAGCATCGAATTCATGAAGGGGGCGAAGGAGAGGGGCTACCGCATTGACTTCCTTGCCCTGCACTGGTACGGGGATTGCAATGGCACAGGGGACCTGGCATCCTTCCTGGATTATTACGATGCCTTCAACATGCCCATGTGGCTGACGGAATGGTCCTGTTACAATCAGGATATGAAGACCAACACCCGTTTCCTGGAGGAGATCATCCCTGTCCTTGAATCATATGAAAAGCTTGAGCGGTATGCATGGTATTCCAACCGGACCACCCACGAGACCTACCTGGGAGCTGCACTTTTCGATACCACCGGGAAGCCTACCCCCACCGGGGAGATCTTCATCAATCTCCCCCGGCAGCATCAGAAGCATGTCATTCCGCGTTCCCTACCGGAGGCTGAACTGGAAATTACCGACTGGCATGCAGGCCCCGTCCTGGGGAAGGGAGATCCCGGTACGGAGGATATCAAGCACGGATTTGAAGGGGGGAGGGTGATCAAACACCAGGGCTGGTACCACCTCTTCACATCGGAGCAGGCGGGTGATCCGAAATGGGTAAAAATGCGGCTTTCACACTGGAAAAGCAAGGATGGAGATGATTGGGAGCGGGTATCCACCCTGTATGAGTCAAGCGGGGATTTCACCGGGGAGGATCCCCGGGCCTCCCTCTGGTCTCCCATGCCCGTATTCAATGAGGAGGACTCCACATGGTACATGACCTACGTGGCCTACCGCTGCCGGCCCAACACACGGGAGCAGTTCCTCAATAATTATGAAGGGAGGATCTGGCAGGCCAGGTCGGTGGTCAGGGGGGAGGAGGGACTGGGTGGCCCCTATGAAGACCTGGGCGTGATCATGGAACCGGGACCCCTGGCCGATCCGTGGGAGGGGCTCCAGGGATCAGACTCCTTTTTTCCATTCAGGGCGGGCAGTAAATGGCTTGCTTTTACCGGCTCGGCACAGACCGGAAATATCTTTGATGGTTTCTGGGGGAACGGGCTTGCCCTGGCTCCCGCGCTGACCGGACCCTGGATCAGGCTCAGCCGCAGGAGCCCCGTGGATTTCGGGACCGTGTTTTCCGAAAATCCCATTGTGACAGAGCTTTCAGACGGCACATTCATTGCCGTAATGGATTCCCCCGGCAGCGGTTTCGGTTACTCTTTATCCGTGGACGGGCTGAACTGGTCCCGCATGAAGATGGTAAAGGTGACCGACAGGATGGAACCCTGGTGGTCGGAATTCCGAACCCCGCTGGGACTGATCCCGGAGGAGGACGGGACCTTCACCCTGTTCTTCACGGTGATAAAAGAACATACCGACTACTGGGAGCACATGGGAGAGGACGGATATGTGATGGACACGGGATTTGACAGCATGGGCAGGCTGAGGCTCAGCGTGGCAGAGACCCCATGAAAACTGATCTTTTCTCCGGTCACCCGGAGATAACCGCTGCAAACAGAACACCTGATATAAGAATAAACACATGAGAAGCACACTTCTTGTTGCGTCCGCACTGGTGATCCTTGGTGCGGGCTGCAATCCTGAAAAAGAAAGAACAGTCCTGTTCGATCCGGGGAAAGGCGGGACGGACCTGGTGGTTTCCCTTACCGCTGATTCGATCATATCCGAGGGCGGAATGATCCGGGTCAATTTCAACGACAGATTGGTCACTCCGGTCGTTGCAGTATATCCCCGGGAGGGGAGCTGGGATGGGTCGGGGTACCGTTTCGTCCGGTGCGAGATCGGGAACCCGGGGAACGCTCCGCAGGTCGCGGAACTGGGCTTCGGGGATTACGACCTGACCCTCGGGGCGGCCATCGTACCACCGGGAGGTACGAAGATCCTGAAGGCTGTCATTTACAGGACAGACCATCCTCCTTACATCGACAGCCTGTTTCCTGTGATGCACGGGAAACCCGACGGTACCCTCAGAAGCTGGATGGCTTCCGCCTGTGATTCCATTGCCTATATCAGGCTGCTTTTCCCGGAAAAAGAAGCAGGTACCGCTGTGAGGATCGGAAGGATCTGGCTGGAAGCGCCCTATGTTCTCTATTCGGAGGAGGAGCTGAGAGAACGGTTTTTCCCCTTCGTGGACCGGTACGGGCAGTATCTTTACGATGAGTGGCCGTTGAAGATCCGGTCCCCCGAGGATATACTGACATACGACTCGATGGAAACAGAGGAGCTCCGGGGGATGGAACCACCGGCCGAATGGGACCGTTACGGGGGCTGGGTAAACGGTCCCCGGCTGGAAGCCACCGGCCGGTTCAGGGTTGAAAAAGTGGACGGGAAGTGGTGGTTTATTGATCCCGAAGGCAACCTGTTCTGGTCACACGGTATGGATTGTGTGGAATTCGGGACCCAGACCCGGACCCGGATCACCGGCCGCGAACAATTGTTCCGGTGGCTGCCGGATCCGGAAAGCCCGGAAGGGAACCTTTACATGGAGCAGGTGAACCAGGGGGACACCACCAGGTATCTGAGCTTCCATGCCCTGAATATTTTCAGAAAGTACGGGGAGGGATGGAAGGAGAAAAGCAATGAACGCATCCATACCCGCTTTCGCCACTGGGGGATGAATACCATCGGGAACTGGTCGGATCCGCACATTTACCTTCAGCGCAAAACGCCATACGTGCTCACCGCCTATTCGATGAAGACCGGCCTCATAGCAGATCCCTATGCACCGGGTTTCCGTGAAGATCTGGAACACTCCCTGAAAAGCAGGACGGAGGAGGTGGGAGATCCCTGGTGCCTGGGGGTGTTTGTGGACAATGAACTGAAATGGGGCGTAAAATGGGCACCGAAGATCCCCGAGCAGATCCTGACGGCTCCTCCCGGTCAGCCAGCGAAAAAGATCCTGATGCAACGGATGAAGGAGAGGTACACATCGGTCAGCGCACTGAACAGTGCCTGGAAAACCTCCTTCGCTGGCTGGGAAGATTTCCTGGAAAATAGTGTGGTGATCCCGGGAGCAACCACTGACATGAGGGAATTCATGAAGGAGTTCGCCTCCCGTTATTATTCCATCTGCAGGGAAGCGGTGAAAGCCGTGGATCCGGACATGCTCTACCTGGGATGCAGGATGGATTTCCACCTCTATCCGGAGGACACATCCCTCAATTACATTATCCGGATCGCTTCACAGTACTGCGATGTGGTCAGTTTCAACCGCTACCGGTACACCTGCTCCGAACTGGTACCTCCTGACGGAGGGGATTATCCCCTGATCATCGGGGAGTTCCATTTCGGTTCGCTGGAGACCGGACTCCTGCAGCCCGGTCTGCGGTATGCCGCCGACCAGGATGAGCGGGCGGCTTTTTATCATCATTACGTGAAAAGTGCCCTCCGGAATCCTTACCTGGTGGGAACCCACTGGTTCCAGCTGGCAGATCAGGCGGTCACAGGCCGTCCGGACGGGGAGAATTACCAGGCCGGATTTCTCACAGTGGGGGATGTGCCCCAGCCGGAGATCGTTGCGGTATCCCGTTCACTCGGGAACTCCATGTACGGGATCCGCTCAGGGAATTGACAACACCCCTTGCTTCGGGGTAAAAAGTTGTATCTTGGGGAATAAAATGACCTTGCATGCATGACAGGTTTTTTTTCCGTTGGATGAAGCAGGGCATGATCCCTTCAATATTGCCCTTTCCGGTCCTTGTCCTGTTTTTTCTCGCAACGACCTTCTCCTGTAAGAAACGGGAGCCGGGTCCTCCCAACATCATCCTCATCTGTGCGGACGATTTGGGGTGGTCGGATGTGGGCTGCTACGGAAGCGAGGTGCGCACGCCCCACATTGACCGGCTGGCCAGGGAGGGCATGCGTTTCACCCAGTTCCACAACACCTCCAAGTGTTTCCCTTCCAGGGCATGCCTGCTCACCGGCCTGTATGCCCAGCACACCGGGTACGACCGTTCCTTTGAGCAGCCGCTCAGCAATGCCGTGACCCTGGGGGAAGTCTTGCGCGGGGCAGGGTACATCACCCTGTGGTCGGGCAAGCACCACGGCCTTGAAAACCCGGTCTATCGCGGATTCGATCATTATTACGGGCTGAAGGACGGATCGTGCAACTATTTCAATCCGGGCGTGCAGCGTCCGGGCGAAGGAGCCCCGGCCAGAAAAGGTGCTCCGGGAAATAAAAGGGACAGGGAATGGTGCATTGACAGCGTGCTGTACCGGCCCTACACCCCGGATGAGAAGGATTTTTATACCACCGACTATTTCACAAAATATGCGTTGGACTGGCTGGAGGAGTACCGGAAAGACCAACGGCCACTGTTCCTTTACCTGGCCTACACGGCACCCCATGATCCGCTGATGGCCTGGCCCGGGGACATCCGGAAGTATGAGGGAATGTACGACGCGGGATACGAGTCCGTCAGGCATGAGCGTTACCGCCGGCAGCTGGAAAGCGGGCTCATCGACTCCACCTACCGGCTGTCCGGTCCCCTCTATCCCTCCTGGGATTCGCTGCCTGACTGGATGAAGAGGGAAGAGATACGGAAAATGGAGGTGTATGCGGCCATGATCGACCGGATGGACCAGAACATCGGGAAAGTGGTCGAAAAACTGAAAGAAACGGGCAGGTGGGAGAATACCCTGGTCCTGTTCATGTCCGACAACGGCGCATCGGCCGAGATGGTGTACATAGAGGACGACTACGGGGAAATCGGGAGCATGACCCTCTGGTCCTCCCTGGGAGGAAGGTGGGCCAATGTGTCCAACACCCCTTTCCGCTACTACAAGAATTACAGTTATGAAGGAGGTGTCAATACCCCGCTGATCGCCTGGTGGCCCGGGAAGATCGAGCCCGGCAGCATCAGCCGCTTCCCGGGTCATTTCATTGACATGATGCCCACCCTGGTGGATGCCTCCGGAGCAGCATATCCTGTTGAGCACCACGGGGAGCTGATCTTTCCCATGAAAGGGGAAAGCCTGCTCCCGGCATTTCAGGGGGAGCAGGCTGTGAGGGAAAATCCCCTGTTCTGGGAATGGCAGCATGGCCAGGCGGTCAGGCAGGGTGACTGGAAGCTGGTGCGGCACGGAACGGACAGGGAATGGGATCTCTACCATGTAACCTCCGATCCCACCGAGAC
>OGCK01000233.1_pt1 | contig 11422 bp, 13 predicted proteins | sample 1570051 | NCBI WGS metagenome assembly OGCK01 (sample SAMN06266181, study PRJEB24510) | hot springs metagenome | isolation source: hot spring sediment | place: USA: Zodletone Spring, Oklahoma | collected 2013-12-03 | reverse complement strand
CTGCTAGCCCTGCGACTGCTGCTGCCTTGCGGCAGATAATGTATTGCGCCTGACGAGGCCTCAAAATACGTACCCACCGAATTGATTGATGACCTGCCCAGCCAATGCGCATGTGCCAACGTGTATCTGCCAACGTGTATCTGGGCGGGTCGTAGTGCCGAATATTGAGGAATCACGCCATGAGCAACCAGCAACTTATTATTTTTGACACCACCTTGCGCGATGGCGAACAAAGCCCCGGCGCATCCATGACCCGTGAGGAAAAAATCCGCATTGCCCGCGCACTGGAGCGCATGAAGGTGGATGTGATTGAAGCCGGTTTTGCCGCGGCAAGTCAGGGTGATTTTGAGTCGATCAAGGCGATTGCCGAAACGATCAAAGACTCGATTGTCTGCTCCTTGGCGCGCGCCAGTGAGAAGGATATTCGCGCGGCGGGTGAGGCGATTCGCCCGGCAGTCGTTCATGGTCGGGGCGGACGGATTCACACCTTTATTGCCACCAGCCCGATTCATATGGAAAAAAAGCTGCGCATGAGCCCGGATCAGGTGGTCGAGGCCGCCGTGCGTGCAGTGAAAATGGCGCGTGAATACACCGATGATGTGGAGTTTTCCGCTGAGGACGCGGTGCGTTCGGAGATGGATTTCCTCTGCCGCATTTTCGATGCGGTGATTCAGGCCGGAGCGACCACGCTCAACGTGCCGGACACGGTCGGCTATGCCGTACCCGAGCAGTGGGGCGCGCGTTTTCGTGAGCTGATTGAGCGCGTGCCGAATAGCGATAAGGTGATTTGGTCGACGCACTGCCACAATGATTTGGGCATGGCGGTGGCCAATTCGCTGGCCGCAGTGAGCCATGGTGCGCGCCAGGTGGAGTGCACCATCAACGGTTTGGGTGAACGTGCGGGCAATGCCTCGTTGGAAGAGGTGGTGATGGCGGTGCGCACCCGCCGCGATGCCTATCCGCTGGAGATTGGCATTGATGCGACCCAGTTGGTGCCGACCTCCAAGCTGGTGTCGAGCATTACCGGTTATCCCGTGCAGCCGAACAAGGCGATTGTCGGCGCGAATGCCTTTGCGCATGAGTCTGGCATTCATCAGGACGGCGTGCTCAAACACCGCGAAACCTACGAAATCATGCGTGCTGAAGACGTGGGCTGGGGCGCGAACAAGCTGACCTTGGGCAAACTCTCCGGTCGCAATGCCTTCCGTACCCGTTTGCAGGAATTGGGTATCCAGCTTGAAAGCGAGGAAGTGCTGAACGCCACCTTCGCCAAGTTCAAGGAACTCGCGGATAAAAAGCGCGAAATCTTTGATGAAGACTTGCAGGCGCTGGTGTCCGGTGTGGTCGAAGAGGCTGAGGAAACCCTGCGTCTGGTGGCACTCAAAGTGTGTTCCGAAACCGGCGAAGTGCCGCACGCACATCTCGTGCTCAATATGGATGGCGTGGAATATGCCGTCGATGCACATGGTGGCGGCCCGGTCGATGCCGTGTTCAAGGGCATCGAGACCATCGTCAAGAGTGACAGCGCGTTGACTCTTTACTCGGTGAACAACATCACCGGCGGTACGGATGCACAGGGTGAAGTTACGGTACGTGTGGAAAAAGATGGGCGCATTATCAATGGTCAGGGCGCGGATACCGATATTGTGATCGCTTCGGCCAAGGCCTATTTGAACGCGCTCAACCGCCTGCGTCAGCCGGAACAGCGTCAGCATCCGCAACTTGGGGCGGATGTCTAAGCGCATGTCTGGGCGCATGTCGATGAGCATTCCACAACCTAAACACGCCGCGCTGTTGGCCGAGTTGGGCATTGTGCAATGGCGGGCGCGCCCGGGGCAGGTTTTTCCTGGTGCGGGGGTGGCGTATGTCATGCCCGAAGTTGTGGCAGAAGCTGAGGCCAAAGCGCTGGGTGTTCCGCCTGATTTAAGCGCGGCGCAGCCCGGCGCTGAGCCAGTATTGGATCTGTGTATTTACGCCAACACCGCCTCCGAGGCCGAGGTGGAATTGTTGGCACGTATTATTCAAGCCGTGCATGGTTTGCGCGGCGCTTTGCGTATCCAGAGCCTGGGCTTGGATGCGCCTCAACAACCTGCCCAGGCGCATCTGCGCCTGGATGATGTGAGTTTCCCCAGCCCGGCGAGCATGTTGGCGCAACCCTCTGCAAAGCGCGTGCTCTGGCAGGCTTTGCAAGAAGCTGTGGCGCGATTGTCTTAAAGCCTTTTTTGCCACAGAGAACACAGAGTTCACAGAGATAGAACCTACGCATGCGTTGTGCGTCGGATTAACTCCCGCTACTGCGGACGAGGGGGGAGCATCCAATACCCGTAAAGTATTTTCTTCTCTGTGAACTCTGTGTTCTCTGTGGCTAAATTTTTTTCTTGTGGATTTTCAATGAGCCAATTTTCCAGCCTGAAACTGCGCGCATGGAACGAAGACGATATTGCTGCTATGGCCGCCATTGAGCAGGAAGCCTATCCCTTCCCGTGGTCGGCGGGGATTATGCGCGATTGTTTTCTGGCCGGGCACTGGGGCTGGACCGCCAAGTCACGCGGCGAACTGGTGGCCTATGGCGTGGTGCAGGCTGTACTGGATGAAGCTCACCTGTTGAACATATGCACCGCGCCGAGCTGGCAAGGGCAGGGCATCGGGCGCGGTATGCTGACTTGGGTCATGCAGCAATGCACCGCGCGCGCGATGCAGCGCATATTGCTGGAAGTCCGCGCCTCGAATACGCCCGCTTTGGGTTTGTATCGTGCGCTGGGTTTTCAGCAAGACGGCGTGCGTAAAGGCTATTACCCTGCCAGCGGCGGGCGCGAAGATGCTGTGTTAATGAGTCGCGCCCTCGTCGGCTGAGGGCGCGGACGCAGGCTGGACGAAGCTCTGCGCCGGTCGAATCCGCTCGCTCCACAAATTCACAATGCTGCAAAACAGCAGCGCGGTCATTTCCGCATCGTATAGCGCGCCATGCGCCTGCTTGCCATCAAAATCCAGCCCGGCTTCCTTGCAGGCTTTAGCCAACACGGTTTGGCCGTAGGCGAGGCCGCCCAGGGTGGCGGTGTCGAATACTGTAAATGGGTGGAACGGATTTTTCTTGTGCCCGCTACGCGTCACCATGGCATTCAGGAAGCCCAGGTCGAAATGCGCGTTATGCCCGACCAGCACTGCACGTTTGCAGCCGGTGTCTTTCATGGCGCGGCGAATGGGCGCAAACACCAGATCCAGCGCCTCGCGTTCCTCAACGGCGTGGCGCAAGGGATTGTACGGGTCGATTTTATTCACCTTGAGCGCTTCATCGAGAATGCGCGCCCCGGGGAAGGCGGCGACATGCAGGCCGATGCGCTCACCCGTGCCCAAATTACCTGCCTCGTCAAAGCCGAGTATCACCGCGCCGATTTCCAGCACGGCATCGGTAGTGCAATCGAAACCGCCCATTTCCATGTCCACCACCACCGGGAGAAAGCCCCGGAAACGGCTGGCCATCAGGCTTTTATTTTTGTTATCGCTCACGCGATGCGCCAGCTTAGGGTTTCACCGCCACGCAGGGGAACCAGCTCCACGCCGGGTTCGATGTCCATCAATGCCGTGGCCGTCCAGTCTTCCTTCACCAAGGTGATGCGCTCGGCATTGCGTGGCAGCGCGTAGAAGTCCGCACCGAAATGACTGGCGAAGCCTTCCAGTTTGTCCAATGCGCCCGCCTGCGCAAAGGCTTCGGCATATAACTCCAGCGCCGCATGGGCGGTGTAGCAACCTGCGCAGCCGCAGCTGGATTCCTTGGCACCCTTGGGATGCGGAGCGCTATCGGTGCCGAGGAAAAACTTGGGATTGCCGCTGATTGCTGCTGCCAGCAAGGCCTGACGATGGGTTTCACGTTTGAGAATCGGCAGGCAGTAGAAATGCGGACGAATGCCGCCGACCAGCATGGCATTGCGGTTATAAAGCAGGTGATGCGCGGTGATGGTGGCAGCGACATTCGCGGGCATGGCGCTGACAAAATCAGCGGCATCCTTGGTCGTAATGTGTTCCATCACGATTTTGAGCGCAGGAAACTCACGCTGCAAAGGCATCAGCACGCGGTCAATAAACACTTTTTCACGGTCAAAAATGTCAATGTCGTTGTCCACAACCTCACCGTGCACGCACAGCACCATGCCTTCCTTCTGCATGGCCTCGAACACCGGGTACACCGCCTTGATGTCGGTTACGCCACGGTCGGAGTTGGTGGTCGCGCCTGCCGGGTAGAGCTTGACCGCGTGCACGATGCCACTGGCCTTGGCGCGGCTGATTTCTGCAGCAGCCGTTTGTCCGGTCAGATACAGCGTCATCAAGGGTTCAAAACGCATGCCAGCTGGCACAGCAGCCAGAATGCGCTCGCGGTAGGCGCGGGCATCCTCGGTGGTGAGCACCGGCGGTACCAGATTGGGCATGACGATGGCGCGAGCAAACTCGCGTGCGACATCGGGAACCACGCGCTTGAGCATGGCACCGTCACGCAGATGGATATGCCAGTCGTCGGGGCGGGTGAGGTTGATTTGCATGGGGCTTTTCCGATTACTAGACCGATTACCAGGCAATGTAGGCATAGCCTTTTTCTTGCAGTTCCATCAAGGTGGCCGCGCCGACTTCTTCGACTTGAGCGAAGTCCACCATGTCTTTTTTCTCCCAGCCGATGGTTTTCATGGTGTTGCCGCAGGCGATGTATTTCACGCCGTAATCAGTGGCTTGTGCCTTGACGCGCTGGCGCAGCAGTTCGGGAATATCGCGCTTGGGTTGCTTGGCCAAAAGATGAATGCCCGGCCCGAACACCACCACGGCAATGGCGACATTGTCTTCGTACTTGGTCAACATGGCGCTGATCGAGTTGAGAATATGTTCAATGTATTCCCACTCGGCATGGTTGATCTGATAGACCACATGATGCTCGGGCGGGTCGCCGGGAAAGCGCTCTTTTTTGACGGCTGCCGTTGCCGCAGCGGGTTTGGCAGGTTCGGCGGCCTGTACTGCACCTAGGCCAAACAGCGTGGCAATGGCGGGAAATGCGGATAAAAAGCGGCGACGAGAGGAGGTCAATGACATGGGGACAAACCTTAAGTTACGCTGGAACGGTTGCGCGCAACTTTATCACAGGCCAGAGGCTTGTCGCTTGGATCGGCAGGGGGGCACGATGGCAACACATGCGGCAATGCCTCACTGATGCGCGCATGAGCCAATGTAGCAAGCTGGCTGCGTGGCGTGGCTTCGGGATGAATCAGCGCCAGAAAGTGAACTTCGGCGCGCACTCCGTTTTCATGCACGATGCGTTGCAGGGTGTCGCCAAAACGATCGTCGTCGATATAGGCGACACGCGGATTGGGCGTCTCCTGGGCATCCAGATAGCGCAGGGCAAGCGGTTGAATCGCTGCATTGGCCTCGTGCGCGGCCTGCAATAGGCGCGGATGAAAGCGGCGCAGGCTCAAGCCGTCGGTGGTGGTGCCTTCCGGGAAAATCAGCACGCTGTGACCTTGTTGTAGTGCGTGGCTGATGTGCTGCACGGTATTTTGACCGTTGCCGCGTTCGATAAACAGGCTACCGGCGCGGGCGGCCAGCCAGCCGATCAGTGGCCAGCTGCGTATCTCCGACTTGGCGAGAAAGCGCACGCCGGGAAGCTGACTGCCCAGTACGGGGATGTCCAACCATGAAATATGGTTGCAGATGAAAAGCACGCCGGATTGAGCTTCGCCTTGTGTTGTAACGTCCACTGCGAGGGCACGACACGCTTGAGCATGCCAATGGCGCACGGTGCGCACGCCTCGGGCGCTGAATGGGGAGCCATAGAACGGTGTTCGCAAGGCACCAGACAGCAGGTGCAGGCTTAGGCTGAGTTTTTTACGCCATATGGCGAGCGGGCTGGGCTTCGATGAAGGCGTGCGCGGCGCTGGTTTGATCGGCATGGGATAGTGGGGCGGAGTCGGCCAAGGAGTCCGGCATGTTACGCTGAACAAAGTGGCGGTGGTAACGCGCTTGCAGTTTTTGCACGTCGAGCAGAATGAAAATATCGGCGCAGGCGAACGCGGGATCCCAGCATGGCTCGCCGCAGATTTGCGCCCCCAGGCGCATGTAGGCCTTGAGCAGCGGAGGCATCCTGGGCTTACCGCGTGGCTTAATGCTGTTGTCGAGCTGGGGAAGTTCGCGCTTGGGTGTGACGCGCAGCGCATGCGTGCTCATAAAATCGCCGCGCAACTCTTGCATGATGTGGCGCGCCGCCAGACCACCGTCTTGCATCGGGATGCTGGCACTGCCGAACAGGTGGCTGATGCGATTCTGCTCCATGAAGCTGGCCATGCCTTGCCACAGCACGCCAATGGTTGAGCCGTTGCGGTGGTCGGGGTGCACACAGGTGCGGCCAATTTCCATCACGTCGCCGTGCAGCTGTGTGAGCATGGCAAGATCGAATTCATTTTCCGAGTAAAAGCCGCCGGCGGCCTGTGCATGGGCACGGGTAAGAATGCGTGTGCTGGCGACCAGTTGGTCATTGTGTTGGTCGATGACTAAAAGATGCTGGCAAAAGGCATCGTAGTGGTCGCGCTCAAGTCCGTGCTCATCAACCTGTGCCTGTGCCCCCATTTCTTGCACGAATACCTGATAGCGCAGGCGTTGGCTACGCTGAATATCCTCTGGATTTTGGGCGAGTTGCACGCGGTAGCGGCAATCATTGGCTTGCATGAGTGTGGAGAGCATGGGTGGTGGTATAGGACTGAGTGATTTGGCGCATCCTAGGGTGTGCCTATTGCTCGGATGTTTCAGCTTGATGAAAGGTTTGTGACTCCAATGTGAGGGCGTATCGTCCTGGCAGCCAGCCGGGGTATGATGCAAGCCATTTTGATGAGCCCGTTTCAAAGAGTCATAGCCCGTGTCCGTACTGCAATTAAAAAAGAATGAAGACCGCCGCCTGCGTTTGGGGCATCCGTGGATTTACAGCAACGAGGTCGATATAGCGGCCACGCCTTTGACGAGCTTTACGCCTGGGCAACAGGTACGTGTTCAGGCGCATGGTGGCAAGTTTTTGGGCATGGCTTACGTCAATCCGCACTCGCTGATTGCGGCGCGGGTGTTCAATCGCGAAGAGCATCCGCTTGATCGCTCGCTGCTGGTTCATCGTCTTAATATTGCGTTGTCGCTGCGCGAGCGTCTCTACCCCACGCCACATTACCGCGTGGTACATGGCGAAGCGGATGGCCTGCCGGGGCTGGTGGTGGATCGTTATGGCGATGTGCTGGTGGCGCAGATCACCACGGCGGGCATGGATGCAGTGCGCGAGGCGGTGGTTGAAGCCTTGGTCAAAGTGTTCAAGCCGACGGGTGTGTTGCTGCGTAATGACAGCTCCAGCCGCGAGCTTGAGGGCTTGGAGCGCGGGGTTGAGCTGGCCTATGGCGAGGTGCCGCAGCAAGTTGAGCTGGTGGAAAATGGCGCACGTTTTATGGTGCGCCCCTGGGATGGTCAGAAAACCGGCTGGTTTTACGACCAGGCCGACAATCGCGCACGTCTGCCGCGTCTTGTGCAGGGCAAGCGCGTACTTGATCTGTTCAGTTACATGGGCGGTTGGGGGGTGCAGGCGTTACGCCATGGCGCGAGCGAGGCGGTGTGTGTCGATGCTTCGGCACTGGCGCTGGAACAATGCCGCATCAATGCCGATTTGAATGGCGTGGGTGAGGGCTTGCAAACCCTTGAAGGGGATGTGTTCGAGGTGCTCAAGAATTTACGCGAGGAGCGCGAACGCTTTGATGTGGTGATCTGCGATCCGCCCGCCTTTATCAAGCGGCGCAAGGATGTGAGCGCCGGTCTGGAGGCTTATCGCCGCGTCAACCAAATGGCCATTCAGGTCATGGCGCGTGACGGTATTTTGATTTCTTGTTCATGCTCGCATCATCTACAGCGCGATAAACTGCCCGAGCTGATGTGGGCGGCGGCGCGGCATGTGGATCGCTCCATGCAAATCCTGGAGTTTGGTCACCAGTCTGCGGATCACCCGGTACACCCGGCGATTCCGGAAACGGATTATTTGAAGGCCGTGGTGGCGCGTATTTTGCCGACTTGACTGCGAATTTTAGCCACAGAGGTCACAGAGCGCACTGAGGGAAGAGCGCTCTTTCCTTGGAAGTGCGCGCGGACAAAGGCTAGAGAGAGCTTGACCTGGGCTTGAATTCTCCGAGATCTCCGTGCTCTCTGTGGCATACTTTTTACAGCACACTTAAGGCGCATTTATGCTTATTTATCCACATATCGACCCCGTTGCCCTGCAACTCGGCCCGCTCAAGGTGCATTGGTATGGCCTGATGTACATGATCGGCTTTGCGCTGGTCTGGTTTTTGGGCAGCTTGCGTGCCGAAGCCAAGAGCTTTAAGAAGGAAGAGCCGGGCGACATCCTGTTTTATGGCGCGCTTGGGGTGATTCTCGGCGGGCGTATCGGCTATGTGCTGTTCTACAAGTTTCAGAGCTTTCTGGCCGATCCGCTGATGTTGGCGCGGGTGTGGGAGGGGGGTATGTCCTTCCACGGTGGCTTGATCGGCGTGATTTTGGCCATGGCGTGGTATGCGCATAAAACCCAGCGTAATTTTTTTACTGTGGCCGACTTTATCGCGCCGCTGGTGCCGCCTGCGCTGTTGGCTGGGCGGATCGGCAACTTTATCAACGGCGAATTGTGGGGCAGGCCGACCGACCTGCCTTGGGGCATGGTGTTTCCGCATGTCGATCAACTGGCGCGGCATCCGTCGATGTTGTACGAAGCCTTGCTCGAAGGCGTGGTCATGTTTGCCCTGTTATGGTGGTTTTCGTCCAAACCGCGTCCACGCATGGCCATCTCCGGCATGTTCTTACTGCTCTACGGCCTGTTCCGCTTTCTGGTCGAGCAGGTGCGCGAACCGGATGCGCACCTGGGCTTTATCGCCGCCAATTGGTTAAGCATGGGCATGCTTTTGTCGTTACCGATGATTATTATCGGTATCGCGTTTATTTGGATCGCCTATGCACGCGACGGGAAGGGGGCGAAATGAAGCAATATCTGGACTTGATGCGTTATGTGCGCGATCACGGCGTGGAAAAATCCGACCGCACCGGCACCGGTACGCGTAGTGTGTTCGGCTACCAGATGCGCTTTGATTTGGCACAAGGTTTTCCCTTGGTCACCACGAAAAAACTGCATCTCAAGTCGATTATTCACGAGCTGATCTGGTTTCTGCGTGGCGACAGCAATATCGCCTATCTCAAGCAACACGGCGTGAGCATTTGGGACGAGTGGGCGGATGAACAGGGCGAACTCGGGCCAGTCTACGGCGTGCAATGGCGATCCTGGCCGAAGCCGGATGGCGGGCATGTCGATCAAATCAGCCAGTTGGTGCAACAACTCAAAACGAACCCCGACTCGCGTCGTCTGATTGTTTCTGCATGGAACGTCGGTGAAATCGAAAACATGGCCTTGCCGCCATGCCATGCCTTTGTGCAATTTTATGTGGCTGAAGGGCGGCTTTCCTGCCAGCTCTACCAGCGCAGCGCCGATATTTTCCTTGGTGTACCGTTTAATATCGCCAGCTACGCCGCCTTGACCATGATGCTGGCGCAAGTTTGCGCTCTCAAACCCGGTGAATTTGTGCATACCTTGGGCGACGCGCATTTGTACAACAACCATCTGGAGCAGGTCGAGTTGCAGCTTGGCCGTGAACCATTTGCGCTGCCGACCATGCGCCTGAACCCTGCAATTGATGATATTTTTGCCTTCACTTATGAAGATTTCACGCTGGAAAACTATCAGTCACATCCGCATATCAAAGCAGCCGTTGCGGTGTAATACAGCATATTTATCATTGCACTCTGTAGGAGCGAACCTTGGGTCGCGATAGCCGCCCTTGACGAGAAACATCGCGACCCAAGGTTCGCTCCTACAAAAAAACCAACACCATCGAGAACCCCATGACCGAACCGACCCCTACGACCGCCCAACCCGCCACCCGTACTCACAACAGCAAGATCGTTGATCGCGTTGGCAATGGCGTTATGGCTATTCTGCACAACCTCATGTTGTTCGTCATTGCCATCGCCACAGTATGGTCTGCGCTAGGCGAATTTAGTCATATATTCACCTTAACCGCAGCGCCGACGCTCAAAGATATTCTCTTGCTGTTTATCTATCTCGAAGTGCTGGCGATGGTAGGGATCTACTTCCGTACCCATCGCTTGCCGGTGCGCTTTCTGGTTTATATCGCTGTTACCGCGCTCACGAGAATTTTAGTCGTGGATGTTAAAACAATGGAATATGTCGAGATAATGGTCTTTACTGGCGCGATTATGCTCCTCACGCTTGCCGTGCTGGTATTAAAGTTCGCCTCGGCACGTTATCCGAGTAACCCACCCACGGAATAATTCAAGATGCGTTACGCCATTATTGCCGCGATGGATCGGCAACAACTCATTGGTAAAAACAACGCCTTACCGTGGCACTTGCCTGCCGACCTCAAGCATTTCAAGGCGCTGACCATGGGCAAGCCCATCATTATGGGGCGCAAAACCTATGCCTCCATCGGGCGGCCTTTACCAGGGCGCACCACCATCGTACTGAGTCGCGATACGGGTGTGCAACTGCATGATGAGGTGATATTGACCCACACCCTTAACGATGCGCTTGACGTTGCGCAAGACGCTGCGCGCGGCATGGGTGCGCATGAGGCCATGATTGTCGGCGGCGCGGATATTTACTTCCAAAGCCTCCCTTGGGTTGATCGTATGTATCTCACCATGGTGCACGGCACGTTTAGCGGAGATGCCTATTTTCCGGCCTATGACCGGCGTGATTTTGGCGTGATTCATGAGGAACACCACCCAGCCGATGAAGTGAATAGTTCGGCTTATAGTTTCATCACCCTGGAGCGCTGCCACCGCCATGCTGGAGAAACAGTCAGTTTTACGCGCTGGTGAATGGACTTAACCGCCTCTCTCTTGCGGGGGAAGGAGAGTGGAAGCTGTAGCCCGGATGGAGCGCAGCGTAATCCGGGGAAGCCCGTTTCAAGGGTAAGTTTTGCCCCGGATTATCATCCAGGCTACAAAAGTGCCAAACAAAAAGGCCGGGATATCCCCGGCCTTTTTTAATCAAGCGGTTGCAGCTTACTTGGCTTGGCCACCCATGCGGCGACGCGCCCATGCAAGCAGCGGTATGCCGAACAGTGCCAAGCCTTCCAGACCCACGGCACCGCCGCCACCGGATTCAGCCTGAGCGCGGGTCGTGGTGGAAAAATCACCACTCACGCCACCAACGGTCACAACGCTGGTGTTGGTGGTGTTGAAGCTGCTGCTGGTGGTTTGTCGCACGGTCACTTGGTCGCCTGGGTTAATCATGCCGGGAGCCGAGGTGAATTCGCCGCCATTGATGCGATATTCGCCGTTTTTCACACTGATGGGC
>OGCK01000232.1_pt1 | contig 11432 bp, 12 predicted proteins | sample 1570051 | NCBI WGS metagenome assembly OGCK01 (sample SAMN06266181, study PRJEB24510) | hot springs metagenome | isolation source: hot spring sediment | place: USA: Zodletone Spring, Oklahoma | collected 2013-12-03 | reverse complement strand
ATGCACCACTCTTTCTCCTCTCCCTTTGTTCCCATATACTGACATGTCCATCCGCTGCTCATATCATCTCCTAATAACGTATCTCAAACCCGTCGGTACGAAACTCGGCATCATCGATGATCTCATGATCGATAGCTTCGACACTGCTCAAAGGAGATCCCTCTTGAAGTATCTTCACAAAAGTATCAAAATCTTCGTCATAGATCTCACCTACCACTTCAACCGTCCCGTCATCAAGGTTTCTGATAAACCCCTTAAACTGCTTTTTCATCATGGACTGGGAGACCGCCTTGCGATAGAATACTCCCTGCACCCTGCCCCGAACGATAAAACGATACCACTCCATTCACTTCCTTTTCCATTCTCTGATGCAGGCCACAAGGATCGACTTTACGGTTTTCTGCCATACTCTTCTTTAAGCATCTGCAAAAATTCCAGAATCCTCTGTTGGAATATAATATCCTCTTCTTCTTTCATGCACTGATGCAATCTCTCAAGCAGCTCAAAATCGATCTTTTCTACATATCGGCTGACTGCCCTGCTCTCCCTTTCGACATCCTGTACCAAATGTTCAAAATCCAGGCCGTTTTCCGTGACGATCTTTTCATGATACTCTTTGACCGTATCGATCAGCAGCTCAGCCCTCTCATCATCATCAAAGTAGATCGTATATGCGATCTCCTTGAGGGCCTGCTCTTCACATGCGTCTATCATCTCGTTAGAGGAGACCATCAGTGTCAAGATCTTCGCCCTGTACTCCAGTGAACTATGATGATAGACCAAAAGCTCTCGGAACATCTTGATAAAGTTACGTTTTAGTTTTTTGAACACACGCGATTCCTTACAGTCAAATTAATACAATTTTAACAAAATAATACTATAGTTTCGTTATGGAAAATATAGACTTACTCATTATCTTAACCACCGCATTTCTGGGAAGTGTGGGACACTGTATCGGAATGTGCGGCGGGATCGTCGTCGCTTACAGCTCTACCAAGATCGATCCAAGGAGTGCATGGTGGCAGCAGACCAGCCAGCACCTTGCCTACAACTTCGGGCGTGTTACTACCTATGCGATCCTTGGAGCAATGTTCGGCCTGCTTGGACGGGCGATCGCATTTACCCCCACGACCAAAGGGGTGCTCTTTTTACTGACAGGGGTCCTGATGGTACTTGCGGGGCTTTCGCTTGTAGGCAATTTCAAGTTTCTCAACTCTGCGGAGTTCTCTATTTCCAAGAACGGCTGGTATCAGAACAACTTCCGTAAACTGATCACCTCCAAGAGCTACTCCAGCTTTTTTATGCTCGGGATGCTCAACGGGATCATCCCCTGCGGTCTCGTCTACTCCTTTGCTATCTTTGCAGCGAGTACCGCATCACCGCTTTGGGGTGCTATAGTGATGGCCACTTTTGGACTGGCTACTATCCCGGCACTCTTTTTTCTGGCGACCCTTACCAAATTTTTGCAGAAAGGCTCACTGCGCGGTGTGATGATGAAGCTCGCAGCCCTTATGGTGATACTCTACGGTGTTTACACCCTCTACAAAGCCTACCAGTTTATCGCTCATCCTGTCGAGACACAACAGATGCTTGATGAGATGCAGTCGGGGAGCATCAAAAGCAAGCTGGAGGGAAAATGCGGGGGGATGAAGTGTGCTCCGGGGAAATGCGGGTAATCTTCTCCTCTCTCTCCCCGCATCAGAAATCTTCACTAAAAGTCAGTATACCACGCTGACTCGGAACGCCCCTTTTCATACCCTACCTGATAGAGTGCTCCCATATATTTTTTGTCAAACATATTTTCAAGCGGCGTATCAAAACTTGCAGGTACATGGGTAATATGTACCATGAAACCGTCACGCTTGGCAACAGCTACGATATTGTTCAGGTTGTCCCTTCCCTGATACTTGATCAGTGTGCTCACCGAACGCCCGGCAATATCACTCAGCCACAGATCGACTGCTTTGTATTCTGGAGTGATTTTGGTATTGCGTATCAGCCAGAAACTTTTTTTGGGGTGGATACCCAATATCTTTTCATACCTTCGCACATTTAAGTCATGAGGATAGACAAAGATCTGCTGCGTCACACCTCCATCGACATGAAGCTCCTGATGCTTTTTCCCATCGACCATTACATCGATCAATACAGGAGGGAATACCCCCGGGATCGAAGCAGAAGCCAGCATGATCTGCTGGATGAGACGTTTTGCATCAGGGTGTCCGCTCTGGGCGATTTCAGTGATCTCCCAGACCACCGGACGCTGCGCATCAAGATTGGTGGTACCGATCTGAAGTATCCGGCCCTTGCGCCCCTCTCTGGCCAATGCAGCTACGAACGCATCATCGATCTCCTCTTTGAGAATATGCCTAAGCGGTGCCGTGTCTGTTACAGAAGAGCCGCCGAAAAGTGCAGTAAAAGGCGTCAATACAAAGATATTTTTCCGTGAGCTTTCGGTAAAGAGCCGCTTGAGCACATCATCATATTCAGGACCCAAAAAAGCAAAAGGTGCGATAAGCGCACCGGTAGATATCCCTGTCACCATCGTAAATTCAGGCCTGTTTCCCCGTTCGCTCCACCCCTTTAAGAAACCTGCTCCATAGGCACCGTCCTCCGCCCCGCCTGAAAGCGCCAGGATATCCACCCTTTTATGAAGCTGCTTGTTTTGTTTCAAGCGATCGATCGTGGTATCTGCATACGCGGCTCTCTGATCTCCCCAATAGCGGATATTGGTATACCCCTTGATGACCGCTTTGGTATAGTGCGCTCCATCCGGCGCCGAAAAATGACGGGATTTTGGTGCACAGCCAGAAACCAACAGGACTAGCATGCCCAAAATGGAAAATCTGGACACCAAAAGCATAAAACTGCGTGACACTCATACTCCTTCTTGTTTCTCTGTCACATTATACATTAGTCCATACAATTTTACGAGCGATTTGTTTAGGATTGTGTGATCAATCATGAAAATAGTGAGTGTAAAACCGCCACTTATTCCATACACAGGAGGTATCATCATACCATGAGGTGATGATTGATATTTGTCAAGTAATACTTAGTAATGGATTGGATATAATTCTGTTATGCAAAAAACTTACGCTTATACCCACCAACCTATCAATTTCGACTTTAAACAGACAGTCGAGCGCTTCTTTGTCGAGGAGATACCGCTTTATCACTTCAGCGGAACAGGCAACTTCCTTATCCTCAAGATCAAAAAGACCGACATGAGTACCTGGAAACTCATCCATGTGATCTCTCAAGCTACGGGACTGGAAGAGCGCGACATCGGTTATGCCGGGCTCAAAGATAAAAACGCAACTACGATACAATACATCTCTCTGCCCAAAAAGTATGAAAAAGCACTTGAAAAGAACCTCACGACAGAACGTGTAGAGATACTGGAGAAAACCTATAATAAAGCGCCCATCAAGATAGGGCATCTCAAAGGCAACCGATTTTCCATCATCCTGCACGGTGTCTTGCCAAAAGATGCGAAGTTCTTCCGTACCACCGCACTGAAGATGCAAAAAGAAGGGATCCCCAACTACTACGGTTACCAGAGATTCGGAGAGGACAGCCACTCTTTTGAACAGGGTAAAGAGATCGCCCACAGCGGGAAGAAACTCAAAGGCAGCAAGGAAAAACTCCTCGTTTCCGCCTACCAGAGCCACCTCTTCAATAATTGGCTGAGTATGCGCGTCAAGCTCTCCTCCACCATCGCCCAATACCCTGCCGATAAAGCAGCAAAAAAACTCGGCTATCCGCTTGAGCTGGTCAAGGTCCTTGCCCAACAACCCCAGTTTTTCAAGCTCTTTTTGGGAGAAATGATGCAAGCCTACCCCTACGGCAGGATCACACTGCTCGAAGATATGATGCAAAGCGCAACACGCTTTGCACAGAAAAAAATCTCTCCTACGGGCCTGCTCTGCGGGGCCAACGTTGAACGCTCCAGAAGCGATGCCTATCACCTTGAAGAGCCATTTGACGACAGAGACCTGAGCACACTGAAGGGGGATCGAAGATATGCCTGGATCTGGCCCGAAGAGGTAGAGACACACTATGAGAGTGAGAGCAAAAGAGTTACCGTGAAATTCTTTCTGCCAAAGGGATCGTACGCTACGACATTCCTTGAAGAGATAGGAAAGTTTTCACTGAAGCCTACATTCGCGTAAGTACTTCGCACTACAGCACAGAAGGAGAAAAAGATGGTGACCCCGGCGATCGTTGCGATCATCGCTTTCATCCTCTCTATCGTTTTGATCCCATGGATCATCATCCTTCTCCCCTCTGACTACTTTGCCCATCCAAAACGCCAGAAGTACCCGTGGGAAAAGTATCCTCCTCTCATACAGTGGAGTATCCTTCTGCTTAAAAATATGCTTGGAGCTATTTTTGTCATTGCGGGCATTGTGATGCTGTTCATCCCCGGACAGGGGATACTCACGATCGTTGTGGGATTGGTTTTGGTCAATTTTCCCTATAAATACAGGATACAGAAGTGGGTTATCAGACAACCTGTTGTATTCAAAGCAGTCAATGCTATTCGCCGAAAAGCAGGAAAAAGGCCCCTCCAACTGCCATAGAAGGATTAAAGCGCTACTTCTGCGTTCCTTCTTCTGAGGGAGTTCCGTAAAAGGCCTGATAGTCTTTCGCCCTGATCAGGAAGGCATACTTCCCTTTAAAGTCCGTTTTTTCGATAATGAGTGCCTGGTTCAGCCAATCGATCTTTCGTTGTCTTTCGTAGGTCACAATCACCGTATCCGGATCTTTTTGGGCATAATGGGCGATCTCTTCATTGTTGTTGACCACAATGAGAGGCTGCTGCAGTCTGCCGATAAAGTGGTACTGGTCATGATACTTTCTGTCATGCAGTACAGGGATACCCTTCTCCTGCAGCTGTGCAATCTGCTGAGAAAAATTTGAAAGATCCAGTTTTGCCAGGAAGTTGTGTACCGGCAGATGCGTCACCAGGACCACAAGGACGCTGCTGAGGGCAACTGATCTTAACGCATGGTTGTGCGAAATGAACTTTTGGCGTATCAGGTAGATCCCGTTCACGGCAATCATAACTACCGCCACAAGAAATTCAGCAGTATCCTGTTCAAAAGTGAGGCTCGCTTTCGTCATCGGCATGATAAAAGGGAAAACTGCGAGAGCGGCACCATAGAGAAGAAAACTGTACCCTATAAGCTTTGCAGAGAGCATCTGTGAAGGAGCTGCAGTTCTCAAAACTCTTGTAAACAGCAATGAAAATAGAGCGATCTCAGGCATGATATAATGCAACTGTTTACCGCTGATCAGCGAAAAGAAGAAGAGTGTAGTAAGCAGCCATCCGGTCAATATTTTGAGTGGTGCATCAAAGACGATCTGTTTCAGTGAACTGTAGAACGGTTTATAGAGCGACCATGGAAAAAGCAAAAGCGGCAAAAGCATCAGATACCACCACAACGGACGCTGATGGGCAAAGGACTCCACCATTCTGTTGGCGGTTTGCCCAAAGAAGATGGCATGCCGGTACTCCTCCCCTCCTGTGATACCTGCCGGTACCGCCCAGGCAAGGGCGATCAATACCCCTCCCCCGAAAGCCAATGCAAGCTTAATATAAAACGATCGGGAGAGTTTATGTGGTGTAAAATAACAGGCAAATATCATCAGGGGCAGGAGATGCACCAGCACGACAGGGCCCTTGGTCAGTACCGCAAGCCCGAATGCAACGGAGAACATCATGAAGTTGTAGCGTGATGGTGACTGTGTCGCCCTGATGATATGATAAGCACCCAGCAATACAAAAAATGTCAATATCACATCAAACATGATCAGCGAGTTGTAAAATGCGAAGATGACCGTACCTGCTGCAACCAGGATAGCGTATGTCGCACCCTCTTGATCATCACTCCATAACGCCAGATAAAGCCTATAGAGGACAGCAAGTGTCCCCAGCCCAAAGAGCATCGGGATAAAACGAATGGTTGTTTCGTTGACGCCGAACAAGAACCAGTCCAGGTGGAAGAGCCAGAAAAGCAATGGCGGTTTATGGTGGTAGGGTTCACCATTGATCAGGGGGACCAAAAATGAGCCCTTATCCCACATCTCCCAGGCAACACTCACATAGCGTGTCTCATCGATGATCATCAACGGGCGGAAGTAGATGCCGATCAAAGTTACCGAAAAAATAATCACAAAGGCGAGCAGTGCATTCTGCTTCGCTGTCTGATGGTGATTCATCTTGTCTCCTTTCTACTTATCATGATATTTCTTATATAAACGACTGAGCCAAAGAGCTGGCCGAGGAAAAGGATCGGATCCTTCCTGATGATCGCATAGGTCAGGATCATCAACGATCCTGCCAGGCTCAGAAGCCAAAACCCTACGGGCAAATGGGAACGTCTGATCCTCTCCGAATAGATCCACTGATAGATAAAACGGAAGGTAAAAACGATCTGAGCAATACTTCCCCATACCAGCAGCCATAATGGTATGGACTGGTTGAAAAAGAGACGCTGGATATCGGACTGGCCGTTGGAGTAGGAGTAAAAGAGGATCAACGCCGGGAATACCCACAAAAATGTGCGCAGCAGCACCGGAAGTCTCTGCCAGGTTTTCTGGATCTGCATATTGCGAATATAGATAAAGTAGGTGATCGTCTGTCCGAACATGATCGCAAAATCATCACGCAGCCAACCGTAAACAAAAAAGAGGAACGAGGCCAGAAGGCTGAGCTCCCAGAAGAGTTCGGGGGTCAGTACTTTTTTTACCTTTTCGGAAAGTATCCACTGGACCAGGAGCCGGGCAGAAAAGAGCAGCTGCGCCACAAACCCGAGCAGATAAATGACCGCATGGTCAGAAAACCATTGATGCATACTAAATATCCGCTTGTTCTATTTCATAGCGGATATATCTGCTGCGCATCCATCGGTAGGCAAAGGCATCCTGAAGCGGTTTGATAGATCGGTTAAATATATTGAACTTGGACTCTCCGGCAATACGCTCAAAATGCTGCACTTCCAGCTGCCTGATCTCCCCGCCTTCAAGCTTGAGCAGTGCCGGTATAAAACGGTGCATTCCGTCAAAAAAAGGAATCTTTTTAACCTTTTCGGTGCGCAGGACCTTCAACGGACATCCCGTATCGATCACACCGTCATCGATCAGCATCCGGCGAATCGCGTTGGCGATGCGTGACTGTATCTTCTTGCTTAAAGTATCTTTGCGTTTTGCCCTGTATCCGATGACGGCATCGCAGCCGTCTATCTCACCCAGAAGTCTGTCAAAGTCAAAAGGTGTTGTCTGAAGATCGGCATCGATATAGCCGATCAGCTCCGTATCGGTATGGTCGATACCTGCTTTGATCGCCGTACTCAATCCCCTGTTTTGTCTGAATTTGAGAAAATGGAAATCAGGATGTTCGCATATCCTGCGGATCTTCTCAAAACTGCCGTCCGTAGAACCGTCATCCACAAAAAGTACACGGCTTTTTGTGGGGCTTTGGGCAAGGTACTCAAGAAAGGTCTTTTCGACACGTTCAAGGTTGTCTATCTCATTATAAATCGGGACTATTATGGTCATCTTGTAACTGTTATTCATCTGCATTCCGAAGTATACACTATTTTTATCTCAAGTGACTTTACCTCTTCTTCTTTTTTATCCCTGAAACCCTATACTCTTGAAGATATTTTTATCCGGAACTTCAGCTGTTAATCTTTTCATATTATGATATCCTTGCCAGCTAACAATAACGAAGGTGAAAATCATGGATAATGCACCGATGCAATACAGACTTTTGCGCACGATACGTACTCTCTTGTTTATACTCATCGGGCTGATCGCCCTGCTCTTTTTGCTTCCGCGGCTTGAAACACTTTGGCTCTCTATGCATACGGAGCCCCGTGCTGTGACAGCCAGGGGAGCGCTCTCGGATACAGAGAGGACCAATATCGAGATCTTTCGTCAGGCCAGCCCAGCAGTCGTTTACATTACCACGCTAACAGATACACTCAACCTATGGACACGGGATATTACCCGTATCCCCAGAGGAACCGGTTCGGGATTTGTCTGGGATCGTCATGGACACATTATCACCAACTATCATGTACTTCAAGGAGCATCAGAGATCCGTATCCATCTCAGTGACCAACGTACGTTCAGTGCTGTTCTGGTCGGTGCCAGCCCAGACCACGATATCGCTGTATTGCGAATACCGATGGTCTCCAATATGCCTGCGCCTCTCCCTATCGGAACCAGCAGCGATCTGAAGGTCGGGCAGATGATGTACGCGATCGGAAACCCTTTCGGGCTCGACCAGACTCTGACAACCGGCGTGGTCTCTGCACTGAACCGCAGCCTCTATAATGATAACGGGTCACAGATCAAAGGACTGATACAAACCGATGCGGCGATCAACCCGGGCAACTCCGGAGGTCCGCTGCTCGACAGTGCCGGACGGCTTGTCGGGATCAATACCGCCATCTACAGCCCTTCCGGTGTCTATGCAGGTATCGGTTTTGCCGTTCCTGTCGATACAGTCAACCGTATCGTACCCCAGCTCATCGCCAAAGGCCACTATAAAAGACCGCAGCTTGGTATTACGATCGATGAAGAACTGAACAAAGCCATCACCGGCAAACTCGGCATCAAAGGCGTAGCGATCATCGGTATCAGAGAAGGATCTCCCGCACACAGTGCAGGGCTGCGCAGTATGAGGATGCTCTCCCGGGAAGGAATGCGCGTAGGGGACATCATCCTCAGTATCGATGGGGATGAAGTGGATACCCCAGCTCTCCTCCTTGATACATTGGAAAGATATCACAGCGGAGACCGCATCAAGCTTCAATACCTTAGAGAGAATGAAGTAAAAAGTACCATGATCACCCTGGAATAAATGAAAAAACCAAAAGTGCCTATCCCCTCCAAAACATGATTCACTACATCCATATTGCATATTGAGAGGGTATTATCACTTCAAACTACAATGGAGTATCTGCTATGCTGTTAAAAAAACCGAGCAATAGAATGGGTAAATCTGATCGCCATTGGCTGCAAACTACTTATCACTTCTCTTTTGCTGATTACTATGATCCTGATCATGTAAATTTCGGTGTATTAAGGGTCCTCAATGACGATACGATTCAACCAAAATCAGGTTTTCCCACCCATCCTCACAGAGATATGGAGATCATCACCTACATTGTCTCGGGGGAACTCACACATCAAGACTCCATGGGCAATGAAGAGAAACTTCTGGAGGGAGAAGTACAGTATATGAGTGCCGGCACAGGTATCACTCACAGCGAGTACAATCACCATCCGGATAAAAGGCTCAGACTTCTTCAGATATGGATCCTCCCGCCTGAAAAAAACCTTGAACCCATATATGGCTCCTATAGGTTTGAAAAAAAAGATTCACACAACAGGCTGCTCAATATTGTCTCTTCGAAAAAAGGCAATGCACAGATCAAGATCTATCAGGATGTCAAAATTTTTATCTCCCGTCTGGAGAAGTATAGAGCACTTGAGTTTACCATAGACAGAGAGAGACAGATCTACTTTGTCTCCATAGAAGGAAGTATTGAGATTAACGGCATAAGGCTAGATGAAGGAGATGGTCTTGAGATCACCGAAGAGCAGCAACTTATCATAAAAGCAATGAGTGATGCACATTTTCTCTTTGTAGAGATGGCATCAAGCCACGATATTTAACACCTCTCTTTTTTTCTCAGGTTCAGATCCTCCATGCCCAATTCGCTTACCTCTGTTTTGCCCATCACGGCAAGCAGGGAGCTGACGCCGTTCAGAAGCGCTCGATGGTAGTTGGCGATATGGTGGGACTTTTCAATCACAAGGTATTTGCTTCTCTTGGCTTCGTTCATGGTAGCCAGCCCTACCGGACAGTCACGTCCGTTCGCCCCTGAACACTGCCTTGCACGGATACATCCTGCCGAGATCATAAATCCTCTGGCGATATTGACAAAATCAGCCCCATAACAGAGCAGCTCCACCACATCATCCGGTGTCAGCACCTTCTCACTGGCGATGATCCTGATATGTTCTCTGAGCCCATACTGCTCCAGCACAGCATTGACCACTAACAGTGATGCCTGGATCGATATACCGATGCGGTTCATCATCTCCAGTGGGGCTGTAGCCGAGCCGCCGTCTCCTCCGTCCAGCGTGATAAAATCGACAATCTTTTTTCCCTTATCGAGCCGTTTTTTTAAGGCTTTGGCATACTCTTCAAAGTGCTCACGCGAAGCGATCACGATCTTGATCCCTACAGGCTTTTGGGAGATATCCTGTAACTGTTCGACAAAGTCCATGAGCATCTCCATATTCTCGGCATAGGGAAAGCGGTTGGGGCTGAAGAGATCCTGATGGGCTTTTACCCCGCGGTAATAGGCGATATCTTCACTCACTTTAGTGGCAAGCAGCCTGCCGCCTGTCTGTTTAGCCCCTTGGGCGATCTTGATCTCCGTCATACGGCAAAAGCGCATCACCTTTGCATAACGATCCGGATCAAAGTTCCCCTCGTTATCCCTTACGCCATAGAGCCCCGATTCCATTTGAAAGATGATATCGGGGACTCCGGGAGGTATCTCCTCAGGGAAATATCTGATCGGTTTCTCCCAGTGGATACGGAAAAAGACAAGACTTTGTCGGTCAAAGATAAAAGATCCCCTGTCTCTTTGACGTACTACCATCTTGCGGTAGACACGATGGGCGATCTCGGAGTTGGTGATAAGGTAGATGATCCGGTAGACCGTTTTGGCAAAGATCGTACCCTCTTTTTTTTCCAGGAACTCACTGTTGAGCGCATCATAGCGCATCAGCGTCAGGAAATTGGATGTCAGCCCGCCCTCCCCGGTATTGATAGGGAAATGTTCACGGTATGCCCCTCTGGCAAAGGCACGTGTCCCCTCAGGCGAGATGGAACCGTCGCTCATCGCTGAACGGCCTATAATACTATTTGTCTTAAAGGGATACTTGTGCTGTTCTCCGAATGTCACGGAAAAATCATGCTGCACCTCACTGACCTCTTTGACAAAGTTTGCGTGCTTGAAAAGCGTATGCTGTTTTGACTGGGGGAAGGTCGTTGAGAAGGAGAGATAGGGACTCTGATGCTGCGAGACTTTACTGATCCACTCAAGCTTTTCAAAAGAGTCATAGTAGGTCTCATCCCCGAAGTATTGTCGCATGGGATTGCGAAGGAGATAGAAGAGATAACGAAGGCGTCCCACAAGCGGGTAGTTGATCAGCAACTGGTTTTTACGCTGGATGAAACGGTCATAGATAAAAACAGAGATCATAAGCACTACCGCCGCCAGAAGCAGTATTTTGAAAAAGACACTCCAGTCAGCTGCAAGAACAGTAAACTTGGAAAAAAAGTTCACCTGATTATTCCTGTCTCTTATACACATCTCCGAGCCCACGAGACCGTA
>OGCK01000231.1_pt1 | contig 11440 bp, 12 predicted proteins | sample 1570051 | NCBI WGS metagenome assembly OGCK01 (sample SAMN06266181, study PRJEB24510) | hot springs metagenome | isolation source: hot spring sediment | place: USA: Zodletone Spring, Oklahoma | collected 2013-12-03 | reverse complement strand
ATCTACACTATCCTCTTCGTCGGCAGCGTCAGATGTGTATAAGAGACAGGTCAGCGAGATGGCCAAAGGCAAGACCCTGGACGAGGGCCTGGCTATCACCAACGAACTCGTGGCCGAAGAGCTCGGTGGGCTGCCCAAGAACAAGATGCACTGCTCCAACCTCGGGGCCGACGCCCTCCACGCGGCCATCCGGAATTACCGCGACACGCGGGCCGGCCGCGCGCCCGCCGCCGTCCCCGCCGCCGAGGAGCACGAGCACCCGGAGTGCTGCTCGTGCCCCTTCTGCGACACGGCCCTCCAAGAGGAGGACAAGCTGTTCTGCCGGGCCTGCCGGGTCGAGTTCGTGGAATGTCCCGCCTGCGGCGGCATCTCCAAGAAGGGCGAGCCGGTCTGCATCCACTGCGGCAAGCCGCTCGAGGGAAAGGACTGACGCGTTGGGCAGGCTGGACAGGATCGCCGAGCTCAAGCGGAGCAAGAACGCCGTCATCCTGGCCCACAACTACCAGGTCCCCGAGGTCCAGGACGCCGCCGATTTCGTCGGCGACTCGCTGGAGCTCAGCCGAAAAGCGGCCGGCCTCGAGGCCGACACCATCGTCTTCTGCGGCGTCCGCTTCATGGCCGAGACCGCCGCGGTGCTGGCGCCGGATAAGACGGTCCTGCTCCCCGAGGTCGAGGCCGGCTGTCCCATGGCCGACATGATCAACGCCCGCGAGCTCCGGACCTGGAAGGCCGGCTACCCGGGGCTCAAGGTCGTCTGCTATGTCAACACGAGCGCCGAGGTCAAAGCCGAGAGCGACATCTGCTGCACATCGAGCAACGCCGCGGCCGTGGTCAAGTCCCTCGGCGTCGACAAGCTCCTCTTCGTGCCCGACAAGAACCTGGCCGCCTACGTCGCCCGCCAGACGGGCAAGGCCATCATCGCCTGGGATGGCTACTGCTACGTCCATCACCGCTTCACGCCCGGGGACATCGAGGCGGCCCGGGCCAGCCATCCCGCGGCCGAGGTCTGGGTCCATCCCGAGTGCCCTCTCGACGTCATCGACGCCGCCGACAAGGCCCTGTCGACGGGGCAGATGGTCGCCGAGGCCCGCAAGACGACCAAGCCCGAGATCGTGGTCGGCACGGAGACGGGCATCATCTACCGGCTGGCCAAGGAGAACCCCGCAGTGGCGTTCTATCCGGCCCGGGAAACGGCGCTCTGCGTCCATATGAAGATGACGACGCTCGACAAGGTCCTGCGGGCCCTCGAGACGGGCACGCACCGGATCGTCGTCCCCCCCGACATCGCCGACCGGGCCCGGGGGGCCATCCAGGCCATGCTCGACATATCCTAAGGAGGACCCCATGCCTATCGACAAGACCGCGACTCCATGGCAGATCCTCGGGGTCGCCATCCGGTCGGAGATCGACGCGGCCGCGTTCTACACCCGGCTCCAGAGACGGATCAAGAACGCCCTGCTCATCCAGAAGCTCAAATTCCTGGCCCTCGAGGAGGAGCACCACAAGAAGATCCTCGAGCGCCTTCTCGGGCAGAAGTACCCGGATAAGCCGAACGACGTCCCCGAGTCGTCCCTGATGCCGCCGATCGGCGTTTCGCTGCCCGACCATCCCGCCGTCCCGGCCCTGTTCGAGGCGGCCCTCGAGGCCGAGGAGACGGCCGAGGCCTATTACAACGAGGCGGCGGAGCGGGTGGAGGACGATGCCGGCCGCAAGATCCTGTCCTACCTCGGCCGGGTCGAGCGGAGCCACCAGGCCATGATCAGATCGGAGATCGACCTCATCCGCCAGTTCCCCGACTATTATGACGTCGAGGACTTCCACATCGCCCAGGACCTCTTTCACGTCGGTCCCTGAGCGGGGCCGGAGGCGAGCCGGGATGGAGGGCGCGCGGCGGCGCATCGGGCCGATCATCCGGCTTCTGCGGAAGCGCTATCCGCGGGCCCGGACCGCCCTGGCGTTCGGCAATCCGCTCGAGATCCTGGTGGCCACGATCCTGGCCGCCCAATGCACCGACGAACGGGTCAACCGCATCACGCCGGGCCTGTTCCGGGCCTACCCGACCGCCGAGGCCCTGGCCCGGGCCGACCGGGAGGAGCTCGAGGGGATCATCCGGCCCGCGGGCTTCTTCCGGAACAAGGCTAAATCTATCATCGGGGCCGCCCGGCGCATCGTCGACAGCTACGACGGCGTCGTGCCGGACTCCATGACGGAGCTCCTGACGCTTCCCGGCGTGGCCCGCAAGACGGCCAACATCGTCCTGGCCGCCGGCTACGGCAAGGCCGAGGGCATCGCCGTCGACACGCATGCCGGGCGGCTCGCGCGACGTCTCGGGCTCAGCCGCGAAAACGATCCGGTCAAAGTCGAGCGCGATCTCATGGCCCTCGTGGCCAAGAAGGATTGGCTCGATTTCAACTTCCTCCTCGTCGAGCACGGCCGGGCCCTTTGCCCGTCGCGGAAGCCGAAATGCCCGGAGTGCTTTCTCCGCGGGCTGTGCCCGTCGGCGGCGGCATTCCATCCCGAGCTCGAGGCGTCGTGATCCGCGAGGCGATGCTCTGGGATCCGGCCGAGGGCGGCGCGGCCCTCTGCCGCCTCTGCGCCCACCGCTGCCTCGTCAAGGAGGGACGTCAGGGGATCTGCGCCGTCCGCGAGAACCGGAAGGGCCAGCTGGTGACGCTCGTCTACGGCGAGGTCGTCGCGGCCCACGTCGACCCCATCGAGAAGAAGCCGCTCTACCATTTCCTGCCCGGATCGAAGGCGCTGTCGATCGCCACGGCGGGGTGCAACTTCCGCTGCGGCTTCTGTCAGAACTGGCGGATCTCGCAGGCGCCCCGCCGCAAGGGCGGCGGCATCGCCGGCGAGGCGTTCCCGCCGGAGGACGTGGTCCGGGCAGCGGTCGATCAGGGCTGCCGGAGCATCTCCTACACGTACACCGAACCGACGATCTTCTACGAGTACGCCTACGAGACGGCTCGCCTGGCCCACGGGGCCGGGCTGGCCAACAGCTTCGTCACCAACGGCTATATGACGGGCGAGGCCCTGGACATGATCCGGCCCTTCCTCGACGCCGCCAACGTCGATCTCAAGGCCTTCAAGGACGAGACGTACAGAAAGGTCTGCGGGGCCCGGCTCGAGCCGGTCCTCGAAACGATCCGGCGGATGAAGGAGGCCGGTGTCTGGGTCGAGGTGACGACCCTCGTCGTTCCCGGCCTGAACGACGGCGAGGAGGAGCTGGGGGCGATCGCCCGCTTCATCGCCTCGGTCGACCCGGGCATCCCCTGGCACATCAGCCGGTTCCATCCCGACTACGAATACGAGGACACGGGCGCGACGCCCATCGCTACGCTCCGGACCGCCGCCGCGGCCGGCCGTCGCGAGGGCCTCCGCTACATCTACGTGGGCAACGTGCCGGGCGAGTCCGAGGACACGGCCTGCGCGGCCTGCGGGACCGTCCTCATCCGCCGGCGCGGCTTCGGCGTCGCGGCCAGCGTCCTCCTAGGCTCCCGCTGCCCGTCCTGCGGCGCGGAGCTCCCCGGCCGCTTCGTCTGATATAATGGTTTCTTTGCCAGGAGGCCCCATGAACACGAGGATCAGGCTAAAAATCGCCGCCGCCCTGCTCGCCGGTTTGGCCGTCATCGCCTCGGCCCGGCCCGCGGCCCAGGAGCGTCAGGCCCCTCCGCCGGAATACAAGGAGCTCGTCGCGGCGTATCAGATCAAGGACCCGGCCCTCCGGCTCGAGGCGTACGAGCGGATCAAGGCCGCCAATCCGAACACCTCCTATCTCGAGGCCATCGAGGCCGGCATCCAGGACGCCAAGGTGGCTCTGGCGGAGACCCTCGACGCGGTGATCGCCCTCCAGCGGGACTTCCTGGCCGGCGCGGGGGGCCCGGACCGCCTCCAGAAGCCCATGGCCATGGCTGTCCAGCTCCTCAACCATCCGAGGCTGGAGAGCTTCGATCACGCCCGGGTCCTGGAGATCGCCCTCGCCTACAGGGGCCAGGCCATCCGGGCGGCGGACGAGCCGGCGTCCTACGCGGGCGTCCCCGAGGCCCAGAGGGACCTCTTCAAGTCCTATGTCCTGAGCGCTTTCGACCTGCTGACGGCCAGGGCCTATCTGAACGTCGGGGACACCGACAAGGCGATGTACTCGATCGACGCCTACAGGAAGGCCGGCGGGGCCACGGGCGGCAACTATTACTACGTCCTGGCCGGGGTCCTCGAAAGCCAGGGCCGGGTCGCCGAGGCGGCCGAGGCCTATCTCTCCGCGGCCGTCGAGGACTACATGGATGCCCGGGACAAAGCGCTCCGGCTCCATGTCCATCTTCACGGCTCGGCGGAGGGCTTCGAGGCCGCGCTCGAGTCCAAGATGAAGGCCCTGCCTTTCGATCCCGAGCCCTTCAAGGCCCCCGCGGACTGGAAGGGCAAGACCGTCCTGGCCGAGCTCTTCACCGGCTCGGAGTGCCCCCCCTGCGTCGGCGCCGACCTGGCCTTCGACGGGCTCATCGCCTCCATCCCGTCGAGATACTTGGCCGTGCTCGTCTACCATCTGCCCATTCCCCGGCCGGACCCGATGATGAACTCGGCGGCGGTCAACCGGGCCGGGGCCTACGGCGTCAACAGCGCGCCGACGGTCATCATCGACGGCGGCGGCAAGTCCGTCGGCGGCGGGGGCCGGGGCGCGGCCGAGGCCAAGTACGGCCAGTACCGGGGCGTGATCGAGCCCCTGCTCTCGGCCTACCCGGCCGTCCGCTTGAAAGCGAGCGCGACGCTGGCCGGTGACACGGTCGACGTCGTCTACGAACTAGACCGGGCCGTGCCCGGGGCGGACTACGCGCTCGCCCTCGTCCAGGACGAGCAGGAGCACAAGGGCTCCAACGGCGTGGCCTACCACAGGATGGTCGTCCGCGACCTGAAGTTAGTCGATCCGGCCGCGCCGGGAACGGCGTCCTTCGACCTGGCCGCCTCGGAGAGGGCGACGGACGCCTACCTCACGGAGTTCGAGAAGACCTACACCAGGGTGCCGGATTTCAAATGGCAGGTCCGGCGCCACGAGATCCCCCGCCGCGGGCTCAGGATGGTCTTTTTCGCCCAAGACAAGGCGTCGGGCCGGGTGCTCAACGCCGTCGTCGCCGAGGTCAAATAGCCCCTCCGGCTGACTTTTTCGCCCCGTTCGGGTACCATGGCCAGGGAGGGCGCGCCCGCCATGGAGAGGTACCGGATCCTGCCCCACACGGCCGACGGAAAATTCCAGGCCTACGGGGAGACCCTCGAGGAGGCCTTCGCCAACGCCGCCCTGGCCCTAGCCTCGCTCGTCTGGGACTGGGAGGCCGTCGAGCCCGCGGAACGCCGCCCCGTCCGCGTCGAGGGCTCCGACCACGAGCAACTGCTGGTCCGGTTCCTTGGCGAGGTCCTCTATCTCTTCGAGACGCGCCGGTTCCTGCTCGGGCGCGTCGGGGACGTCCGGATCCGGCGGCGCCCCGGCGGCTTCGGCCTCGAGGCGACCCTCGCCGGCGAGACCCTCTCCGACCGCCACGAGCTCCACGGCGACGTCAAGGCCGTGACCTACCACGACCTGAAGATCGAGGCCTGCGACGGCTTCACCGTCCAGGTCGTCGTGGATATGTGAGGATGACCATGGACGCCCGCAAGATCGACGAGAACACCTGGGAGCTCCCGGCCGAGGGGGACATGAGGGTCCCGGCCCGCGTCTATGCCTCCGCGCGCCTGCTCCAGGACATCCGCCGCGACCAGACGCTGGCCCAGGCCCGCAACGTCGCCTGCCTGCCCGGTATCGAGCGCATGTCCTATGTCATGCCCGACGCCCACCAGGGCTACGGCTTTCCGATCGGCGGCGTCGCGGCCTTCGACCTCGACGAGGGGATCATCTCGCCGGGCGGCGTTGGTTACGACATCAACTGCGGCGTGCGCCTCTTGAGGACGGACCACGATGAAGCCGATATCGCCCCGAGGAGCAAGGAGCTGCTGGCGGGGATCGTCCGGGAGGTCCCGGCCGGGGTTGGGAAGGCGGGCGTCACCAAGCTCAGCCGGGATGTCCTCAAGGACATCCTGACCCGGGGCGCCGAATGGGCCATCGAGAACGGCTATGGGCGGCCGGAAGACCTCGAGCGCACGGAAGAGCGCGGCCGGATGAGGGACGCTTCCCCCGACGAGATCTCCGGGCGCGCCCTGGAGCGGGGCCTCCCTCAGCTCGGGACCCTCGGTGCGGGGAACCATTTCCTCGAGATCCAGAAGGTCCTGGAGATCCGCGACGAGCGGGCGGCGGCGGCTTTCGGCGTTCGCGGCGTCGGTCAGGTCCTGGTCATGATCCATTGCGGCAGCCGAGGCCTCGGCCACCAGGTCGCGACCGATTTCATCGAGACGCTGGGGAACGCCTACGGCGTGTCGGGGCTGCCCGACCGGGAGCTAGTCAATGCGCCGTTCAAGTCGGCGGAGGGCCAGCGCTATTACCGGGCCATGTGCGCCGCCGTCAACTACGCCTTCGCCAACCGTCAGATGATCGCCCACTGGGTCCGGGAGGTTTTCGGCCGCGTCCTCGGCGACGCCCGGGGCATGGACCAGGTCTACGATGTCTGCCACAACGTGGCCAAGGTCGAGGAGCATGTCGTCGGCGGACGCTCGAAGCGGCTCGTCGTCCACCGCAAGGGGGCGACCCGGAGCTTCGGGCCAAGCCGGCCGGAGGTCCCGGCCCTCTATCGGACCGTGGGCCAGCCGGTCATCATCCCGGGCAGCATGGGCACGGCCTCGTTCCTTCTCGCGGGCACGCGGGAGGCCGAGGCCCTGAGCTTCGGCTCGACCGCCCACGGCGCCGGCCGGGTCCTGTCGCGGCACGAGGCCCTGCGGCGCTTCCGGGGCGAGAGGATACGGGACGACCTGGCCCGCCGGGGGATCGAGCTCAAGTCGACGAGCTGGAAGGGGGTCGCCGAGGAGGCCCCGGAGGCCTACAAGGACGTCGAAGAGGTCGTCCGGGTCTCCGACGAGGTCGGATTGGGCCGCGTCGTCGCCAAGCTCGGGCCGATCGCCGTCATGAAGGGGTGACCTCCGACGAGCCTCGGAGACAGGGGCCGGAATTGACAATTCCCTGGCGGGACTCTAAGGTAGGGGCGCCATGCGGATCCTCCTGGCCGGGTACAACGTCGACAGCGCCGTGATCGACGAGCTCAAGAGAAGCGCGCCGCCCCGCGGCGACGTGACCCCGGAGACGCTGTCGGCCTCCTACGCCCGGATCTCGCGCGATCCCCGTCCCGTCGACGCGCTCAGGGCCGCGGCCCGGGCCGAGGTCGCGAAGGCGCGGCGGTCCAACGAGACCATCATCTTCAAGATGGGCCACCACTCCGTCGCCGAGCACGCGGTCTTCAACTTCGACGTCATCGGCGTCAGCCGCCTGGCCATCGAGGAGATCGAGCGCTTCCGGCTGATGTCCTTCACCGAGAAGTCGCAGCGCTACATCACCCTCGGCTCCGATTTCGTCGTCCCCGAGGAGGTCCGCGGGGCGGGGTTGGAAGACCTGTTCGTCGGGACGGTCAAGGCCCAGAACGCGCTCTATCACAGGCTCTACGCCAGGCTCAAGCCGCACGTCTTCGCCAAGCACGCCGAGGCCGCGGCCGAGCCGCGCAACCACGCCGTCCTGGACGGCTGGGCCAAGGAGGACGCCCGCTACATCGTCAGCCTGGCGACGGAAGGCCAGCTCGGATTGACGGCCAACGCCCGAAGCCTGGAGCTCCTCATCCGCCGGTTCGCCGCCAAGGGCCTGGCCGAGGTCCGGGAGCTCAACCGGAGGCTCTACGAACTGGCCCGGGCGGTCGCGCCATCCATCATCCTGTTCACCGACCCAAGCCCCTTCGACGCCGAGACCTATCCGGACCTGGCCGGGGCCGCCGCCGCTTTGTTCCCGAGCGGAGCGGCCGGGAAGGGGAGGGGAGGATCCAAGGGCGTCGTCCTGGCCGCCTCGCCGGAGGACGGCGATTCGCGCGTCATCGCCGCGCTTCTCCATTCGGTCTCGCGCCTACCTTATAAGGAATGTCTGGCCCGGGCCCGGAGCGCCCGGCCTGCCGCCCGGAAGGACATCGTCCGCCGGGCCCTCGAGCGCATGGAGTTCTACGACTTTCCGCCCCGGGAATTCGAGCACGCCGACCTCGTCTACGACATCGTCCTCTCCGCCTCGGCCTTTGCCCAGCTCAAGCGCCACAGGATGGCCACCCTGACCTGGCAGCGATACGAACCGAGGCTGGGCGTCACCGTGCCCCCCTCGGTCGAGGAGATCGGAGCGGACAGGGAGTTCCTGGCCGTCGCCGCGCGGACCGACGAGGTCCATGCCCGCCTCGAGAAGAAGATCGGGCCGGCCGCCGACTATGTCCTGACCAACGCCCACAGGCGGAGGGCCCTGCTCAAGGTCAACGTCCGCGAGCTCTATCACATCTCCAGGCTGCGCCAGGACGCCACGGCCCAGTGGGAGATACGCGGCATCACGGGCGAGATGGCCCGGCTGGCCGCCAAGGCCATGCCGTTGTCCTGTCTCCTCCTGGGCGGCAAGGACGCCTTCCCGGAGGTGTACGCCGGGGTCTTCGGGCGGCCTCCCCGCATGACGCCGCCCCCGATCTTCAAGTAGCCCGCCGGCGCGCCTTCCCGAGAAGCGAGGCCAAGGTCCCGGAGAACGCCACGGCCGCCCCGGCCCCCCGGACGGCGTCGACGGGCGACAGGCCGTGCCAGGCCAGGCTCCGGGCCACATCGACGGCGTGGAAGGAGACCACGCTGACGAACGAGACGGCCGTATAGGCCGCGACACCGATCCCGGTCCACCAGAGCGCGCGGTGCGGTCCCGGCCTCCGGACAGACCTCATGAAGAGGAGGAAGAGCCCGAGGGACGCGGCGGCCGCCGCGGCCATCAAGCCCTTCTGGACCGGCCGCCGGAGCTCGTAGACGCCCCGGGCCTCCGCCATCTGTCGGGCCCAGGACGCGAACCGGCCGGCGATCCCGGCCAGCTCGAAGACGGCGCCGGCGGCCATCACGGCCGCCAGGGCCAGCCAGGCGGCCCTTTCCCCGGCCCCGCCGGGAGGAAGCCCCGCCGCTCGCTCGCGGACCCCGTTCGCGACACAGAGCGCGGCGCCGGCGAGCAGGAGGGCGGCCAGGGCGGGATGGATCCATGCGGACGGGCCTTTCCTGGGGCCGGCGGGGCGGGCTTTGCTCCGGCGCCGGACCTCCTCCGCGGGTGTCGGGTAGCGATAGACCCTTGTCCTCTGGAGCGCCGACGACGGCGCCTCGGTCGCCCCGACAACGGGTATGTACTTGGCCGTGGCGGCCCGCGTCGCTTGCCCCCATGACCCGGTCGGGCTGAGAAAGACCAGAGCGAAGGCGTAGGCGGTGTCCTCGCGCTCGGGAACATCGAATAGGAACACGTGGGTCTCTCCTCCGGCGGCCGGCCGCGAGGGCCCGGAGGACGAGAGGAAGCCCCAGCCCTTCCGCTCGCTGTTGGCCCGATGGAGGGTGCAGTTGATCTCGGTCGCCTCGATCGAGCCGCCGAGCCTGACCCGGACCTCGAGCGGCCGCCCGACGGCGGCGGCCTCAGGCGCCCAGACGGTCAGCCAGCCGGGACGGTCGTCCGTGAGGCTGAGCGCGATCCAGGTCGCGGCGAAAGCGAGGGCGAGCGCGGCGCCCGTCGCGGCGCGTCGCCTGAAGCGGTCCCGGTCTTCGCCCATGCGGCCCTGCCCCGGCGGAAGAGCCTCTCAAGCGCCGGGCTCGAGGATGAAGACGCGCCGTCCCCGGACCTCGAGCCGTCCAGCAAAGTAAAGGCCCACGGCCTCGGGGTAGATCTTGTGCTCCTCGACGAGGATGCGGGCCGCCAGGGTCTCCTCCGTGTCGTCCTGAAGCACGGGAACGACGGCCTGAAGGATGATGGGCCCCATGTCGACCTCGGCGGCCACGAAATGCACCGTGCAGCCCGAGAACCGGACGCCCCAATCGATGGCCTTCCGCTGGACGTGGAGGCCGGGGAAGGACGGCAGGAGGGCCGGGTGGATATTGACGATGCGGTGCTCGTAGGCCTGGCACAGGCCAGGCGTCAGGACGCGCATATAGCCGGCCAGGCAGACCAGGTCGACGCGCCGGCCCTCGAGCTCGCGGACGACGGCCCGGTCGTAGTCCTCGCGCGTGGCGAAGAGCTTGGGGTCGAGGAAGAGCGTCTCGAGGCCCCAGGCCCGGGCCTGAACCAGGCCGGGGGCGTCGGGCTTGTTAGAGAGCACCAAGCCGACCTCGGCGTCGATGTCCCCCCTCTCGACGGCCTCGCGGATGGCCATGAAGTTCGAGCCGCGGCCGGATAGAAAGACGGCGATGCGCCCGCGCTTCCGCGGGCTCCGGAAGACGACGTCGTCCATGGTGTGTCCCCCCTCAGATCTTGGGTTCGAAGAAGGCCGGCAGGCCGTCCTTCCAGGCCCGGAAGGCCGTCTCGACCGGGACCCGGAGGACCTCACGGCCCTTTCGCTTGACGGCGATGTCGCGTCCCCCGGCGCGCCCGATGGCCGCCGCGGGCACGCCGCGGGCGGCGGCCAGCTCCAGCAGCCTGGCCAGCTTGGCCCGGCGGCAGGTGGCCAGGATACGGGACTGGGATTCGCCGAAGAGGAGCGCGTCGGCGCGGAGCCCGCCGTCGAGGTCGACCGCGCAGCCGATCCGGGGCTCGGCGTGGAAAGAGCATTCGGCCAGGGCCACGGCCAGGCCGCCCTCGGCGAGGTCGTGGGCGGAGCGGATGAGCCCGGCCTCGATGGCCTCGAGGAGCAGCTCCTGGTTGCGTTTCTCCCGCTCGAGGTCGATCACGGGCGGGTCCCCGGCCTCGAGGCCATGGATGACCTTGAGATATTCCGTGCCGCCCACTTCGCCCAGGCTTTCCCCGATGAGGACGACGGCGTCCCCCGCGGCCCTGAAGCCCGGCCGGACGGCCTTGCGGACGTCCTCGACCAGTCCCACGACGCCCATGACGGGCGTCGGATGGATGGACAGGCCGCCCGTGTCGTTGTAGAAGCTGACGTTGCCGCCCGTGACGGGGATCCCGAAGGTCCGGCAGGCCTCGGCCAGGCCGGCCACGGCCCGCTCGAACTGGCCCATGACCGCCGGTTTCTCGGGGTCGCCGAAGTTCAGGCAGTTCGTGAGCCCGATCGGCCGGGCCCCGACGCAGGCGAGGTTCCGGCAGGCCTCGGCCACGGCGATCCGGGCGCCCTTCCCCGGGTCAAGGCGGGTGTAGAGGGAGTTGCCGTCGAGGGTCACGGCCAGGCCCCGGCGCGAGCCCTTGATCCTGAGCAGGGCCGCGTCGGCCCCCGGCAGGAAGACGGTGTTCAACTGGACCATGTGGTCGTATTGCCGGTAGACCCTGTCTCTTATACACATCTCCGAGCCCACGAGACCGTACTAGATCTCGTATGCCGTCTTCTGCTTGAAA